>Ga0056129_1000413_pt1 | contig 10983 bp, 6 predicted proteins | sample WorMetLIZISLAND1_FD_71118 | JGI IMG/M metagenome (GOLD analysis project Ga0056129, IMG submission 71118) | Marine gutless worms symbiont microbial communities from Max Planck institute for Marine Microbiology, Germany - Olavius loisae LIZARD... ...
GTGAGGCAGTACGGTCGGCTATCCTAGCGACAGCTTGGCTTCTTGTTCAATTTATAAGAACTTAATTCACAGCTTTATTCTGCATTATCTTACCTTCAAGAAACTTCAAAAAGCGTCAAATTCGGTTAAAATTTAGTGAACTTATGGTGCTAAATGTAATGTGCTACTTTTTTGAGACACGGTGTACATTCAATATTGCTAACCGCGGAGCTTTCGGTCTGTTGTGAGTCACTGATTGACTAGCGGATGACTGGTGTGTCATGGACGTCTTCACGGATGACTTGTGACGACCGGTAACACGAACTTGTGGAACATCGTCATGATGAGCTGGGTCACACGTATCTGCAGCGTCATCGCACGGCTCTGAAGTCTCCTCCGTCAAACTTCTGCCTGCATCTCGCTGTGACCCGGCATCACCGACTATTTCAGCTGGTCCAACTGCAGTACCAGACACCTCAAGGCTGGTCAGCTGCCTCGACTTGCCACTGCTTGACCGCGACGAAGAGGGACCTTGGCTTGAACTGGCAGCCGACTGCGGCGTGGACCTGTGCTGTACATCGCCCTGTTCGTCGTCGTCTCTGCCGTTCACTAAACACACAGGATGCTTTATAGATGTACCCATATGGCAACAGTGGGCGTCAAAGAGTTAAATGAGCCAAGTCCAGTGAGCGAGTCTCCTAGCTCATGTCAAAAACTTTGCATCTAGAAGTCGGAGTAGAGTTTAACACCTCACCCAACACAATCTAGATCTTTTCAGACGCGGTCTTCACAGCCAATCACTTGACTGATACTGACAAACAGCATAGGAAAATACACAAATTAAATACAACTCAATGCTTCCTGGTCCGTTACTCGTGCGATATACAGCCCTCCTGGATAATTACTGACAAATATCACAAAAATGAAGCAGTATCACAGGTGAAATGTTCTTGACGATAAAAGCAGAACGGGCATTTTGATCATTCTGGTTTTGGTTTGACGTAAATCGATTCACTTTTGACGAACATATGCGCGAAAACTATTTTTCTTTTCATTCGCAGTGACCTTGACTTTTGACCTTTAGACATCGAACTTGCTCCCCTTAATGTTACTCATGTCCAGCGCTATGTTTGCACTAAATCAGAAGTTTCTACAGCTTTCCTATTTCGAGAAAATCGGAGGCATGGGACGGTCAGATGGATGGACGAACAGATAGACGGGTGCAACACTTAATGCAGCCCCCTATGGAGGGCCACATAACAGAATTTCATGTATATCAAAAAATGAGGAAGAGTATCCAGTGTTTAGACAAACCCTGTAATGGGAAACCAGAGTCTCCACCAGCAATATCTCTGTTAGTCGCGGCAGACTCTATGCTGTCGTCATGCTCACCCTTTGCACCGTCACGACTCACGTTCCGCAGTTTCTTCTTGAACTCACGACTCGTTGTTTTGTAGTAGTACAAGTCCTTCTCCAGTTCAGCAATCCTGCACATGACGGACAACGGACAAAGAGATAATTGGCTCTATACAATGCTGTGCATGATCTTGACAGTATCAGTGAAGCTACTGTTTTACAACTACTGCTCGTCTTGCTTGACTAGCATGTCCTCGTGCAGATTTAACAAATAAATCATGTTATAGTTCTATGGTCGAAATACTTGCATCTCATCAAGGCTTAGACTCAGCTTAGCCGATGACACCAGCAGCACATTCACAGAGCAAACCATTCTGTCAAACTGTCCACACAGTCAAATGTACACTGTGCCAGAGACCATAGCAACAGACCATTGACATGCACACATGCATGCACACTGTTATTAATCAAATGCTTTTTGCACGTCAGTGACTGTCTCTTTAATTTTATTTCTCCATATTTCTTGACCTATAACCTGCAAGAAACAGAGTATTACACCCTATGAAATATATGCATCCATCAGCTATGTTGACTGATCCATTAGCATCATCGTAAGAAAGCACAAGTAACAAGGAAATACGTAAGTAAGTAAGCCAAGGTCTCGAAAGAATCCAAGGGCTTTGATGTCATCTGTGTCTATTGTTGCAGGATGTTTTATCGTGGATCAATTTGCACTCGAAAACAACCTATGGACTAGACTCTTATCAGTAACTACTGTCAGAAAACTTAGTTGTCAGAGAATCTAATTTCTATGACTGCTGACGAATGCGTCAACACAATAACACTACACTGGCAGTTATCACCTTGACTCCTTAGCTTTGATCTGCGCCTGCAGGTCATCAGTCTCCACGTCAGTCAACTGCCTCATCAGTAGCTCAATGCGATGCTCATATTGCTGCTGCTGCTGTGTGAGGCGCCGGTCGGCATCCATCGTTGCCTTCTCCACACATGACTCCAGCTCCGCTATCTTCACTATCTGCTCCTCGGACTTCATCTACACAGCCACCAGCCAGCACTCCACACATTACAGCTCACTTCAGAGACGATCTCTTGAGTGGTGCAAAACACCAGCCTTCTCAACCAATCACTTGGCTGATATTGACAAAACTAAACAGAACTACAACGAAACATAACACAAAAAACTTAACCCTTTGACATCCACTGTTGCAATATGGGTATAGCTATGCCTGTGCCAGCCGTCATTTGAATTTTTGACATCCAGACACTCTGACGCTCCTAGCTGTACACATATAACAACAGTGAGCATCAACCAGACTGCCAACATATGCAAAAACTGAAGGAAATGAAACTAAAGCCTGTTTCAGGAGCGTTTTACACCATCTGGCCAGGAAACGGACCATGCCTATTCTACAGCTCTCGAGATGTACATGGGCTAGGGTCAGCAACAGCAAATGCACATCGTATATGCCACTGCTCTTCAATGCTCTAGAATATACAATGGCACTAGACACTACCAACAGTTCTCCATAGACAGACCATTATGCCAACAAAGTGGACACAGAGTCAATGTGGTTTCCATGCTAATCAGATACAATGTAGATACAGAGAGAATGCTTCCTACTCTCACAAACTTCCCCTTTACTGGGGCTTGCATGTATCCGCATTCCACAACCTTTACACAAGGCAAAACTTATCAGCAGCACTTGTGCAATTGTTGTTGGGGAACTCGAGTGCACCGGTGGATTGTGGTTGTTGACACTTGGTCACTCAGATCTTGGCACATCACCACAGCAACTCCATGTAGAAACCAGCCTTCTATTTCATCAATGGCATGAAATAAAGACAAATGTAACTCGTCACAAATCCACACACAACCAATTCACCTCAAGTTCGGCTCGCTGCATCTGCAGGCGTCGTTGCAAGTCACGCAAATCCACCACTCGGTCAAAATATCGACTCAGAAGAGACTTCATCTCACTAACGGACAACGACTGCAGCTTCGCCAGACCGTGATGAGGCTTGCCAGCAGCGGCCGTCAGGCGCACCATAGAACGGCGAAGTTCGTTCTGTTTGCTGCTTATCGACTCGTTCCTAAACTCTATGGCAGCATCCATGGCGTCCAGCTGTTCCTCCAATTCGACCAACCTACAACAATCAACAGACTGCCATTAGTGCCATCATGTGCTCAATGCTATCTATATGCAACGTGTTTACCACTTAACATACCAGCATTCACCACATCTTCCTTTGCTGTAAATCAGTAAAGACAGCAAACTGAATCAGTAAATTGTACAGCTTCCTGGTGAGAACATCAGAGGAATAAACCAACAGAACAGGATCAGGAGTTGGAGGGGCAACTAAATGGGAAAACTGGGGTTACAATATTTTGTGGCCAAGTTGAGTAAGGTTTAAAGTCCCACTTTACTTAATTCAACCCCAAATAAGGTTTAACATGCCAATTTACTCAACTCTACCCCAAAATACTGTAACCTCAGTTAACAATATTTTGGACAGTCACACAAGGAAGATGGAGAACTCGCGCTATCAGTACTGGCAAGCACAGAAGGAAAGTTGCATCAACGAGAGCCAAAAGGGCAGTGTTAAATAATGGACTAAGAGCAAGTACATTCAACTGATGAAGACGTCAGTGAACCAAAGAGAATGGAGAAAGATGAACGGAATGGTCATCTGGTGTCATCAACCTCTGTTCAAGAAGTAAAGTATACGTAAAGTCATACAATATAAATCTATAATATAAATGTGCCTAAATGTATGAGTTGTCCATAGAGTTTATCAATGGAGTCAACTCAAAGTCGCTCAGTTCTCAGAGACTGCTGACGGGTTGTGCTCAGTCCTGCTTCAAACGTCCTGAGCAAAGCTGTGAGCCAAAGATGGAACGTTCAAGATAGTGGAACAGTCTTGCCCACAGCCACAGCCTGCTGTTGAAATGTCAAATACAGGGAGTTGCTCATCAGCAGATTAGCTGCCCACAAAGTAGAACATAAAGACAAGAAATATAACACAAACAAACGGTGATCGGTACCGTCTACTTTCGTCATCAGAGAGACTGTCGTTGGTCCGCGACTGTAACTCACTGCACTCAACTCTGAGTTGGTCTCGTGCTCGACGTAATGCATCAAGCTCGCTGCTTAGTTCACTGTGCTTCAGTGACGACGTCTCACACATCTCACGAGCCTTCTCTTCCATCTCATGCTCAACTGACTCCAGTCGGCTTGAAGCTCGCAGTATGTCCTAACACAGCATTACCACAATCACAAAAACAGTATACACTGTGCTGCAATAAAGTATGTAAACTATAAACCAGTGTAGCTATCGTCCGAACAGATTCCTTTCTAACATAAAATCTTGTGTGTAATATATGCTCACATATAGTGCACAATATTTTGGCCTATGTACCATTCAGACAGCTCACTCTGGCTTGTTAATGCAATGGTTAAGTGTTTGTAAAAATTATCACACATATAATACGCATTGCCTTCTTAAGTCCACAAAGTTAGGTCAAAACTGTGCATATCATGAGTGAGGTTTTATGGCAATCAGTTCATACAAATACTAGAAAAGCACACATCCCTGACAATAGCCCATTAGTACATAAACATTTGAGATATCATGCAAAATCTTCAACGTCCAGAGATAATCCAGATTCCGGATCTGGTGGATCAGACTTAACAATTAATAAGTTCTAGGAAGGTAAAACTGCTACCAACGAGCTTTTTTCTCAAAATCCAACTAAAACTTTCTGAAATATTCTGCTAATAGACATGCACAAACAAACAAACTTGACTTCAGAAACATAATTGCTCAATGCTGTCAGGGATAGATACATTTTTCAACAAAATTCACAGCATAGCAGAGCAAAGGTTTTACACTAAAAACTTGTGAAAACTATGAATAAAATACTAAGTAACCACTGTGTCATTCAGACAGTGACATGTGCAATCAAACAAATGCCGTACCTTACTGAGTACCTGACTTGATCTCAACTTCTTCATCTCCAGTTCACGTTTCTCCGCCAGCATCGCTTCCTTTCTTGCAACAATTTCCTCTCGCTGCTCAACCTCCTGAAGGTTTGTGCATAAACACACACACAGCAGACCATCAGTGGAGGTGCTGTACTGGACAAAAGTTTTCTAAAAAAAGCTCATCTTAAAACCGACAAGCAAACATCAGCTGTTAACAATCATCAATCATCATCATTTCTGTCATGCACCACTAGGTGTGTGTAGCACCAAACGTAGACATCAGTCTCCAGAGTGGACGATTATGAGCCACAACAATTGATTCTTCGGGGAGAGGTTACTGGATTTCAGGTCCTGATGGATAGTCTTCATCCATGTAGTACGAGGGCATCTTGGAGGTCTACTCCAGTTCCCAAAGAGGGAAGCTGTTGAGATCTTCTTGACATCTGTTTCATCTGGCATTTGGGCAGTGTGGCCAAACAGGGAGACATGCTGTGCTTGAACAATAGCCGAAAGGTGTGGTTGCTTGGCTGTCCATCTCAAATCATCGTTCTACAGATGGTGCTACCATTTGATTCTTAACAGCTTTTGCATACACCATTGATCTACAGCATCAATCTTCTGCGTGTGTGTGCATCTCTCTTGGTAACTGTCCAGCACTCACAGCCATACAGTAAATTCGGTAGAATGCAAGTATTATACAGCTTCGATAAAGAGAAATAAATTATCAAACCTTTGCAAGTTCTTCGGCTGCCTTTCGCTGCTGCAGAACCACCTCCATCTCCTGGTCCAACAAACGTCTCTGCTCCTCCAGCCGGTGGTGCTCGTCTCTGAAGCACACAACAGCAGCTGTCGACAAGACATGTCAGATGAAAGAACCTGTCACTGACGAGAGAAAGTATGTAGATAGGCAAGTGATGTCAGTTTATGTAATGCATTACATCTACACTTGCAATGCACAAAATGTGTTAACAGTTCAAGAAGAAGTGTGTCTTTAAGATAAGAGTTGTGTAAAGGCTGCCATGTTGACTGAAGCATCACACATCTGATGTGGTAAAGCACTGAAAGTCATCCGGTCAGTGACTGAGAATGCCCGACGGCCATACAAGCTAAGACACATTTTAGAACTGTCAGACAGTGATGCACCGCAGAGCACAGATGTTGTTCTGTGGTGATTTGAGCAACTGGTGTAATTCATTTGGTGAGTGCTGTTGCCACCACAGTTTTCAGCCAGTTGATTGCATCATCATCAGCCTCGCAGAGTCTCGTCAGCCGACCATTGAGCTGTGTTAGTGGACTTGAAGCGACCATGTGACCCATAGTCTGCCATTGGCGCTGTCACAGAGTTCAGATGCTGCAGGGTCCACTTGTGCAAGTTAGCATGACACGGTGTAATTAAACAGATGAACACAATGGAAGGTGATAAAACGTATGACAGCGTACACATTCTGGGTGTTGGTCAGAGGGATGCCAGCGCCGTGTAGACATCGCTGCATCTCCTTCACCTTGTTCTGTAGAATGCGTCTCTGTCGTTCACCGCTCATCTCAAGCTCACGCACTCTCTGCTGTTCTCTATGGATCTCTTGCTACATGCACACAACAGCATCAGTATCAGCCGTCTGTGTTGCCCGAAACCTTCCCAGAAATCATCTTGCTCTCTAGCTATTCACCATCCTAACCCAAGAAGAGCATGCTGGCATAGGCTAGTGAACAAAGGGCTGAAAGTGTGTAAAATGAAAATGACAACAGTTTGTTTAACTATCACTCTATCTGTCAAAAAATTGAATTTCAGAGCAGCACCTAGCTGTTGACAAATAACAACAGTGTATCTACACTATAAAGACGGTCAGGAATGTGTCTGCAAGTGGAATGCTAAGCCTACCACACGCAGACCCGACCATCAAGCAACATAGGCATTAGTTTACAAACTCATAGACTAATTCACTGCACTAATATACACCGTGTCCGGAAAAAACGCCCCCCAAACATGTAAAAAAACGCCCCCCAAACATGTCAAAATAACTTTATGAATAGAGAATGATAGCTATTATTTTTCTTTGTGTCACGAAAAGCCATCTAATTGCTATGTTTGTGAGAAATTTCACGACAACTAGCCTGTCCATTGCTGAGATATTGCTTTTTATAGAAAGATGGTCAAAAATTGCCATCGCCAACATTGCAAATTAACACATGCATAATGCTTACATATGCGCTGCCAATATTGACGTCAGAGTTAAGCATTTGCGCAATTATTGCATAAACAAAAACAAAATGGTAATCAGCAAAGAAGATCAAATGTTGATAAAGTTTTGCATCAAGAGAAAGGTTACGGTTCAAAGAAGTTATTAGCTGAATTTACAAACAAAGCGTTTGAACTGATGCCAACAGTGTTCATTGTGTTGGAAACTTCATTGAAATTTTAGACACAGTGCCTAACTGAGTGTTAGATAATGCTGTGTGGTATTAGATTGCGTTATATACTGTGCATGTTACAGCACTTGGGGGGAGGGGTTTTTACCAGACACGACGTACATAATAATAAGATGGGAATGTGAAATGTGGAAACAAGTTGACTGATGATATGTTGACAAGTACTGTCAACGTACCTCCAGCTTAGCTTTCTGTTCATTTGCGGTCTTGACATGGTGCTGCAACTGCTCCTGTTGGCGCTTCATTTTCGCTATCCCAGCCTCCAGTTCCTGAACCCTGCCAGCCAATCACATCACAGTTGACATAATCACTGCGACCAATCACGATATGGCTCTAATAATAGTGCTACAATCCAAGCAACCAATCACACGTGTCTGCCCAACTAGTTCGTGATATACTAGTTTGAACTGTGTAATGTGGACTGGACACATAAAACAAAAGTTGTGTTGGCATCAGCAAGAAGAATAATAATACATGATTGTGTGCTGGTAACTGAGCAACAATAGTTCTTATCTTGCGCTGAACTATTAAGCAGCATATGTGTATGTGCCACTACTAGACAACGTCATCCATTTAACCAGGAATATATTTATTATATTATTATGCATATAACAGCCACTTCTTGAGTCACTACTCTAAGAGTGATTCAGTGTCATCTGCAGTGCTGTTAAGCTGCTGAGCACTGAATAAGCTGCTACATACCGGCATTCATACACATTCACTGCATAAGCTAGAATACAAACATTATTTCTTTTTAAACAATGGTGCAGCAACGGATTCTGAATATGAAACAATTCTCATTTCTAAAACTAAAAAAATAATAAATATTGAGCTGTCATATTATCATATGCAAATTAGTTGCCTTTTGCTGCTGTTCTGTGTGACATTCACTACTTCAGCGGTCTTCTCTGCTGCTTTCTGCCTTTTCCTCAGCGTAATGACGCGAGCCTTGGCGACCTCCATTTTCTTGCGAAATTCTCTGCATAACCAACATACAGCAGTCGCGATAATATCGGCCACAAATCACAGGCTGCTTCATGGGCAAATATACAAACTACCCGTGTCACTTCAGCTAATAGTCACTGAATTCACAACACACCTCAAGTGGTCGTTGGTTCATGATGAGTGCAAACAGCTATTAACAAATGCATTCGATCAACACGTGTTGACAGTTCAGCGACGGCAGCAATGTGATATACTTGAACACATTAATACGTACAGCACAACATTGCCGAAGCACTATTAATCCTCAACTCACTGCTGACATTGGATCCACGTTCAACTCATGCACATGCCAGTCAGTGGATAAGTGAGAGAGCAGATTCTTAATGACACATCAGCACAATTAGGCTATACAGCACCATTCAGGATGGTTCACGTTGGAAAATACAGGACAGAAGACAAATTAAAAATACAGACAATACACAAACTAAGCACAACCCAGAAATAGCAAACAACGCAAAACACAGCAAAACAAAACAATACTGGTTTAGTTGCCTTTTATGACACTCGGCCAGGAAACGAGGTGGGCTTATTCTACAATGTCCCCAAGCCCACACGAGGTCAGTCTGGGGATAAATAAACAATGATATACAACCAGTGACTTCCATGGTGGGCATCCAGCTGCTGATAAAGTTGGCATCAATCGCCTGCTATAAACAGTGGCGGCAATTGTCTAACTGAGATTCACATCAACATTATGACCAGTGTGAGGTGTGTGACACTGCACCACTTACTACAGACATCAGAGATGTTCACAAGGGACCACATTCTCGAAACTTCTTAGGAAAATCTTAGGAAGATTTCTCATCTTTGGACAATCTTTGACAATATTTGGGAAAAAACTAACCAGACACAATTTGGCTCTACTTACAAATTCATGATTTAACAACAACGTCACGTAATAACGTCCAAAACATGACGCAAAAATAAGTGTTAATAACAATTATTATTGCATTATTATTTCCTAATTCAAGATTATTGCTCTGCTAGATATTTTCCTATGATTTTCCTAAGGTAAGAAATCTTCCTAAGATTTTCCTAAGAAGTGTCGAGAATGTGGCCCAAGACTTACATCTGGAGCTGTTGTGTCTGCTGCTTGTCGTTACGTTCTCTGGCGATGGCTTCATCAAGTGCCTTCTGCAGGCTGCTCAGCTCGTGGAGCGCGGCTGATTTCTCTTCTTCCAGTGCACGAAGCTGTGCGTTGTACTGCTTGTTCATCTGCTCCGCCTCATGCCCTGTCTTCACTAACTGCTTTATCAGCTGCTCCTTGTACCTGCACAGTAGCGTGTTAACCCTGCCAACAGCCCGGCTGACAGCAGTGACAAATTCACTTCTTGTGATGTTAAAAGATGGCGACAATATCTTTCAATATTTACTAAACTCTGGGTCTTTAAGAAACAATGGATGACATCAATGATAATGCTATTGGCTCTAAACAGCTGTTATAACCAGGGGGTTGATATTGCCTGATGCTACACCTTGTTGTGGTATGTATATGTCCTGACTGGTGTACAGACGAGTACTACTACTGAAGAGCAGTGAAGATAACTGGGTGCAGGCTGGCTGTGTTAAGATAATACACCGTGTCCCAGATGAAAAGGGGCCACTTTACTTTTCGTCATAACTATTACAGTTGTTAAGTAATTGTCAAAATTTTTGAAGCTCGCAACTTCGCACGTTTGTCTGCATCTAGACCGTGAGTCAAAAAAAGGAGACACTATACTCTTGTCAATATCTTTGCTAAATACTGACCGATTTTCATAATTCTTTCACCGACGTACTCAGTTGGAACTGTGCAATAAAATTATTTAAAAAAATCCCACCACACCTCAGATGTGTTGCTACACTACCTTGTGAAATGTTAAAAACAGAAAAAACTAGCAATAATCTGAATCAAGTATCTTGTTTAACGATAAATCAACAAATTTTCAATGAACTTCACGAACCATATCTTAGGTAGCTAATGCAGTCAATCACAACAAATACTCAAAATGTTCTCCTCTAGCCCGAACGCAGGCACGCAGGTGTCTGCGCCACTGGTCGATGGCATCGTCGATCACGTTCTGTTGCAGTCCGGCCCAGACCTCAACCAGTCGCTCTCTCGACTCATTCATGTCCTTCACTTTTTCTGATAGACGCAATCTTGCATGACTCCACAAATCTTGTAATTTACTGGGTTGAGATCTGGGCTATTCTGAGGCCACAGATCAGGTGA
>Ga0056129_1000414_pt1 | contig 10977 bp, 8 predicted proteins | sample WorMetLIZISLAND1_FD_71118 | JGI IMG/M metagenome (GOLD analysis project Ga0056129, IMG submission 71118) | Marine gutless worms symbiont microbial communities from Max Planck institute for Marine Microbiology, Germany - Olavius loisae LIZARD... ...
GCATTAAATCTGAAATTGAATTACGGACTCATACATTCTTAAACCGGTGTGAAAATATTGACAATGCAATTGTACGTCACATGCTTTTTGTGTCGGGCATGTAACGTGTGTTTTTTTTTACTGTGTGTTTTTATCTACTGTCCTGTAAATAGTTTTCTCTGTCTGTTTTGCTACCATGTTTATTGGTGAAATAAAGCTTCATTCATTCATTCATTAGTCCAGCGATCAGTGCAGCTGAGCAGATTCAATCAGCAAACTATTTGCACGTGCTAAAAATGAGTGAACAAATTAGGTCTCTACATGTAAACTGTTACAAACAGCAAAGTATAAAACAGTTAACAAAAAATAAACGAATAATAACTAATAATCTGAATAAAACAAAATTAATCACTAACAGCAGGCCAGAATTATAACAAACAAGTTTGGCGCTGGAGTTGGAGTACAGTTTAACGCTCCACCCGACAAAATCTAGGTCAGTTTGGAAGCGGGACAAGTTTGGCATCAAGTCGTTCGGACATTCAACTGAAAGTATGACTATAAAAAGTATATCTTAATAATTAATTAGCTACAATCACATCAGTACTCAAACATTTAATCAAGTGTATAACAGCAGAAGACTTGTATCATCAAGTGAAGTATGACAATTCCATTCACACTGTGCTATAAGCAGCAAATAAAATAAGTATTGGTAGCAACAAACAAAGTAATCATTTACACTAAACAAAAGAATTAATTACTTGATTATGTGATACTGCTATAAATGTTGTCTACAGAAACAGTAACTCAGTGTTTGACAGCTGTGTCATAGTTACACCATGTTAACAAGAAGCCCGACGCGCTGACATTAATGCATGGTGCAGACGGAGTGCTGTTTGACTATGACAAATTTAAAATTAATCTGACGCACTCAATCAGTTAAGATGTTAAATCGGTCCAGTCCGAAAAATCCCTTTTGTCGCTCAGTTTCTTGGAGCTGAGAAGACTGGGGAGGCAATGCGAGTAAACAACTTGTCCAAAGTTGTTACTCAGCAGAATACTGGCATGACCGGGACGTGATCCCAGCACCTCTCGGCCCGAGTGCCAGCGCGTTAAACACTACGCTACTTAGCCTCATGATAGAACAGCGACTGTTACTGTTGGCTGTACGTTTGTAAATCTGTAAATCTATCTGCATACCACATTTGAAGACAGTGTAACAGATGCCGTTCTGAAAATCAAGAATAGTGCAAAAATTTGACATATTACTAAAATTTAGAATGTGGATCAGCAGATGACCAAAATGATCTTCAAAGGACAATCCAAATCATTGAAAATGACAATTTCATATAGCGTATATAATTTCCTACTGGCATTAGAATTCCATACTAACTATGGTGCTGTATTCTGAAATACAGCGAGATTTCGTTGATAGGAATACATTTCCACTGGTGTTTCTTGTTCCCATTAACGGTGGTCCCAGTGGAATTTTGCACATTATCTGGTGAGGAATAACTGGAATTAAGGGGATACTAAGACAGTTATAAGTTTAATGATATGTTTCATCATATTGATACAATACCAGCACATTATAAATGGATGGACGGATGAACAGCTTGCAATAGCAAAGTGCACACAATGCACAATCACTGTGCAGTGAAAATTAGTTTGCACTAGTGATGTATTGAAATACTACACTGGCATTGTCAACAACTCAACATACTGGGCCAATATTGACACACTGCAGCACACCGTATCAGCATAGGCACCGTTGAGATTTCTCATATAATGTGACATTCACTCCTACGTACAGTTTAAATGCTGTTCAAATAAAACAATGAGCCACTGTTTGAACTTTCTGTAACGTTTGAACAATGATTGAACTTACTTAGGTGCTACACTGATGTCATATCAATATCACGATATTTTTCAAATATGGTATTAAAATCATACAAATCAACTACAGTAGTGAACTACACAGCATTAGTTTAACAAAGAAACAACGAACACAGCACATACTGAAGAGTGCAGTGAGTATGTTTCTAAACTAAACAAAATGTATACGACAAGAACACTGATTCATCTTTATTAACTAGCACCCATACTACACACATGCTCCATTATGCAAGGACGGATGGTTAGGGTTTTACAGTATTTTAAGCATGCAAATAACAGCTATATCATGCCTGAAATAGTTTATTAGAAAGACCAATGCAATGTATAAAATAAGTTATTCATTTAGGATGAATATTATGGAAGGGGTCTTTGAGATGAGAAGCTGTATAGAAATTTTGGCAAATGACATTAAAATAGACATATATGATCTACAGGAGTACAAGGAGTACAAGGTATACATATTGGGGGATCTTCATCATTTAAGAGGTAAGACGATGACAGAAGCCAGTCAGCATACTGTATTAAAATGGCTACATATACTCAACATGTTAACAGCAGAGCGTCATATACTTGTTATGAAATGTCTTGGCACAGCAGCACCTATGTAAGTCTTCAAGCAGCATTAGATGCAAACTACTAATCAAAGTATTGCATTCCATTGGTAACAATAAAATCACAAAAGAATGAGTGGTTTGACAGTCCACGATTTTCATACTGCCCCATCTTCACCTCAGAGTAGAATTGGAGTAGGGATTAGCACCCCACCTGACACAATCTAGGTCATTTTGGAGGCGGACTATACAGCCAATCACTTGACTGATACTGACAAACAAAACAGAACAAGAAAATACAAACTGAATACAACTTTAAAGAACAAACAATGCACATAATGCAGCAAAACAAAACTACCATGATTCAATCTTCGACCTCGTCGACAGTCTTACGGTCTAACCGTTAAGACTGATTGCTGAAATTTCATCAACAGTTTGCAGCCTACTATCTCATTTACATTTTATGGTTGTGTTTTGTCAACTGTTTCATTACAGAGAAAATAGAACAGAATAGAATTCGCCTGTTGTGACACTCGGCCATATAACATGACGGGCTTACTCTACAACGCTTCTGAGCCCACACGGGGCCTAATTTTCAGCTAATGTCTCAAATTTGTACAATAACACTCACTATGGCTCTGAGTTTACTGTCTTGTTTTTAATCACTTTCAATGCAAACAGGAAAACATTTCAATATTTGTGCACATTAAAAAAATTGACATCATGATTACATTACGTTACCTGCTTAAGTATCAGCACCAAAACAGTAATGTCATGTGATGTGTTTGTGACTGCATGAACAAGACATGTTACAGTTGTACACAGCAATCACGAAGACTTCAACATCTGATTGTCAACTACACATTACACTGTAGAGTGCTGTTATACGATATTCACGGAATACTGACAGAGACAGGAGGCTCTGATCAAAGTGTTGACCCACAACAATGACATGCAAAAGCTGTAGATGTATGCTACTGCTTGACAATAATATGGTATCTACTGTGTCTTGATGAAGTTCATTCCGTGCAGCAATGGAACTTGACTACTGTAACTCACAGTACTACAATCTTTCTAAGTCTCAAGTTGCCTCCAACAGAGTCATAACTGTCTTGCTTGCACTGTGGTTAAAGCTGCTAAATCTTCTCACATCACACCGATCCTTAGATCTCTGCACTGGCTCAAGATTAATGAATGCATAAACTCTTCTCATTCACTTACAGTTTTCACAACCAGCCAACCCGACTACCTGCACAATATGATCTCAGTTCAGTCTACATGTAGAACCCACTCTTCATCTGTTGTTACCCTTGCATCTTCGTCATTACAAATCACCAACTGCTTTTTTGGATATGCATCACCTTACCTGTGGAATCAGTGCCCTTCTTTGTTCCGTCAACCTCATCCTGTTCACACTCCTCCTGGTTCGCCATCTCGCATGTATCACCTTGTCACAGTCCCAATCTTTGCTCTCCCTTGGCCTTTTACTAGAGACTTAAAACTCATCTGTTTCACAAATCCTTGCTAAGTAGAAAAGAAAGCCAATATCATGAATGTAACCAGTATTGTGGTTTATCATGATTTTTCGACATTTTCTGATACAGATACTGGGTTTGCTATCTTAAAAAGTGATTTTATTATTACTATAGTCATTAGTCATGCTACGAGTCAATATGTTATATATTACTCGTTAGCAACAATATAATAACATACACAAATACGGTACTGTTAAATGCCACAGATTTGCACTGAACTCTCTCGATAATGAGATGTATAAATTAGCCTACAGTTGCATATAATTTACTAAAAACTATTAAATAAATTACACAGATTAAACAGAGTTGTTTCTGATCAAAGCTCTGCAGCGGCACTGACTAGTAGTGAAGTATTCAACAGCTGCATACAACTCTACTCACTTCAAGCCAAACACAACGTTCACAGCAGTGTGTAGTGCATCTAAAACTTCATGGAAACTTGACGAAAAATGGCACAGAACTAAAAACAAACATTTAACAGAAAAGCTAAAATGTAACTGTTTCCAATAAAATTACGGGAGCCAATTTTTCGTTCAATAATAAATAAACACAGTACAATAACAACTACGATGTAATCAATTCCAATCATCTGCATCTATTTATCAGCCCAACACCGGTAACTATTAGAGGTAGCAACATCAGACAAACCAGCAGTAACTTCCATAAAACAAAAGATTAAGACTTATGACTTACAAACTGTCAGAGAACACATTTCCAATTGCACACAAACTTATAAACAACAACACTAAAGGCCAGTTGCACCAATATCGTCGGTTAACTAACCCCTTGTGTTACTGGTTAACGAAGACTGCGCCTTGCATTGCATCACTTGCGGTTAGCTGACCTTAGGTTTGTTAAATAAAAAAAGTATTCTAGGTTTGTTAACTGAGGGCTAAAATTAGCACAATCTGCATACGGCTTGATCTACTGATCAACATTATTTATTGGCTAGTCAGCGTGCAAGTGAGCAGTTGTCACTGACAACATATACAGCAATAGCAGTCAGCAATAACAGTGCCAGCCTTGGCAACAGCCAGCCCTGGCAACAAACTAAGCATGCAGCTAGGGCCAGTTAATTATACAGCTTCATGAAGTTATAAACAGAATAACATGAGTTTGACAGACATCTGCTATTTCATCAAGCAGGCATTTCACGACGTCTTTGACAGTCAGAAGAGTTTGTGGAATTTCTTCTCCTTGTAATTGCCAAAATGACTTGCAACATCTGCGTTCATTGGTGGGTAAAACTTCATCAAATTTATCAAATAAAGTCAACAAATTGTCCATCAATTTTTAACCGAGGGTTTAACTAAGGGTTAACTGGCAATGGTGCAACACATTTTTAGTTAACATTGGGTTAATGTTGGGATTTAACCTTAGGTTAATTTTAACAAAGGTTGGTGCAACTGGCCCTAAACAAACATGACCTGAATTCACAAAGTTAACAACAATAAACAAAGAAGTTGGTGTTAAACCGTTGAACAATATTCACGTATACAGAATGGACACTACAGGATGTTAAGTGCTTACAGCTGCCAGTTGTTAACGTTTAACCAAACAGTTTGCCGAAGCACGTGTGACAATACGGCTTCTCACTCTGCTCTTTAAATGTGCCTCTGTTCAGTGGGCGAAGACAGAACGTACATACAAAGTGCTCCGGGTGATACTTTTTGTACATCGCCGTTACACATCGGCCGCTGATTAGCTGACCACAAGTGGCACACGGCATTCTATGGTGTGCAAGGAAATGTCTTTCACAGTACATCGCACCGTTCAGCTCGTAGAATCCGGAGCCATCAAATGGCAGATAACATTCCTGAAACAACAGAACATAATAATGCAGCATGCAACACTATGAGTACTTGAATCATGTGACAACTCTACTATCAACAGCAGTATACTAACAGATTTTAATCACTGGAAATACGACAAACAACACTAATAGTTTTTGTCTTATCAACACGTCACCAGCAGGAGCTCAAACGAACAACAAATACACGTTCGGACATTTACAAAAACTGTCATAGAATTCACATACAAGCATCAGTCGCAGCTGTGCTCTGTTCAAGTATTTTGTAAACAGAACATCATTTAAAGGGATAAAACTGGTATCAAGCATGTTAATGTGAGCAGAGAAGATGGTGCTTACAAAGCAGACGAAGCAGTTGATGTGCCAGTTCTGGCGGACGGCTGTGATAAAGCTGCTTGTTATCGGCTTGCCGCAACCACCACATTTTGGTGCATACATCCTGAAGTAGTCGTCACTGGCACAAACACAGGCCCATGTAACACAGTTTCAATCACAGCTAGACAAATATCTCATCTACTGTAGTCTTGCATCACACTCAGAGTCAATACAGTGGAAGTGTATGATCTACCCATACAAGGACAAGTGCTTCTGCTAGCACTGTGGGTTCAAAAAATGATGGTGACTTTCTGCTTTCCGCTTTGAGCACGACACAAGTGAATGTTTCTCAAAAACAAACTTTATCTAACCTATGTCAACTGACAATTATATTGACAAGACTAAAGAGGTATGTGACAATTAGGCTGTGAAAAATATGATGCATCATGCTTCTGGCTTCAGGTGTAACATTCAAAATGACTATGACAGTTAAAATACTTATCAGTAACTGAACAATATGATTCTTAATAACACGACACCAAATGTAATATAAAAGAACTTTACAATCAAAATACACAAGTTACAACAATAAATACAACAGACCTGCAATATGCTTTGCTGTCCTTCTCAAAGTAACAATCATCTCCAAATGGTGCATCGCACGCGGCACATCGGAAATGCTCCTGATGAAAATGTTTTCCAAATGCAGAAACACATTTCTGCATCATCACAGCAAAAACAAACATAAAGCATTCGTGTATGAACACAACTGCATCAGTGTATAGGCTAACGGTACTACTGAAAATTACCGCTGGTAATGAGCAATTTTCAAAATATTTGCCTGCTTAAAGATTATATGACAAATTAACTGCTAGTTTTATTAAAATCAGTTTTGGATTGTCAAAGCTCATTAGAGAAACTCATGTAATTTGTTGTTTGTTGTATGCAGTCAAACCTGTACAACATCAAAGAGTTGTCGGCAAAGAACGAATGTTAAAGCTTAACAGGTTTTGACGGTTCAAATCAGTAAAAAAAAACTCGATTTTCGTTTCTGTTAGCTTCATAGCCAAGTGTAGTATCACACGCAGGGACATTAAGCAATTAGCAATAATAATCATTAAAATTTATAACAGTCAGCCACTTGACGAATCTACTAATATCAACCAACTCGGAATTGACGAAAATTTCGCATCATACAGCCTGTCATGTCATTTTTGTCACTTCACTATAATAAAAGAAATCGTTCATCTTATATGGAATATACTACTCTGTGTTAATAAGTCAAACACACAGTGTTAGTTGAATGCTCCACAAGCTCACACTCACGTCCACAATGGCAGCACGGCACTCGGCACACTTCGGCAGGAACACCTCCTGATAGTCCAGCTCACAGTATGGCAAGCCATCATTCTCATAAAATATGTCCGTTCCAAGTTGTCTCTTACAGTACGCACACACAAAGTGCTCAACGTGCCAGATCTTGTCAAGGGCTAGTAACACCTGCACAGAAATGCAATCACACGAATCACTTACCTGGATGTAATACATATATTCACAGGTCACCGAACACAGTCACTACAAAGAGTTCATTTAGACACTCAATCAGTCTTGTGGAAGGGATCTGACCTAACTGCAATCACCCGCTTGAGCAATCTACTCAACTGAACAGTATGTTATATTGGCAAATAATCAACAAGACTGTCACCATAGTAACAAATCAGCTGGCACCCTGCAGCAACAACACAATAAACGGCTATCGGCTTAAACGTCTGCAATAACAAAACAACAGTTGTCTACCATCAGCTGATAGAACTGATCAGATCTATTCTAAACAGATCAAGTAAAGCAGTACAACCTGTCCTGTGATTGGCTGGCCACAATCACCACAGTCGCCCTTCGGTACCAGCGGCAAGCCATGCTCATCAAGCTGACCATACAGAGCTCCAGACCGTCCTGCTCTGCCGACCATTCCATCAGTCACGACTGCTCTTGACGAACCAAGTTCAGTGGGCTGTGGCACTTGCCGGCGATACGCTGAAGGACTTGGCTGTGCATCCTGTCCATTGACACCAGGTGACAGCACCTGCATTCCACGCTCAAACGACGATCCAGCATTCTGAGACTGTGCCGACGTGATGTCATGCGAGGCAGGCGACTTTACCTTCATGGGCTGAGCATACAGTGTATCACTCACCGAGCGAGATGACTGTGTAGTGGCCTTCTGCACAGCACAGCGCGGCAGCCAGTTATTCATCAATGACTGCATAGGCATTTAACGACAGCATATCTACCAGGACTTTAATTAAACTACTGTTCAAAAATGAAATAAAAATGTACAAAAACCACAAACTTACTTTCTAATTAATATCAATTCTGCTTACTGGTAGTTACAGACGTTCAAACACACTATGGATTTCCACTATAAATTTCAAAATGGTTATTTAAACTTTAATGGAAACAGCAAAACAGTTTTGACAGGACTGACAGTATTTCTACTGCATATATTTCCAAGTTATAAATATCTTCGAAGAAAATCTATCATATTTAGTTGCATAATAAGCACATGCCACATCTCACAGCATGATAAAATTAATATTCCAAAATCACGAAGTCAGTAGAGCATACATCAAATTCGGCCATGATATCCTCCAGATCGCCATATGCATTCGTAGCTGGTGTTTGCTGAGGTTGTGACTGCAATGGCTGTTGAACACTGGTCTGCTCCTGACGTCCATCTGTGCTGTGGACTTGAACATCACGTCCAGATGCATCCAGTACTCGGACGTGTTTCGTGCCGGCACTCTTATTAGACAGCTGTGATGACAAGCTAGACGGCTCTGACTGTGTGGCTGAGTAACTGGTTGACGTCATGCTGCCTGGCAACTGACGTGACTCCGAGATGATCTGCTCTTGATAGCTGTGAACAAAAGACTGTTGTTGCTGCTGAGGAGGATACACGTCATCCCGCATCAGTGATGCCTGACCTCCATCAGCATACTGCTGCCGAGCAGTGCCGCGACTCAACAGCCCGTCACTGCTATTATTCTCAACTAAAGGTGGCACAGACGATAGCACAGCCGAGGTGTCTGCCGGTTGCTCGAAGACTTTTATCAGTTTCTGCTGTTTAAACTGTTGTTCGGAGGCTGGCACCAGAGGGCGCTGCCGATGAAGAGATCCGCTCTGAAACGACGGAGATAAACGCTGACGACTGGCATCAACTTCATCATGAACATGAGGACTCAACGAGTGAGGTGATGGTGTCGACCGTCTGTACCACAACAGCAACAACATGGTACCAATAATATACAAACATAGATTGCTGTACAGGGCAACAGTGTAATATATTGCCCTGCAGTTAGCATTATCTTCAGTTGGCCAAAAATTACCCCTGAAGCCAACACATAACGTAATATTTCCATTCAGGGAAATATGACGACAGACGGAGTAATTTTTGGCCGAGAGAACATAATATAAATCAATGGAAAATGTATCAGACTGCTGCATGAAATTATCAGGTTTAGCAGACAACTTAGAAATGTAAAAATTATAAATTTATTTAAAAAACAACAACAAAAGTGCTAAAAGGATTACAATGACTTGTATCCCTGTGTACATAATAACATACAACCCACTTAATAACCTGTGAAAGTCACACTGACACAGCAACAATCTATCGTGATTACACATGTGACTTACTGGAGAGTTGAGAGTTTGGGTATTTCAAGTTCTCTCTGTGCACTGGGTGATCTCTGATTGGACAACGATGAGGTCGGTCTCAAGCCAGCGTCTCGTGGACTTGGGCTGTGTGCAAGTCGCCCTGTACATCGACACAATTATCACATTCAGGCTAACAAATATTAGCGGGTGTAATAAGCTGAGGGACACACACGACTCCCCACACATTCACGCTACAGTTGTAAACTCAGTCACCAACATGTCCACCTGCTAAGTGGATAAAAATAATTTACCAAGGTGAAGCCAATTAACTGTCAACAAATACAGGATTCTGTAAAGGCAAGAAGCAATGTTGACTCTAATCCTGATCAACACTAACGTTACTTCTTTTTTACTTGTTCTGTCAACAAGACGAACTACACTTGGTGACCAACCGGGCTTTTCCTGTGGCTAGTCATGGGCCTGCAACTCCACGCCGACATCTGTCAGATTGTCATTGAAGTCTCGGGGCTTTCAATGGGACCTGAAATCCTGGCTATGCAAAGCATCTCCTAGCAATGACCAGGCAGAATGGCACAATTCTCTTACAACTGTTGACAATTTGTGTCCTTTTTTGTACAGTGCACTTTTGCGACAGTGTCACAATAATCCACTACAAGTCTACAATAATACTACTTATTATTACTACTAATAATAATAACTACTAACCAGTCACATATGTTACACTGACGCCAACGTTTGTCTATGCAACTCGACGTATAGTACAGTGTTCAACAGACCAATGACACAAAAACACAAGTACCTGTATGGCAGTAGCACAACACAAGTAACTTGTTCAAAATGAAATTCTTTAGAAAAACAACATTTTCATTTTGAATTAGTTTATCGTTCAACCTGTGAGTATGTTTATTTAAAGACGCAAGTAACTTGTACTTGTGCACACGCAAAAACAGTGTACTGCAGCAGTCACTAGATAAAACACAGCAAACTAAACACCAACCTGCAGTACATCTACTGTATCATTCATGCTATATGTTTCACCACGCAGTTTGTACACACAGTTTAAGGGGCAGTCACACGAGTGCCGGAATGAGCCGGCATGCCGTCGGAATGAAAATTCGTAGTGCATTCTTTGACAATCGAAGTGCATTCTAAAAATTCTGACTGAATTCTGTGTGCATTCCAAATATTCGGGCACATTCTTGTGACTCGCCGGAAT
>Ga0056129_1000415_pt1 | contig 10973 bp, 4 predicted proteins | sample WorMetLIZISLAND1_FD_71118 | JGI IMG/M metagenome (GOLD analysis project Ga0056129, IMG submission 71118) | Marine gutless worms symbiont microbial communities from Max Planck institute for Marine Microbiology, Germany - Olavius loisae LIZARD... ...
GCTAGTGCTTCGTGTGTATGCCCTGACATCACGTTGAGAGACTTCTTGCCGATGTTCCTGAAGTCGTACTCCAAATGCTCGGCCTGTCTCACCAATGTAAGTCTTGTTGCAATTCTTACACGGTATCTTGTAGACACATTCACAGCAACAAAAAGAAACAACTAAATAACCTCGGAGACTTTATGGTCGCCGAACCAGAAGACCCAACTGTACGCTTCCTTGGCCGGTGAGCGTCCACAATCCTCAGCGGATATGACAATCGCAGGCCACCATCGCTGATGACTCCCCAGCTGTGCCCAGACCAGATCACCCTAACAGACACCAGACAGTTGTAACAGCATTCATTGTAGTGTGTTGCCAAGAGACGTTGTCAAAATAGCTGGGCATTCTTGTATATCATCATTTTCATTTTCATCCATCTAGCAGAATGTGACAGTTTCAATTTGATATAACAAAAAACTATAACGGCTTTCATCTATCTGGAGTTTTTATCCACAGCTATGCCAAGGTTAAGCTGTGATCCACACCAGTAACACAAGAGCAACCAGAGGCCGGGGTCGAAATGCTCCGCACATGGACACGTTCAGGAACTGGTGAAACAACAGCACGATGCATGTTAGATGCTTAACACTAAAACAATCTGTTAATCAGCTCCATGGTATAGCAATGCAGTATCACATTTCATCATTGAAGCACACTTGTTGCCAAGAGTCAGATATTCAAGACCAAGACCAAGACTTTGAATTCCAGGACCAAGACTCGTAAGTGCAAAAACTGAAAGCACAGCCCTGTAACTGATTGGTTGCAAAAAAATCTTACTCACGCAATAGAGTGAGTGAAGTGCAGTCACGAAAATAGTGATCTACTGATCAAGATTTAACTGGTCAGCATTCAATGATTCAACAATCAACACACAACAAAGACTGGTAAACAAGGCTTTATGTCAACCACGACCTACAGATGTTTGTCTTCAATCACTGACAGTGATGTTATGACCAAAAACAAGCAAAAGGCCAGGGCCAAGAACAATAGCTTGAAAAACAAGTCTTGAGACGTCTCCAGACCAAGACTCAAGTCTCGAGAACCACAACTGTGAATTAAAGCTATACATTAACCCTTTGATGTCCACTGTTGCCATACGGGTACAGCTATAAAGCATCATGTGCCAGACCGGGTTAAGCTGTCATTTGTAATTTTTGGCATCCAGGCACTCTGATGAGCGTCAGAGTGCCCGGATGCCAAAAATTACAAACGACGGCGAACCTGGTCTGGCACAGGATGCTTTATATCTGTACCCGTATGGCAACAGTGGACATCAAAGGTGTTTAAGACAACGACAAGACAGACACAAACTCACTCGCGTCATCTGTGGCAACTCATGCGTATCGTGCGTCTTCTGAACCCGACATCTGTGCACATCTCTGCGTCCGTCCTCGTCCGTGTTATCAGCGTTGGACTCAGTCGCAGTCGGTGTAGCATCAGCTTAAAAGCAGACACATCAGCTCATCACAGCATCATAACAGAACACTACAGTGTTATTTCAGTTCAAGAATTCATTTTTATTCCAGTTGGTATTCAGTTCTCAATTAATCACTTTAATTCTTATTCAGTTCTAGTTCAAGCTTATATAATTATTTTAGTATGTATTCAGTCCTAGTTCTTGATAAAGCAAATTTATTAAAGGTATAGTTACAGCATTCATTATTGTTCGGCTTCAGAAAGATACACATCTCTAAAGCAATTCTGATTCAAGTTAATAGCATGGTTCATTTAACATTTAAATGGACCATATTCAAAACTGCATTTTCACTTGGCTTAGAGTTTTCATTCAGTTCAGTTGCAATCTTCACAGTTTCTATTCACTTCTCACTCTTCAGAACCATTTTAGTTCTATCTTTCGTTCTCATAAGTGAACTGCTGATCTTTTTTGTTCTTGTTTTCGTTTTCGTTCACGAAAATAGCACCAAAATATCAGCATTAATACCTATCATGTGGTGGGCCTCAGCAGAATCACTAAGTACTTTTAAAGGTAAAGGTCTGAGTACCTGCTATAGCACTGCATACATGAGCAGACTTGTGAACAGCAGCACTTTACAATATTGGAAGTGACAGCTGATTGACATGAGCTAGTGGTACCGCGGCGCATGATGCAGTCATCCATTGCCCATGATAGCGGACAACTGGACCCATAGTGCAGCATGACAGTCTTGACAGATATACCACCACCCCAACTGGCCACACTAGGCCTTCAGCCCACAACCTGTAGGCTACTACTGATTAGCTGACTCCGTAGGGATGGCATGCTGAGTTGGCATTGGTACACAGCAGCCGCAGGCGAGATTTGAACCTAAGACAAGTAAATGATATACTGACATTCTGTACAGCTCTCAGCCTGCCAGCAATAACAACTTACCGGTAAATCCAACACATACGAGTCAACACAGACTGCTCACCATGTGACTGCTTGCTGCTACCATCAATCTGAAAAGCAACACACTTGGCAGGATGCTCTCGGAGGCTGTAGGTATTCCCTGACAATACTTCATCCACCTGCTCCTCCTGCGGTCCTCTCTTCCTCTTCCTTAGAGATCGGTTCATCACGTCGGCATTTTGCTGTCCACACGTGGCCTCACGATCATCGGGACTTACACCATATTGTGGTGGCAACTTGCTCAAAAGAACCGAGCACGTCGCTGTGTTGGCACCGGACTTCTACACACACAGTCACTGGGTACTCAACAACACAACTTAATGCCAACTGTCACAGGTTTCAGCACAAAAGCTCTCTTGCCTCCTAATAACATAACATAACATAACATACCCGGTAGCAGATGTTATGGGCAAAAAGTGAAGTGCTTCTATGCCCGTATCATCAAAAGATGTAATGGTTAAACTCGAAGAACTTAAAATTCAACTCTGCTTCTACTCCTGGTTCCCGATAATTCTGCTTCCCAGTAGTATCTAAGTTCCTGTGATGCCCAGTGATTATCCAGTCTATTTTTAAATGATTTTATAGAAGGGCCAGTAACGACAGACAACATCAACAAAACTGCCGTACAGAGGCAACTGTCAAAATACAGGTGGTGCCAAAAAAGCAGAAGCAGATTACCATCAAATTCTAGCAATAAATAAATTCATATTGCAAATGCTTGTACTAACAGCATCCCCATTGTCTGCTGACTGCAGATAAACAAGGAAGCAAGCAATTTAAGCTGCCACTAAAGACACCAAAACAGACAGAATAAGAAACATCATGAAGTGCATTACATATGCTGCTCACAGTCACACACATCTCATTCTCTATTGCTTGGTGGTGACACAGCAATTAGGACGGCAGACTTTCAAATACTCAAGCAATCGCGGGTTCAATTCCCTATCAAGTCACCTAGGTCAACTCAGCCTTCCATCCCTCTGGGGTAGGTAAATCAAGTACCAGCCTTACTGGCTAGAGTTAAGGTTAGGTGTGTTCGCTTGTCTCAGGTGGCAAGTAACATTGTGTGATCACATATGGCAAGTGACAGACACCCTGTAGTTCTGGCATGAGGTTTCCCATTAAGAACTTACCATGGCTTTAACTTTTTTTATTTGTGCATATGGCATTTGTGCATAATATATCAAATCAGAAATTTATAAAATAAAAATTAATTTACCCAACAATGTTTCACGTCATTGGCAGTAGACAGGTTGTGGTTATTGTCAAACGCCGGCTCCATATCCATAGTGGTATCATCCACAACACTGTGTTGTTCGCTGCTGTTACCGTGATGTTTGTTAGCATCAGCCATGAAAGAGCTGCTGGCTTCCGATTCATCTGCTGTGTCTGGTTCGACGTCATTATTGTCGCTGTCAGATTGGTTCACATTATCGCAGGCAAGAGATGATCTGGACTTCATGTTCGCATCTGCATCCTCTGGGACTTCTGACTGCTCGGAGTCAATGGATCGACAGAAGCTGTGTGACATCAACACGTCAGTCCCCACGCTGAGGTCACCACTCTGACTGTCACACCTCACAACTGATGTATCCATATCACTGTGACTACCCTCATTGACTTGTCCAACACAGCACTTAGGAGCTACACTCTCTGTGGTCTCTGACTCCTCACAGACAACAGATTGACATGAGCTGCTAGATGCTTGCAATCCCAGAGCATCTGAGTCTTCTCCAGTCTGAACTGCTCCGAGGATGAATCCGAGACGGACACCGGATGCTGTACTGTCTAAGAACAAGTCAGCATTATCTTCATCACTAGACAGTAGAAATCTCACATGTTCTAGATCACGGTCGCATGGCACCAGCGACTGACTATGGTCATACTGTGCAGTACACAGCTCCATGAGACCACTGCTGCCGTCTCCATCCTCAAAACAAAATGACTCGTGATGAAATTGGCTTATGCCACTGTAATTACCAGCCTCAGACAGTAATAATCTGGGATTACTGACACCATCGTTGCTGGTGTTTGACTGTCCAGTAAGCATATCCGTTGAACTCTGCTCGTTCTCAAGTCCTCCAAACCTGTGTCCACGCTCATCGGACTCTGTTTCATTAAACACACTCAGCCCACTGCTATCCTCAGTATCAGCTGATAATGATCGGCAATTTTCTGCGGCATCATCTAGAGTCATTACGTGGTCATGTACACCAGATTCAGTAGGCAACGGTGCCATCAAACCACATACATCTGCAGGTTCTGACACGTCATCCGTCTCATCACACGTCTGAGTTGATGAGTTTATCTTACTGTTATGTTCGATACCAGATGGCGACATCTGGTGAGCTTCTGAAGCACTATCCAGAGCTGTCAACTGTTCACTAACACAAGGGCCAGCGGGCAGTGCCATCAAATGACTGTCATTCTCAGCTTCAAATTTGTCTCCATCATCATCACATGATGTCTGTGTTGATGGGCTAGGCCCATTATGGTCCTCAATAGTATGACCAGACAATGGAACCTTTACAGTGTCTGGTTCAACGTCGTTCTCTCCGACCTCACTGTCAGATCGGTTCATGACAAGGTGGACATCATCACTGGCAAGAGATAAGCTTGGCTCCATGTTCACATCTGCATCCTCCGGGACTTCTGACTTCACACAGTAGATGGATCGACGGAAGTTGCTTGACTCCAAGACGTCAGTCTCCACGTTGAAGTCTTCACCACACTGACCATCACACATCACATCTGATGAATCCATATCACCACGACTACCCTTGTTGACTTGTCCAACACAGCACTCAGAAGAGACATTCTCTGCAGCCTCTGACTCCTCACAGACAACACATTCACATGAGTTCCCAGACACTTGTAATCCCAGAGTATCTGAGTCTTCTCCAGTCTGAACTGCTCCAGGGATGAATCCAAGACGAACATGGGATGCGGTACTATCTAAATGACAGTCATTCTCAGGCTCAAATCTGTCTTCATTATCATCATATGACATCAGTGTTAATGGACTCGGCCCACTGGGGTCCTCAGTACCAGGCAACGGAACGTCCACAATGTTGTCTGACGTCTGTAACTGCTCGAGGACACAACAATCAGCTGGCAGTTCACGCTCATCACACGTATTACCCGACATGGGATCATGACCAACTGTACTGTTCACAGGTAGAGATGCAGTGGCATCTGATGTAGTGGCCGAATCACACATTACATGGCTCTGGTTACAAACCAACTGGCTGGACATGACCGAGAGATCGTCGGCCGGGCTGTGCACATCAGTAGCAGCTCGTTCAACCATCGTCTCCGCATCTGGAATGTGAGATGCCAGCATCTCTTGTGCTGGATTGATTTCACTAGTTGGTGTAGTGAGGTTACATCTGCCGGATCCGGTCTTAACACTGTCAACATATGGCCGAGTTTTTGCACTGCTGTTTAATCGCTGACCGTGGTCGATTGATCTGCCTGAACTCAACTGCAGTTTAGACAGATCCTGGCTTGCAGCATTCTTCTTAGCCGCACGATCACTGCCGGATAAAACCCAGAACGACGTCGGATGCTGTACCATCAGATCTAATGTATCCATATCACCATGAGTACCATCAATGACTGGTTGAACACAGGACTCAGTAGCGACACTCTCTGTGGCCGTTGTATCCTCATACGCAACAAATTCACACGAGTTGCCAGACGATTGCAATCCCAGAGTGTCTGAGTCTTCTCCAGTTCGAAGACAAGAGTCCTGAGAATCGCTCGATGACATGGCAACAATATCTCCAGTATCAACTCCATGACTACAGGAATTCTGGTCCTCGTACTCATCATAATCAAAATTGCACTCCTCTTTCAGCTCACGTAAAATCACTTCAAAACTACGACCGACGTCACATTCCTCGTACCAGCTGCATCCACCAACAGCGATGTTATCACTTGATGCGACAGAAACAAGCCTACCAGATCTCAGGGTCATCGATAAGCCAGAACCAGCATGTTTTGTCCTCTTAGCTGGAAGCCCACTGCCAGATAAATGGCCAGTGGCGTTCTCAGAAATAATCGACGACAATGGAACTATATCTCCGATTACAGAAAGTTGTCCATAATATTCGCATTCTGGTTTGCTCTCCAATTCCTGCTTAACAAGCTCCTCTGTGCTGATGTCGTCATTCACAGCTTCCTCGTCATTACAGCCACATCCATTGTTTACCTTCTGACCAGAAACCAGCCTACCTGACCGCAGAGTCATCACTGCGGCAGAACCACGGTCATCACTGGCACAACTGTGCTTGCCAGATGTAAACATTACTGCATGGCTATCCACTCAACGCTATAAAAATTATCAGTCACTGAATGCCTGCAACAGAAACATAAATACATCTGTCTACATTTGTTATCACACTTAGTGGGCTGGAAAGCAGTGAAATATAGTATTATCACAAACAATGTATTGATATAAGAGGTTTAAAAACATAAATTGCTTTATGGGCACATAAAGCAATCTGGCAGTAAAGAACATACGGTATTATAGATTTTGCTAAAGTTACAACAAAGTAAAGTAATATCATATGCAAGGCACAAAGACAGGACTTACCAAATTATTGGACTGTTTTTGCGGATTTTGGACTAAAACCGGACTCACTGGACAGTGGCATTTGTTTTAGTATCCCTTTTATACCTGTTATTTTTGGTCATGTGTGCTAGACTAAGCTGACTATAAAACTGGCTTTTCAATCCACGTTAAACCCTTATCATATTGTGTCCTGTTGTAAATATGTGAAAATGCAGAAAAGGTATGATGTGATGATTGGATTAATGAGTTGGCAGTAACGTCTAATAAGAAAGAGGATTTCAGCTTACATATTGATGACAAGATCAATAGTAATGCTCACAGCATGTTAGATGTAAAGAAGCCATTTGATGGTTGTGGGTCTGTATGCATTAATCTACAAGCATCTAAGTCCTGCTATTCTCATATCCGAGAGCTCCACTGTATCCGTTCTTACCTCGATTCCAAAACAGCCAGTACCACTGCTGCCTCTACTGTCCACTCTAAACTTGACTACTGTAACTCTCTCTACTACAATCTTCCGAAATCTCAAATAAACCGCCTCCAGCAGATTCAGAACTGTCTTGCACGTACTGTGGTTAAAGCTCCTAAATCTTCTCTTATCACACCCATCCTCAGATCAGATATTGTGTAGTATGGAACCCCTTAAAACACTGCTGTGTGACCTATGTGCTCCTCTAGACCATTCATGTGAGACAATAGTCATAGTCTGTCACTTGATAGAAAAAACTTGTTCTAGTCATTACATTACATACCTTTACAAAACAGACATCAGAATCACACTGATCCACTGCCTGTACATAAGATGCCAGCAAGCCCAAACGAGTCTACAGGAGTCTAAAAAGTGACTTTTAACCTTTTGACACCCACTCTTGCCATATGGGTACAGCTATAAAGCATCCTGTGTTAGACCGGATTAAGCTGTCATTTGTGATTTTTGACATTCAGGCACTCTGACGCTCAGGGCTGAGCGTCAGAGTGTCCAAATGTCAAAAATTACAAACGACGTTGACGGCTTAACCCGGTCTAACACAGGATGCTTTATAACTGTACCAATAGTGCGTTGAGAGCAGACTGTGGAACGTCTATTAACAGAGTTACAGTTAGTCCAGTTTGGAGGTGATGAGCAAGAGCAACTGGATGGCATGCATCGGCAGAATTACTTGTTTGTTCATACATTTAGACCACTGAATATGATAATAGTCCAAGGGCAGAGTTGGTGAACCCAGAACAAATCAGGTACAAGCTCGATTTGTGTAAAAAGGCTAAGCAGGCTCCACTAGCCCCGGTTCAAAATCAGAATTTTCCTTCTCCTAGACGGTCTTGCCTGAAGAGGCTGAGTGGACTCCGTCTACCCCAGTTTGAAATCAGTACCGGTATTCCGTCTTCTAGGGAGGCAAAAAACTCGTAAATATCGGGGTAAATGCCCCAGTAAATACCCGGTAAATACCGGGTAAGGTATTTACCGGGTATTTACCACAGTAGGTACTTGCCTGGTATTTACCGGTACCTGAAAAATTTGACCGAAAGTTAAAACTGGTAATTACCCAGGGTGTTACCTCAAGGTTTTTATGTTATCCTAATTTTGAGCAAGTCCCTCACATTTTCAAGTAAATCACTCTTTTTCCACCTGCTTAAATATTATCTCATGCATTTTATTTTATCTCATTTATGCATTAACTTTGTCTGGCATGTCGTCGAAAATAATGAAATAAATTACATAAAATACTACGTGCTAAGTAATGCTCCATTCAACAATAGGCCCAAAATTGAGGGTAAAATCGATATTTATTTAAATGAATAGGCCCATACTGTAAATACCGGTAAGCACATAATTCATGTGATGCATTGTGCATTTGAGTTTTAAAAACACAACACAAAAACGCAATTAGAAAAAAACGCATACATCATTATTAGACGGGTTATACCCACACTCCCACAGTCAGTCACTGGTTGAGTTCATCTTTCGATTAGAAAAAAGATAACACTAAAGTTAACACTTTTTCTAAGAACAAATAAAAAGTTAATCCTCAACACAAACTGACGATATAATCGATGTTAACTTCGGTGTTAATTGCCAACATTTCCGATTATCTGTAAGATAAGAAAAAAGATAACACAAAATGCAAGATAACACCAGAGTTAATCTGAACATTTCCGATAACACCAACCAGCTTCCATGCAAATGAATAGACTTTCTACTTAATCCCTAGGGATAAGAAATTTTCTTAGCAGTTTTCAGTTCACTTTCCAATTAACAACAATTCCGGCCACTGTGACAGCGAATCGCTCAGTGAACAGCGATTCGATAAACGAAAACAAACACATACAATACAAAAACGATACATTTTAAGAGAAAACAAGAAATAATGATCAGTACATTTAGCACACAAAATGAATTGTGAAATCATAAATCACCATTCTACACCAGACGATATAAGCTTATTCTATAGTGGTACAATTGAATGAAGATGCAATGTACGTTTTTTGTGATAACGCCGGAGGCTTGCAGCTAGCCTAATGGCCCGGGCTAGCGGTGGGCGGAGGCAAAATAGCAGCGAAAATGACCGCTTCAGTGCAACTAATGATGCCACAGATTCACCTTCTGGCCACAGAATATGGCTATGGCGATATCAGAATGAAACAATCAAAGAATATTTATTTCAGATAAGAACTTTTAAAATCGCGAATTTAATCTGACTCGGTTCAGATTAATAAACATGGATTAGAAAAGTTCTAATCTTTTTCTAATTGAAAGATGAACTCAACCAGTGTATCCTTAGATAACGGGCAGCATTCTGGCTACACCGTGATCAATTCTCATAAAAATTAGTAGAAATGGCGGCACCAAATGTACGATTTTAAGGCTAGAATACTCCAAATATGCTGGGACTGCCCCAGTCCCACTGGGGGAGCTTACAGCACTTCCCAGACCCTTTAACCGTATTTCATGGGCCTACTTCTAATCGGAGGGGAGGGAAAGAGGGGGAAGGGTAAGGAAAGCGATGTCTGTGGAACTTGGATTTATCGTTTGCTTCCTGCACTTCATGCACATCTGCCATGCACGACATTACTCAACTCTGAGGAATGTGCATTATCGGAAAAGAAGAAGAAAAAGAAAGGGAAGGAAGGAGAGAAAAGGAAGTGAAAAAAGAGGATGGGAAGAGCAGCTAAGGGGCTCACGCATTTTCCTTTTCGAACCTTGTAGCAGCTCTGCGCCAGTCAACATTCTGGCCATTTTACCGGATCAAAGCAGGACTACACACTTTCTCTGTATGTCACTGCAGTGTCACACAGTACTAACAACAACAAATATGCACAACGTAGTATATAGTATCGTATTAAAGATCAAAAAACGGGCAAATTAAAGCAGACGAAAACTTCGCACATAATACCGACAGGAAAACTTCCGTGTATCACGTGATCACAGAATGTAAACATTGGCATGATAGACAGCTAGGGCTGGGCGAATCGAGCTTTTTACTGCTAGAGTCTGTCGAGTATCTTGTCGAATACTCAAGTACTCGGCAGGGTAAGGCCGTAAAGTAAAAGTCGGAGTCATTAATATTAACTATAGTTGTTTAAGCTTGAATTTAATACACTGGTGTTGTACATCACGTGAAGTTACTCTTGACTAGTTCGTGCCTTTGACATATAATTGTGTGGTTACAGTGGTTTTGTCACCTTAACGTTACAACTACAAGATGGCTGTTGAAAATTGTTCAACGCAAATTTACTACGCGTCTTCCTGGCTTTTCTATATATAGTTAGAGTATTTATAGTTAGGGGCGTCTACACCATACAAACGATGGAGCAAATGCACCATGGAAAAAGTAAGGGGGAAGGTTTTTGTCGCGGCGGCCCAGCTCCAGACAGGCTGTCCGCGGCCTTGATTTCCAGGAAATTTGCAGTAGCACGTGCATGCGTGCGTGGGCCGCGCCAGCAGGCTGACGTCAGCGCGGCGGGCTG
>Ga0056129_1000417_pt1 | contig 10959 bp, 9 predicted proteins | sample WorMetLIZISLAND1_FD_71118 | JGI IMG/M metagenome (GOLD analysis project Ga0056129, IMG submission 71118) | Marine gutless worms symbiont microbial communities from Max Planck institute for Marine Microbiology, Germany - Olavius loisae LIZARD... ...
AACGGCAACGGCCTGATAAAAAGGGGGCCCTGATGTCGCGATCATGATCGCGATCAGATCGTGGCGTGACGTCACGATCATCGATCATTCAAATGCTCCCACGAGCACAGCCCTAACTGCAATGTTGTTTTGTTTGCCAAATACAAGATTGGTTGGGAAATGATAAAGTAGAATTACAGTCCCACAGTGTGTGTATACATTAACAGTACTCCAGCAACATGGTAGATGTGGGTATTCTGATCTGTTTCAGATGAAACAAAGGTGGGGCAAAGGCTGTTGGAGAAAATGGGCTGGAGGAAAGGAAATGCTCTTGGACTGAATGAAGATGGATGTAAAGAACATGTGAAAGTTTCCACGAAAAGTGACAGAAAAGGTTCGTTGTGTTCAGGGTGACTTAAGACTCATTAATGACATGACAGCTTGGTTCTGTTTGTGTTTATATTTTACAAAAAGGTTGTGGACAGTTACAGAAGTCATTGTTCCAGTTTCCAAGGCAGAGGCTGCTGATGGGCCCATAAGCCATCCCAAAAGAACACACTATGGACTAGAGTACTTGTGTGGCAGGCTTGTTAAGTGGAAACTTGGACAAAGCCATCCTCATATCTAGGAGACTCCTGACTGTAACACCACCATACCATACTGAACTTCAAACAGTTCAAAGAGAATGAACTCTCTGCATGCACTGTACGTGCCAGCCCTGACACTGTGGTATGCTGAAGAGACTAAGCCGTGCTAGTGTGTAGGCAGCAAGGCGTGGTGAGTATGTGATGTGTGGCTACTGAATTTTGATGCCACTGTGTGTTAGAATGACTCCAGCTGCAATCAACAGGGTCGGTGCACTGCATGTAATGGAAGGGAGTTGGATTCTAAGTAAACTGAGAGACCTTTAGTCATATTTATTGTTCGTCTGACTACAACTGTATCTTTCACTAGGCATTAACCCAACACTGGGTGGCCTCCAGTAACCACACTGTATGGGTGCCTGTACCTGTCAGTCAGCCTGACTGAATTCAGCAGCCCAGAATGCACCACACCTGCAAGGCTTCTTTGCAGCCACCGCAGCACCAGCACCCATGACCCATCTTTTGTCATACAGCCGGTCAAGGTTATCGCTGAACGTCTCTGAATTTAACAATTTAACCACCAGTCGCATGTTAAAGAGGACACAGGCAAACTCTGTGCCTGCCCGAGGCATAGCCTCGATGATTTGTGCTATAAGTCCTTTGAATGAACACTCCCCTGACCCTGGCAATATACAGTCACTATCAGAATTCGCTGTCCAGACTAAGCACATACTGTAAAACACCATATTTTAGCTGAATTTTAATTTGGAGATTTTGGGGTGTAGAAATTTCGCTGCATTTTAATTTGGCATTTTATATGTGTGTACTTTGGCAAATAAAGTTCCATGCGAATGTGGCCATGTGAACAGAACTAGACTTCTTGTAAGGCAGTAACAAGACAGTGACCAGTTACATTAACAACTGTCAGGACTGCAGATGAAATTTAGTGATGGGCAATCCAAATTTTCCTGGGTATTTAATTTCATGATTTTATGCTATTTGCGAAATTTGTGAAAATTAGGTGCATGCGAAAAATCGGTGTTTTTCATTAGTGTGAAAAGTAAGCCGGAAAGTGACAGAGATTTGTGGGCAGTCAGAGAGGCAGGAAGCAGTGCACACGTCCTATTCATTGGCTGACTTGGTGTGTGTTGAAACTGTAGGCATTGGTTGTACTCAGCAGTATGCTGACAACTGGATTGCTCATCAGGAGGATTTTAACTCTATTCTGTCGACACTGAATAAAGACGTCACCATACAACCTTCCATAGAAGCTTTCAGCCTTCATGACAAGTCGAAGAATTCCAAAAGCCGTGTCCAGTATGCATCTTACTCATAACATTTGCATGTTATGTTAATCCTGAAAGACAGCTGCACTAACTATTCTTAATCTCACACTCATAATTATACCATAAATTCACTTTGCCTTACTTAATGTAACTGCTTGATGTTTGAAGAATGTAATCTCGGTGTTCTTACATAGGACTAAAATACATGAAATAATGAAATTAGTGTCACTTTTTGATGACAGACGGTTTTGAGTTGCTTGTTGCAGCTATCGGAAATTTACGAAGGGAAAAGATCTCTCCGGATATCATTCAACGGATCTGAACTGTATATTTGGAGAGCGGAGGAAAAGTGTGACAAAAAGAGAGCGGCGGAGATCACATGAAGTAAAAAAATTTTAAATCTGCTAATTTTATACAAAGTTAGTGGTGTATGTCTGTTGGTCTGACAGTAGCAAAGCTGCAAAAAATCACTGCTGCTTCATTTTAAGACTTACATGAAAGATGATCCTGTGATAACTAAAATGCCAGCAGCAGCATGGTGAAAGGACAGTAAGCATGAAAGGTTGCTGCTAAGGTAGCAATGGACATTGCGTAGTTTTAGTGATGGTAGTTAGGAGAATGCTTGGTACACCATGATACAACAGGTCCGGAGCCAGCCTGTTGTTTATTGTACCACAGCTCAATCCTATTGGTATGCAAGTTCATGCTGATCTTAATGACATTCACAATTCGATGCTTAAATTTGTACACTGCTGTAAAATAACATCTGTATTGTCTGTAAATAGAGTCTCTGTCACTGCAGTTTGCATAGAAATGTGTTATACAATATGGGAATAAGTGTGACGATCATGATATAGATGTTATTCATCAGTGGTGCAAAAATCTACAAAATACAAAGCTTTTTTATTTCAAATAAAGAACACTGCAGTGGTAGTATGTCTTGCTGTTAAGCCTGTTATGCAGCAGCACAAAACATGCTTTAAAGGTGAAAAACTACCAAAACTATGACAAATGAAAAATTTGTGCAAAAATGCCAACAAAAGTGAATAAAAAATTGCTTACTTTTATCTGGCGAGACAGTTTCGTGCAGTTATACATGTATGTCAGTGATAGTATGTTTGTTTGTATAGGTTGAGTTGACGGAATCCAACAGTCGTAACAACGAAGAGAAAATATCATTTGGTGTGTTGACTGTAACAAGTTCCAGAACTATTCATAGTTACTTTGCCAGTAAATTGGCAAACCTGCAGAGCAAGACTGAGAAGCAAGAGTCTACTTCCGAGGCAGTTTCACTGACGATGAATGATACTTGTAATGATAAACATGAAGAACTAGAACAACAGGCCTTGCCGCAAAAGAGTTCAGGGACCAGTCCGGCTGCTGGGTGCGACAGAATAACACTGAAGCACAAACAGAAACGGAGAAAAGTTAAACGTGAAGACGGTGATCGCTGTACGAATGATGATCATGCGAATCTGAAGTCGTTCGACTCTAACCGCAAACCAAATAAGAAAAAGAAGAATTGGCGTGATAACAACTTAGCAGAATTTTGCACAAAGCAATAAAGGAAGGAAGACGTTCTCATGTCCTCCTGTCAGTAGTAAACCAAGTCGCTCAGAAAATACTAAGGTATTGTCGAAAAAGCGGAAAAAATCTAAACGTGATAACAGTGATACCAGGTGATGCTGGATGTGGTAGGCAAAATACTTTATGTGTACTAAGTAAATTTACTAGATTAGGTTTATTTATTTAATTTAATGTTTGAATGCATAATTGTATACAAAATTTTATTTCACACACTTTAGTGGTTGTTAATTTTAAATTTTCGTGAATTTTACAAGTAGCATAAAACGCACAAAATTAAATACCCGAGAAAACATGTCAGACTGCCTATCACTAAATTTTATCTGCATTGAATATCAACACTGCTAGTAAATATTTTCTGTTCTGATAGGCCTACTACTGTAGTAGAGACGAGACTGCACAATTCAGTTCACATTGCTAAAGTCACTTAGAACTTTACCTTGCAAAGTACACCCTTACAAAACGCCAAATTAAAATGCAGAAAATTTTTTGCACTCCAAAATCGTCAAATTAAGATGCAGCTAAAATATGTTGTTTGACAGTAGTCAGTAATAGTCAGTAATGGTGATGTCGGCCTGTTCATGTACAATACATGCACCCACTACTAGCAGTGCTTTGAATGTTTTCATTTGGATTTGGTTCAGTTTTCAAAGATCCTATTCGGATTCTGTTGGGCTTCAAAAAAGCATGGTTCAGTTTGGATTTCAAGAATAATTAATTGATAGTTACTCATCTAAGAGACTGCTGATGATAAAAGGTTGAACATTCATTTTCCCAGTTTATAGTCAGCATAGCATATTCAAGGCATGATAGTTGTTTGTAAATTAGTACTAACTACTAGCTTATCTTGGAACTTTAATATTGTATTTTATTGCCTAATGAAGTTGTGCAGTTGTCTACGAAAAATCTGATCCTTCAGTAGGTACTGCAGAATAAATGCAGCTTTGTTGATTGTAGGCAGTTGATTACAGCAAATTGACAGCACAGATATGAAATTTTAATAAAGTTTGGTTTTTACAAAACAGTTAACTGAATTATTAAAGAATTACTTTTCCACACACCGTTCCTTGTAAGGCAAACATATATGGGAGACAAGATGGACTGCTAGTATAGAACTTATTTGAGTACTCTTAATTTTAGTGATTGCAGTACAATATGGTCAAGTTACAGATTGATGCACTCGCCAGTTGTGCATGTACAGTGTTCAGATTCTGTAGCCCACCTGAAAGCTTTTTCTTGAGGTGGGCCCTTTCCTTTGCATACATGTTTTCAGTGTGGCTGTGTGCCTGCCCACACTGATGTGAGTGCTGTAGAGGACTGTGATGCATCAGTAACATACTGTAAAAGTAAAACCCTTAAAGATTTGCATGCTCTTTATTTTATACGTTTTGCGACCTCGGCAAATTCGTGAAAGTAACAGGGCTCGAATATTCAGTACAGGGTAAGTTCAACAAGCAAAAACACCAAAAATAAGGCTGCCAAAATAATTTCATAGCTATAATCGCCAAAATTAAGGGGTTCTCCAGTATGTAGCGACAACAGTAGCACATACAACAGTCGTTTTAGATGTAATTTATCAGCAGTACCATCAAGCATATCACACAAATGGAAACATGCAGTAGCTATTAGTACACAGCGATGAAAACACTGTGATTAAGAAGAGTACAATCTACGGTGAGTTCTACAGCTGACGTGTCGTTATTAAGAAACTACGTGCTCACTTGCTACAGTCAAATCATTATCACGTCTCGCGAAGCAAAAATCACACTGCTGAAGCTGCCATATTTCCTGCATGTCTTATTTAAGAAAAATATAGGACTTGATGGACTCCAACACAGTACAGGTTATATGTGAGATGGTTTTTACAGGTCAAAAGACCCAACCAACAGTAGCAAAGTACTGAAGGAAAAACCAGAAAAGGCAAACAACAAAATACACATACTGTATATACACACCAATACACATTGAAAGGAATACATATAAGCACAACAAGTCCCCTAGTCTATACTAATATGGGTCGACTACGGGACGACTTCCACTGAGGGCAGGGTCATTAGGCGTGAATGGCGGTGGGGCTGCCACTGCGGTACCCCCTTTATTGAGGAAATAAATCACAAAAATACATGAAATGAACACGTTCTAGCATCGTCGAAAATGTACAACAGTTTCAGTAATTTTTGGGACATTATTGTGACATTGCCAATCTGATGCTAGAATTATTGCTATCATAATACTGTTTCAGTAAAGCATTAATAGTAGTGGTCGCACTATGTATTCTTAATGGTGTCCAGTAAAATTCAGCTTAGCCAGTAGCAGCTTTGTGGACACGAGAGATTTTCTGCATTTTACGCATGGCATAATGCATACAAAATGTACAACAACATGTCACCCACCGCACGCACATGACACGTGAAAACACTAAACAGCTGACTACCAATTGAGACATTGACCTCATACTATCCGGTCAAAAACGTTTTCATACAGCTATTTCAAACTTCAACAAAGCGACATCTTAAGTGTATATATTCTACACTATTGTAGCATGACGTATCAATAGCGGCAATTTTTCACTTTCTCACATGCCTTCCTTGGTTTCACACCTACTGCACAGATGGATGGAGCAGTGTTTTACGTCCCCGCCAACACAGTATAGATTATATGGGAGACGGTTTTTACAGGCCAAAAGACCCAACCAACAGTATCAAAGTACTGAAGGGACACGTACAGTACATCAATAACAGAAAAATACACTAAGCGCACAGTAAACACAAAGTACAAGTCCCCTAGTCTACAATAATATAGAGTGACTAGGGGACAGCTCCCACAGAGGGCAGGTTCCATACTGCATAAAACCCAATGCTTTATTTCTGAGCAACCTTTGGTGTGCTGAACCAAATTCTTGGACTACTATGTGGTGAAAACCGCATGATTGTATGTTTGTTTTTGTGGAAATTGTACCACAACGTGACAGTCAAGGCCGTACAAACTGCACTCACGCTTGGTAAAAATGCTAATGTTCCAAGTTGTAGTTAACGTAATAACATAACAAAATAACTCAATGTGTGACACAGCAGTTAAAAACAGCAGCGGTATGACCAATCAGTCAGTCAGTGTCAGTCTAGCATTCTTTCTTGAGCAGACCAGATGCAGACTGCTTTTGTTTCAGCATGAACCGACAGTCGTCGACTAAAAATCTGCAAGTACAGTCAATGCATCATGATATATAAGCGTGCAACGAGTATTCTTTTAAGTAGGGTTGAGCAAAGAGAAGAAAGTTATATGCCACTCTGGTCAGTCACTTCAATAGTCAGAACATACTACCAGATGTAAGTACTTGTTTACACTTATTTATCTACTTTCTCTGCTGATATTTTGTTTGCTTTGAAACAACTAACAACTATTAAGGATTAAAGTATTACAACTTTTTGGACGGATTTTTAACTCGGACGGACTTACTGGACAATGGCGTCTGTTTTAGTTCTTTTATTTATTTTATTAGTATCACTGGCTACGTTAAGCCTACCACACTGTCAGCTTTTCAATCCATGGTAAATTCTCTATCGTAGCATATTCTACAACCTAAAAAGTAAGACTTGGCTCATTGCTTTTAACCCTCTCAGCTGTGACGTGTTTACCAGATTTCTAATTCTGAATATGATCCACTATACTGTAAAAATGTTGTATTTCACTGGCTGTATACTTTGCAAGTTCATACGTAATTTTGTTTTTGCATCTTCAATTTGCACAATTTTAAAGTTCTCATGAACTATACACAATACTGGCTATAAGCAACATCACTATTCATTCCCTGTAATTTCACTTTTGTTTACCCTGTGAAAATAGCAAAACACACTACGGGTTTTTTATGTAATTAATCATTTTTTTGTCATGTACAACGAATTTTAGTTACAAGCCAAAACAAAACTTACCGATACCACAATAATGGTGGGAATATAGTGCCGGCATGCCATAAACTGTGAGCATCAAACGTCCACCAAATTGGAGGAAAATCTCCAACTTCTAGCAGCAGTAGCAGAAGAACAGCTATGATAGGAACTGCTGCTTTCCATACGTACGACTGTTGTCGACATACACGGTATGACCACATTAACCATGCACCTGCATTTGTTAGTCCTGTCAAACACGCCAGTCATGACGGTTACAATACAATAATACAAGATGATACAAAAAATGTAACGTGCACAATGTCTGTCAGTTGGCAGAATTGGAGGTGCGGACAGTCACTGATGGTACAGGGCAAATCAAAGGTTAAAAAAATTAAAAGGCAGCAGCAAAAAATGTTTTTAAATAACGTTTGAAAGAACAGACTGATGGTTGAGTTGCGGATATTCAGAGGTATAGCATTCCAGATTTGCGGAGCAGCATCACTAAAAGCACGAAGACCGTCTTGCATCTGTTAATTTAATACACACCAACCTGTATGCATAGAGCAAAAACAATCCATTTAACCAGTTCTACGTGGTACTCATTAAAAATAAAATAATCTTGAATGAGAATGACATGATTGAGCGTAACTAAACCTGATTTGTATGGCTATCTAGAAGGGAGGAGACAAGATGTGAATTCAAGCTCAAGCATATCAATATAACTCATTAGATAAGTAATGATGCATTTTACAAACTATAATTTTCAGTTTAACACACATATGAACAAGAAAGCTCACTAGCTATCGCTAATGGATAGTGCATCCAACGAGCAGTCAATTTTGGCTGAATCATTGACAAAAGTGTGTCAAATTCCTATATATATATATATATATATATATATATACAGGGTGGCCCAAAAAAGTAAGCCACAAAGTTTTTGTCCATATCTTTGTCAAATATTGACCGATTGTCAAAATTTTTTCACTGGCGCATTCTGCGGAAAATTTGTAATATAGTGGTTGCTAAACATACCACCACACCTTAACTGTGTCGCTACACTACCTTGTGAAATATAAAATATGTAAAATCCATCACTATTTGGTGAATTATGAATAAGAGTTTGAAGCTTAATTTTTAGCCCATCCTGTACGACAGTATCGTCTTCTTATGTTTACAACACAGAAAGTCTATCTAAAACAAAACATAATTTAACATTCAGGATGGGCCAAAAATTAAGCTCCAAACTGTTGTTCAGATCTTCACCAAATACTGATGGACTTTACATATTTTATATTTCACAAGGTAGTGTAGCGACGCAGTTAAGGTGTGGTGGTATGTTTAGTAACAACTTTACTACAAATTTTTCACAGAATGCAGCAGTGAAAAAATTTTGAAAATCGGTCAATATTTGGCAAAGATATGGGAAAAATTTTGTGGCTTACTTTTTTGGGTCACCCTGTATATACCGCTGTGAAGATGTACTATCACCGACAGTTGCTGAGATATATAATTCGGCCAGCTGTAAAGTTTGAAAAATGTGTTCAGTGTTGGTCACACGTTCAAACTGTCAGTCTAGACTCAGGCTCAAATTCAACTGTCTCGGTCTCAAATAAATCTCGGTCTTACTGCTCTTGGAATGAAAAGTATTAGTCTCGGTCTTGAGAAATCATCTCGTTTACATTGCTGACAAAGTGTTTACTGTCTTGGTCGCCTAACGATGGAACTAGAATGTGAACAGAAACAACAGAACCATCTGGTCTCTTATGTCGCTATTCATCACCTCAACTTTTCAGAGCTCAGTCTTAGAAATGCCTACCTATTTGGCATAGCTTTTTTAAACACTTGGCATTCACTGGAGCATAATTTGTCGAGCGATCTGTCTGCGACCACCCCTGACTTGGATTTTCCCTATACCAGTCTTGGGCAGAATCTATGCTATTTAACCAGACTGTAGACAAACAACAGACAACGCTTTATACCTGCCGTCACATTGACTTTCATGTTATAACTGTAGTTGAATGTAATAAATGCTAAATAATGTACATGATATATGTAGAATGAGAGCAGAACAATGGTAGTGCAGCAGCCAACCAACTGTCGCCTGGCTGGGCTGGCAATCCTACATCGACACATCACAAACCTTCACGACATCTCACTCTTCTACACCACAATCTAAAGTAGCTGAACAAAGTTTATTTTTAAATACTTTATTTCCGGCTGTGCTACGTAACAACAGTAAGGTCTTAGAAGGTTTGATTTCTCCAGTTGATGTCGAGAATTCGCACAATCTTTGCAAGGTTCTCTTTTGTCAAGGGAGATCAGCTAATCGAATGGTTTCAAAATGCATGACACCGTTAAAATGTAAGTGTTGCCACAAAGAATCGTTCAGGGCTAACGATTTTCAGGATATTAGATTGGGGGGGAACAATAACATTACGTCCAAATCACCCACCTTGGTAGTTGCTAGGCCATGCATTCACTGACAATTGAGTACATTTCATCCACTGTATCCAGTTGCAACACTTTGCCAGTTGGCAGAAACACATCAGCTTAAAAACAAGAACAAGAATCAAGTGGGTTCCTAATGTCACAGCAGCTGAGTAGCAAATAACTCGATGGCAGTTACTGACAAAACAATATTTCAACAGCCAGTCTGATGATCATAAGTAAGCAACGAAAAAAATCACCGACCTGACACAGCATGCGAATAAGGATATCAGAACAGTGGCAAATGTACAGAAATAATCCATTTTCTGAAACAAACAGGCCAACAAGTGGCAGCTATTATGGCAATCAGAAATGAAAATCAACTGTTAAAGAGACCTGTGTCCTGCGTAGTCACCGAAGTCATCGGGAATTCACGTTTTGAATTACTACAAAATTTCCCCACCAACAACTTAGACATCATCATCCTAATACACTGGTAATTTGAAAGAAGCAACATCTGATAATTCATACACTGCAGAGTACACCAAGATTAAAATTGGCGATGAGTTCCAAGCTGGGTAAAGTTAGTTTTACACAAAGTCATACCTCCGTAAAGTCTGTATCTCGGGTGTGAAATACTGAAGACCACAACCAAGTGTTCACATGAACCTGCCCAAAACAACACAGTTACACAAAAAATGAGAAAGTATTTCAACTTGAAAATAACAGAAAAGATAAAAAAACAAACAAGAATGACAGAGTCTATAGTTTAGAAGAAAACAAACAAGAAACTTATCTACAGTTCTACAACATAAACCAGCCTTTTCCAATCCTAAACATATCCCAAATATGTAAATTTAAATACGTAAATCCCACATACACGAATTTCAGAAATTGCTGAAGCAACAATTCTATAGATTTTTCTGTCTGCTCTAAACATAACTGTGGCATAAAAACAGTCGTATTTGCATGGGTATAACCTGCTCTGATGCAGCAGCAAATGATGCAATACTTTACAATAATGACTCAAAAAAACTATTCTGACTGTTTGTTTCACACTATGGTTAGTAAGCTATAATTCAAGCAACATCAACTATCAATTGGATTGGATTGAGCAGTGTTTTACGTCCCATCCAATACAGTATAGGTTATATGGGAGACGGTTTTTACAGGTCAAAAGACCCAACCAACAGTATCAAAGTACTGAAGGAG
>Ga0056129_1000418_pt1 | contig 10944 bp, 7 predicted proteins | sample WorMetLIZISLAND1_FD_71118 | JGI IMG/M metagenome (GOLD analysis project Ga0056129, IMG submission 71118) | Marine gutless worms symbiont microbial communities from Max Planck institute for Marine Microbiology, Germany - Olavius loisae LIZARD... ...
TAGAAGTTAAAGTTCTAGTGAAATGTAAAATTTCGCTAGGTGGTCGCGCTTAGTATGGCATAACTTTGTCATAGTTGGAGATATTTGAATAAAAATTTGTACTCTAGTGTAGAAATGATCATATAATAGGTGTGTAAAAAATTGATTAAAAATGCCCAACCGTTTGGGAAAAAATTTCAGAAAACCGTAGGGGCGGGGGGATTTTTTTTGACTCACACTGTATGTTGGCACCTAGCGGTTGCCAGAGAATATTTATTAACATCCGTGGCCAGTACGGTATCCAGAAGAATATTTATATACATCCGTGATCTAACTAAGCAGACAGTTTAATAGAAACAAGAAGGCCATGCTATCACAAGGAAACCACGCCTTGCAGTGTGATTTCGCCTGAAACCAATAACACTTCTGAGACTTAGATTGTTATTTACATTCACTGTGTAAAGGCAGATGTAAATGTGAAACTAAAAATAAGTAGCAACACGATGCCGCGTGTTAACTACCGTACCCCTATCCCACGCGGAATTTTGGGGCGAACCCCTTGCAGTTGATACGTAATGTTGGGGTCTGCAGATAGTGAACACCCCCAGGCTAATTAACCGTGAAATTATTTTCAAAGAATTCCAACCTATGTGATCACAATACCTCAACTTCACGGATGGACAGACGGACAATTTGCCACAGCAATACTGCGCTCTGTGTAACATCGCGTGGTAAAAATTGATGTGTAATCTATCCTGCTCCGATTCCACCCGAAATTTTAGGTTGTTTCCCTTGGAGTAGATCCGTGATGTTTGGGTGTGCAGACAGTGAACACCCCCGAATAATCAGCCAAAAAATTATTTCCAAAGTGATCTAACGTACATGACCACGATATAATACCTCAATAACACAAACAGATTGGTAGATGGATGTTGTGTTGCTGTGGCACTACCGCACTCTGCGTCGCATCGTGCAGCAAAAACGAACAAGGAAATCCATGTGTTACCTCCATGAGTTTGGTAAACGACGGGTGACTTCCGTCTCTCACGACTTCGTTGTTGCACAGGACGAGACCAGAAGGATTGTAGCCGACACCCGTCACCTGTCCACCATCCACTTACTAACCTGAATAATCCAACTCACTTACATCGTTTATGTTATAGTGTATATGTTAACGTTATGTTTTTTATCCAGAACATCCAACGTGAATGGCACTGTGTAGCGTAATTGTGCTGATGTGTCGTTGAGAAACAACTCACTTACATGATGTAACAGTAACAACTTAACTGATGAGAGAAACGATACCGAGCAAACGTTCTGAAGCCTGAACGTTAGTGAAATTTTAACCGTAGAAAAAATATCCCTAATCTCTGGATGAGATCATCTACCGATCAACGTCGGACGTCACTCCGTGCAAGTGACAAACTACTCATTCATACGTTGTCTTCATACGACACTCGGCTGGGAAACAAGGTTGGCTTACTCTACAAAGCTCCCAAACCCATATGGGGTTATGCCAATCTTCTAAGTCTTCTGGGCTTTTTGCAGGATACGAAATCTTGCCTCCTTATGTAATTTAATTAAGTTATATAACAGCAATACAGAATAGTAATAATAATAGTGATACTGTAACATATGTAATGCAAGTTGAAATACAATGAAGACGGCAGCAGTAAGTCGGGTATGATTCTGACCTCTGCTATCTGTTCATCAGCGGTGAATAACTGCGTCACGGTCATCTCGTTCTTAGTTAACGTTCCAGTCTTGTCGGAACAGATCACGTCAACACAGCCTACACCACCAGCATCATTACTTATTTACAGTTTCACACTCCAGTCTGCTTTTACTGCACTTCAGTGTTTTGTTTCGATTTGCTGCAAAATCAACAACTACAATTGTAACACAAATCACAACGATTAATATGCCATCGTCAGTTAGTGGTTAGTTTTCTCTTCCTGCGATATTTCCTTGACATTTGACCTCTCGAGCCCAAATATAACACAATACCTCCATTCTCTTCCCAATTATCACACTCGCACACGTTCTCTACATCTGTAAACACTAACTGTCGTCTGTTCCTCGTGTTCACACTCCCTTTGCTTTGCCTCCCGTCGCTTTAGTGTAGCAGTCTGGAACTCACTTCCATCTGGCATTCGTTACCCTTCCTCTACCCATACTTTCTGTCGCCTTCTAAAAACCTCACTGCTTCCAACAGGCCTTTGACTCCCCCTAGCAGCTCACCCAACCACCTCAGATTCGGCCACCGGCTGACATTGTGCACTCAAAAGATTAACTTAATTCCTACGAGAAACAGGAGTAGTCTAGGACTGTACTAACTCTGAGGTCAGTTAAGCCAAGACAGACAAATACATGGCAGTGACCAGCATCTCCCGCCAATCTTCTCTGATCAGTACAAGATCGCACTGAACACCCATCGTCACTCTCAGCATTTGTCATTCGGCTGTGCCGTCTAGCGATGTCTCAAAAGAAATGCCACTCGACAATGTTTAGGTCATTTCGGAGACGGTATTTTTACATACTAACTAACTAGCTAGCTACACATTCACTGAACTGAAGCGGCACAAACAGAAGCAGCGTACCGAGCGTTTCAACGATCGGTAGTTTTTTCACGATTGCTTTTCTCTTTGCCATCCGCATGACGCCGATCGCCAGGGTCACCGTCACAACGATCGGCAGACCCTCGGGGATTGCCGCTACAGCAAGGCTGCACAACGCAGGCAACATTCACTCAACATCTGCCAGCTTAACAGCAGACTCAATTGTAAAGTATGACTGGATGCATTCCTGGTCCAAACAGCAAAATGTGCAAAGTCTTCCACAGTGTACCCGACATCAACCCAAATTAACACATCTCCATATATTTAACCCTTTGACGCCCACTGTTGCCATATGGGTACAGCTACATCGTGAGCTGAGCGTCAGAGTGCCCGGATGTCAAAAATTACAAATGACAGCTCAACGTGGTCTGGCACAGGATGCTTTATAGCAGCTGTACCCACATAGCAACAGTGGGCATCAAAGGGTTAACCCAGTCTTAAGCTGATACAATACCTGACGCCGATGGTGAACATGTCAAGCAGATGTCGACCCTGAATCCAGCCAAAGAACATGATGATTCCAATGATGCAGAAAGAGTAGCAGGACAGCTGTTTGCCCAGCAGACCCATGCTGATCTGTAGCGGTGTCTTGGGTGCCTACAGACACCACAGTCACACCAGGCTCTGTTACAACAACGGGGCACAGAGTGAGTTGAAGTTGAACAAGCTCTAACATCTCCCAACTCAGATGATCTTCCTAGCCAATCTCTTGACTGGTGCAAAACGCCCACATAATAAACATCTAGTCACAACAGTGTGGCTGCGTGGCCGCGTAGCTTCGTAAATTGCGCCATGCAGCAGTTCTGAAGTTCCACGCACTACTTGGTGACTGCAGTATATTTACATGTAATAAACACTACGCGTTAGTTGGTCCGATTGCTCAGTTGTTAAAATATGTTCCGCAGACGTTCATTTGTTCCACGCACTTCATAAAAAAATATGAGGGACCGTTGCTGCCAACATATCCACAAAGTAAAGCAATAAAAACTAAAGCCTGGTTTAGGGACCTTTTATGCCATTCAATCAGGAAATGGATCTGGCTTATTCTACAGTTCCCGGGGCCCACACGTAATCTGGCTTATTTCAGTGTCAATCGGCATATGGCCTCACAAGCTGGCAATGTCATGCACAACCAGGGAACACAAACCTACGCAACTTGTTGATAACTTTCACTCACAAATTTTGCACTAAACAAATACCGATCGCCCGTCCGAATCCATCAGCAACTTTGCATTTTTCACGCATTTATAACGTAATGAATTATTCATCAGTCACTATTTGCATATTCATATTTGTTTTTTAAACTGCACATTAAGGTTAAAGGTTAAACGAAACCCACCTCACAGCTACAGGACGTCACCTGTCATATGGGATCACACAGTGTTACCCGCCACTAGATACAGGTGAATGTGCGCCGCCTAACCCCAGCAAGAAAGGCTGGTACTCGGTTTACCTACCCTGGAGGGATGGAAGGCTGAGTTGACTTAGGCGACTTGATTACATACAGAAATGGTTTACCTGCCCACAGACGGTCACCCATCCAAGTACTAACCGGTCCCACAATAGAGTAACTATGTTGCTCAAAACCAACAAGTTATCGCTAAGCCACACCACTGCCTATTCGGCAATCCAGTCGCGAGTGTATATTAAAGCTCATTGTGAATCTATTCCCCAGGTGGCAGCACTGCGGTGCCAGAAGTACCAGCAAGTCTCTATGTAAACACAGCTCATGACTCACCTCTTCCGCCTGCATCATTTTGAAGACTTCACCAAACTCCGAGTTCTCCCCAGTGCCGACAACTATACCCTGAACAATTGGAACACGAAAAGGTAATTAGTCAGTCTCATTCACACGCAATGTCAGTTCTAATATCAAAACACTGTCCACATCTAGTGCCGACACGTTTACTGCTTTCGAGAACTTAGTTCTGTTTTGGTCCAAAAAAGTCTAAATGAAAGCAAAAAGCAGGGCGGCATCTGCACGGCTGTTCAAAAATACCTGTGTGAGAAACGTCTAGCCTTTAGTCAAATACCACGCAAGAATCTCCGTTTTTGGTCACTTTTGCTGACAGTTTCACTAGTTTTAGGTCTCACAGCTCAAGACAAAAACATTTGTAGCCGGTCCGCTGTCTGCACCTCTGATACACTTACCGGGTCTTTCATGCCAGTTAATCATGCTTTACATCAAATAATCAGCAGTAAACAGTAATTATCAGAAGACCATACAATTACAAATTGTTGACGTTAATTTCTCGTTATAGATGGCAAAGTGGAATAGAGCTCATAGCCTTCTATGTGGTGTAACTCTACTTGTGAAATCGGCGGTGTTACCTTTCCGCTGCCGCAGCGCACCAGTGTCCCCATGAATGCTATGTTGTCGAGGTGGACAATGCCGTTGCGTTTCGCCGGTAACACATCAGTGTGTTTGGAAGCAGGCTCGGTCTCTCCGGTGAAGCTCGACTCATCGATCGATAAATCATATGCCTAGCAAACGCCACGTGCAGAGCTCAAGTTAACGGCCAACGAATAATAATAATAAATTATCTGATAATAATCCTTTGACGCCCACTGCTGCAATATGGGTACAGCTATAAAGCATCGTGTACCAGACTGGGTTAAGCCATCATTTGTAATTTTTGACATCCGGGCACTCTTGACGCTCAGGGCTGAGCATCAGTGCCTGGATGTCAAAAATTACAGCTGACAGCTTAACCCGGTCTGGCACAGGCTGCTTTACAGCTGTACCCTTATGGCAACAGATGGATAAAGAGCATCTTCTACGTGTTTTCTGGATGACATGCGAATGTCGGTGTTCACGAGTGCATCTATTGGCTTGGTGGAAAGGCTGTATGCAAGTTCTGTCATGAACCGGTTCCACTGGCATGACCTCAGACCATCCTAGCACTCTGACAGCACATCATGTAGCATGGCTGCAACACTCTTTACAGTGTCTATGGCCTCTGACCATGTCAAGTTTATCACATTCAGCTCTATGTCCAGTGTCTTCTTCCAGACCGACAGACAGACAGACAGACAGACAGACAGAGGTACGGAATTTCAAAGTCATTAGCTGCAATACTCAACTAAAAACGGCAAGACATGCAACATACCTCAAAAAGTCGAAGATCACCTGGTACTCTGTCACCGATAGTCAAGTAAACAATGTCTCCGGGAACCAGCTCACGTGCTAAAAACGTTTCCAGTTTCCCGCTCCGTATACTAAAAACATGACAGAAAAAGCTCTCGGAAAAAGTTCATTACTTGGAATTCCCTGACACTGGGCCGACAAAAAGCCAACCAGCCAATAAACACACCAATACAGCAACAATCATCCATGGTTACCATGCTGGCTGAGAAAATGCATTACTGTTATATAACACAATTATACAAATGTACAGTCTAGGTGAAATATCTTGTGTGCCTGTGATGCAAGTGAAAAGCCTGAATTCACCTCACATCACTCTGTGGTCATGGCTTGGCTTTGTGCTAATGGTATAGTATGCATCAATGAAGCTACCAAACAGCGAACTGGGTTAGCACTGAGATGGGTCACCACACAGATCAACTCAGCGTCAACAATGTTTTCCCCCATTTTAGGAAACTGTGATGCGAAGAAGAACTTAGTCAAATTTTTCATGCAAATTACTTCTACAAGACGACTCGCACAAATTTCTAGTATAAGTTTCCCCGAGCATGTATCACCAGCATTAGGAAAGAAACGGCAGGTTCTAGCTAACTGTTGGCCCTGTTATCAGGACAACCCAGTACACCTGGAGGTGCTGTGTGCTAACACAGCTGGATATCAGATCCATCTGCTGAAGGCTAGTTTTAACTAACGTTAACCCTCCCTCGCCAACCCATAGCACCTCAGAGGAGACAATCGGCCCTGCAGTCTTGTTTACACAGAGTTTTCTGTCACTGTTAAACACGTGCTAATAACGAGAGTTTAAACCGACACAAAACCTAGCAAGAACTCATCGCGTACCAGTGGCATTTCGGCGGAACCAGTTTGGTGAGAGCTTCTAGGGATTTCTCTGACCGATATTCCTGAAAAACACCGACAACTGAATGAAATAATCCAAAAAAATAACTAACTACAATAGAGTAACACTGTACCACAGTATATGATTCTGTCCAAATGTGTGCTTCCTCCATAAAATCACGGGATATAAAACCAGCTTTGGAGCAGGCAAGAGAAAGGATGTGTGTGTGGGGACCTATACTCGAGGGATAAGCAAATTTACAAAGACTTTAACCCAATCACTTATATTCTTGTTGCAGGCAGCGCCGGTGTACAGTTTGGTTTCCAAAGTGAATCATAACCACACTGGTGCAAACTTTCAAGTATTCAGCCGTGATAATGAGCATATTTAAAATGACTGAATGTCGTCTGCTACCGACATTGCTCGGCTTGATGCATTTGTTTGCCGCAGCAAGAAACTTGGTTACTGTCATCCGGAAACCCCAGCTGTAGCAGAACTCTTTGAGAAAGCCGACGATGACTTGTTTGGACGCATACACACTAACTCTCATCATGTTCTCTATCAATTTCTGCCTCCCAAAACTGCTCACAGTTACAACACTAGGCCCAGACACCACAACTTCTCCGTAATTGAACATCTACAGATTTGAATCATCGTGATTTTTTTATACGCATGTTATATAAATATGCCTACTGAACATTCATTTATTGACAACATTTACTCAACACTATTGCGTGTATCATCTACTATCTATTGTTGAGTTGCACTTGTCAACTCTTAATAAACCAATATCTGATCTGATCTATATCAGTGACTTTTACTGCAGATGAAAGACATAGCCAATATCTGGCGTCAGAACCCATAATAATGCCCTGTAAACCCCAAGTCATCTGTTTACATCCGAATTTCTTCCGGTTAGCAGGATGCCAAAAAAGAACATTCCTGGCAGCAATTTCAGTTGGTTGAATTTGAAAATCACTCAACGTCCAGATAAGTCAGTGAATATTGTCCAGTTCACTCACCTGTACAAAGGCAACGGTGACAACGATGACAATAGCCTGATCATAGACCACACACACATACACACATTTATACACATGAAATGCATGTTAGCTATACATTATAACACGAAATGCCGACGTAGTAAGTAAGTAACGTTATTTCAAAGTGACGCCATTAACCCTTTGATGCCTAGTGTTGCCACATCAGTAGTACAGCAATAAAGCCTTCTGTGCCAGACCGGGTTAAGTCATCACTTGTAATTTTTGACATCAGGGCACTCTGATGCTCAGCCCTGAGCGTCAGAGTGTCCGGATGTCAAAATTACAAGTGATGGCTTAACCCGGTCTCGCACAAAAGGCTTTATTGTTGTACTACTAATGTGGCAACAGTAGGCATCAAAGGGTTAAATTAGTTCAGAGTGTGCCGTGGTCCCGCAATCCGAATAAAATTGTCGTCAGTGACCGCTGGAATCTATTGTACGATAAGTCCGCCTCTTTCAGGTGTGATGGAAGACTGTTCCATAGTCCAGGTCCAGCAGCTGCAAATGTTCTGTCGGGCATAAGTGCGCAACAACTGTCGACGCCATTTTACTTCACAATATGGGATGACACGTGTACACCGCGTGTGTGAGTGCCGAGGCCTGTATGGCCCAATGTGCTACAAGTGGTCGATGTGTAACATTCTTACAACTGCATCTAGCCACAAAACGAACTTGCTTCAGACGACAGAATGTAGCTTTTAGAACCACAAACAATAAGAAGCAGCTCAGCTGTCTCTAACAAACTGTGATGCAGCTTCTCCACAATGCTACAGCCAACACAATCTGTTGCCACTTCGTATTTGGTATCTTGGCATACCAAACTGCAACAAAAACATATTCCTTTGTTTTTGTCGACGACCAAAAAAATAATGCCAAAAAATTACACACTGTCTTCATAGCTATCATTTGGGATATTTTTGCACAAAATTTCGGTATATCTACGTGGCACTGACATCTAGCTAGTTCCACTGTGCTTTAAGTTTAAAACAGCCCACACTTTGCACTCTTTGGTGAAAATGTTGCACGAGGTTTGATAACAAGCTCTCCTCCAACTGACGGTATCATACCTGCCACTGAAATGTGAAATTTTTTTGTGGTCACATGGAGCAATTTTGGCGTGACATTGAGTCCATGTTTTGAATAAAATGATGAGTCAGCAAGGCAATGACTCACCACTGTGATGCTGACAGCGTCATCAAACTGCTGCATGAATATGCTGACACACGCCGATGCCAGCAGCAACAGAATCAGCGGATCTTTGAACTGACACCGACAAACGAACGAACCAGTCGATAAATAAAACATCTTAAAATCTAATTTTCAATAAATAGAACACAAATTTTATTTTAATCGAGAATTTGGGGCTTAAGAAAACGATGCATATTATGTGAAGTAACAAATAACAGATATGTGCACCTTTTTTGGATCACAACGGCAGATTGCAAGAATGTCACAAACTAAACTAGCTAGTTTAAATCGACTCAGAGCGAAAATCTAGAAGGACAACTGGCTGATCTGTGGAGAAGATCTATCAAGTGTAGTCATTCAGGGGTGACACTATGGTACTCGTGGACTATGCACTAATGGCGACAAGCATGGAAATCGTTGCAAGCGAAGAACAAAAAACCCACTCTCAAGTCAAGACAAGTCCACTCAAATGTTAAGTGGCTAAATCAGCCACTCAAATCTCCACTCAGTTGAATACCACACAACTGAGTGCAGATATAAGTGGTGCTCGTGCAATCTGCCCTAAAGCACGCGACACCACGTAAACTTTTCTGGCACTCTTTAATTATTATTTGATAGTCGAAAAGCTAACAAGGAAAAACAGTGCCTATTTTTTGGACAAAACATCTATTAGTCTAATGAAGATGAAATTCCTTACTGAAATCTTATAGAGCAGATTTTTTTAAAACTAACTTTGTACTGAAACGACATCCTTAGGCTTAGCATATGGATTTCTCTGTCATCATAGCATTCAACAATTTTTTTGCCTACACCCAATGACTCTTCTATTGTTATTATGTTACAAATTTACATTCACCGCATAAAAGCAGACCTGAATGTAAAACTATAACTATGTAGCACAATACAATGCAGCGTATTATCTACCCCACCCCCACTCCGGCCAGAATTTTGGACTGTTCCCTTTGGAGTAGACACATGATGTGGGGGTCCACAGAGAGAAAAAAAACCTAAAATTAAAATCTGAAGTATTCCAAACAATATGTCCATAATACCTCAACATCACAGACAGACAGATGTACAAATTGTCACGGAAATACTACAGTTCATGTTCTTTACACCATACAAAAGAACGTGCCTGGTCAATGTATTTCTTCCACAGAGGTTCATCGCTTGTGATGTCAAATTCATTGTAACCGTGGTTCCTGCGACGCTGGCCGACCTCGTACTCAGACAGTCCGACCTGAATGTCGACCTCGAGCTGTGAAGCAATGTCGTGATATGATGACTGCGAAGCCTCGCTTGATGACAGACAACGCATCATGGTTGCCTCGGGCTCACAGCTAGCATGACCAGTCTGCGACAACAAAACTAGGGTTAGAACAATACCAAAAAGCTACCCAATACCCAGTACCCAATATTATTGGGTTCTACCAATAAAATACCCAATACCAGTACCGGCACGGGAGTTGACGGCACTCAAGTATTGTCAATAATTTATATATTTATCTATGCTATTTCAGTATTTTGTCTATGTAGTTGAATTTCCCGTTTGGCAGTGTGCAAAATGTAAATAAATGGCGGTTGTTAAAATGGTGAACTGTTTATACTTCGCTTGCCAGATAATTAGGGTCTAGGCGCAGGATCATGGGTCCATGTAGCGTTAGCAGATAAGGTTAACGTCAGTATTAAATAATTGGCAATTACCGCTTATTCAGTCGTCTTAGCGCCGCTGTCGCCGTGTGGCGTGCCATCAGTTCCCATACCTTCAAGAATACAGTACCCAAGCAGACGGCGCTCGATTACCATCAACACGGTACCATCTTGAAGGAACGGTAGCCACTGCAGCGCAATGATTAATGGATGTTTTGCCCATTTGTTAGTTCGCCCCCTGGTCGTTTCGCCCCGTGGTTACTGAGTAAGTAGCTCTTTAATTCAGCATAACATATGTACACTGTGACATGTGTAGTTAAAACAGATCAGCTCAGATCAGATATTGGTTTATTAAACGTTGACAAGCGCAACTCAACGATACGTAGTAGAAATGATACACGCAATAATGTAAACGAGTAAATGTCAATAAATAAATGTTCAGTAGGCATATTTATATAACATGCGTATAAAAAAAATCACGATG
>Ga0056129_1000419_pt1 | contig 10936 bp, 6 predicted proteins | sample WorMetLIZISLAND1_FD_71118 | JGI IMG/M metagenome (GOLD analysis project Ga0056129, IMG submission 71118) | Marine gutless worms symbiont microbial communities from Max Planck institute for Marine Microbiology, Germany - Olavius loisae LIZARD... ...
GAGCGAACATCCCAGGCTAACTAACCATGAAATTATTTTTGAAGATTTCCAACCTATGTAATCACAATACCTCAACGTTACGGACAGACAGACAGACGGACAGACGGACAGACAGACGACATGTGATCGCAATACCGCGCTTTGCACTAAAGTGCATCGCGCGGTAATTACGAAAATCGGTCAACATTTGCCACAGTTATCACAAAAATAAACGTGTCTCGTTTTTTATGGCCCACAGTGTATATCCAGCACAAACTTCATAATTATAAATTAGCAAGGAAAACAGAGATAAAATACATACATATGCATAATGCAATTTGTTAAACATTAAAAGTTAAGCAGCAACATTATATGATACATACCAGCACCTGCTGAAAGATTCTGAAATTTTACACCACCACTACAAAAAAATACACAAAGTAAAATTAAACAAATTAGTACAACATAACAACTAGTGTTTCAGTGTCATTGCCGATGACATGCATAGCTCAGGCCATAGAATGGGCCACAAGTCATCCCGGCAATACACCTAGCAATACTAGGGAGCTATGCAGTGTATTCTGCTGTGATAAGAGACACACAATAAACAGTAATGATTGATTGATTGATTATCAAACTCACAAGTTACCAGCAGCCACAAACAGGTCTGTGTGTAAGCATGAACAGTTAGGCCTACGTTGAATCTTACAGGTGCTTGTGGAATATGCCGAAATTCCCTTAATAATAATAACGAGTAGGTACACTGCCAGATGGCAGCTGTAACATGCAACCCTCTTGGATAATTACAGGTTACAGATAATCACAAAACCAAGCATTTCTGCTGGTAAAATGTACTCAATGACGTGTATGGTGATCATTTTGGTCGTGGTTTGAAATAAATCGATCCATTTTTGACACAGACAGGCACGAAAAACAATTTTTACTTTTTCGTTCTCAATGACCGTGACATTAGACCTCAAATGTGCATCCCTAGTTACTCATGTCCAGCATTGTGTTTCCACTAAATACAGCTTTCCTATTTCGAAAAAATCAGATGCATGGGACAACAGGTGGATGGACAGACGAACAGACAGATGAACTGGGTTCAACACTTAATATGGCTCATAGTAATCGAATTTGTATACCGCCACATGGCCGAAACTTCAGAGGCATTGAGGCTTAGAGTGGCAATCCAACTTTCGCTAGTATTTAATATTTAGTCCATTAGCATTACAGCCCAAAGTGCATGAGTGAGTGAGTGAGCGGTGTTTTACGTCCCCCATCAACACTGTATAGTTTATACGGGAGACGGTTTTTATATGTCAAATCAGGGTTCCCACTCATTCACTGGAAAAAAATCCAGGACTTTTCCAGGACTTTCAAGGACCCCCGTGAGAAATTTTCGAGGACCTTTTCGGAGCCCATGAATGCTTAAATATAAAGAAAAAACACCTTTTACTCACAACATTCGGAGTATAGTCCATTGCAGAAACTGTAGCATGGAGCAAAATGTGGAAAGCCAAAGGCAGCTAAATTAATCAACTACTTAAGTAAGTAAAAGTCAACACAAACTGGGACATTTACTATTTCTGCTTGTTTTCCATTAGAACCAATAAAAAATGCGTAATTTTCAAGGATATTTTTCCATGACTTTCCAGGACCAAACTGCTTTTCCAGGACTTTCCAGGTCCTAGAATTTTCAAGAAAAAAAATCCAGGACTTTCCAAGAGGCATGGGAACCCTGAGTAGTGGATAGAGAATCCAGAACTCGGCTGACCTTAACGTCGGTATGATTCATCTCCAGTATGTTGGTGATGTAGAACGGTCCGTGCTGGGCACTGCTTGAGACATCCATCACCTGAGTGTAGATGTATCCAGACGATGCCATCAACACCAGGTGTCGCTCGCTGTCACTCACAACGAACGTAGCGTCACGAATCTTCCCGGTTGGCAACAGGAAGTAAAACTGCGGACTGATCGCGTCCACGGACAGGTTGTAGATCTTCACAAAGTCCGCCGTCACAATGGCAACCTCCGTCTGTGACCCGGGAAGCCACAGCGCCTGTACATTGTACAACATAATGGCCAAATACAACCCATCGTTCGATAAATATGTAACAAAAATTGTGGCATTTTGATATTTTTCAAATGTGAAAAATTGCTGATTGCTAATTATTATTGTGTCTTTTGTAAGCCGTATGTAAGGAGACGTAGGGGCAAAAAGTGTGCTAACATGTGTCACTGCTGTCACATGATTATTATGTTTGTGCCCCGCATATAAACTATTTGCCAGCATTTAACAGCATGTAACCCCGACACCCCTCACAATGGACAAGTCCACTGCTGGTGAATGGTGTGCACAAGCAATATGGGCAGGTGTTGGCTGCTCATTGGTTCAGCTCAGTTCAGTTCAATCTCTTTAATAGTTCTCAGCGGAAAAGTCAGCAAAAGGCCAGCTTGAAAAGATGAGTCTTGAGCTCTGTTTGATACTGAAAACTGGAGCATACAAACTCTATTGTAGAGTATTTTGAATATTTCTGCCAAATGTCATCAAAATCTATCCTTATAATTTCGAGCTATACTGTTTCAAATTTGGTGCATTTTTTTCTGAGACACCGTATATTACTTCCGTACATACATACTTTGGTCCTGATCCAAAGACAACCATACGATTGTTCATCTAATTAATGATTCAAAGCTACAGATCTATGGTCCATACAGCAGCGACAATATCAACCAATCTATGCAGACAACCTTGATGATAAAGTTGCCAGTTTCCAGCGCTGGATGCAGAACCAGGTGATCAGCTACGGTGCCGGTACTCGTGAACGTAAGAACATGACAGTCCTTTCACAGTCACACAGCAGCGGCAGATTAAACACGATCGTTTTACTTACTTACTTACTTTTAGTACATCGATCGACTAGACTGACAACACTACAGTCTGCGCCACAGGGTCACCACTGGCCGCCGCAAGTGAAGCCACGGCAGCTGCCGACAAAGATGGCCGACATATGCCGTGATTGGCTGACTAGCCAAACCACGGACTGCTGCTTTGTTGTGATTGGTAGTCACAGTCCTTTGCTCTACACCTAAAAATAGATCCAGGTTGTCCACCATCTTTGTTGGCAGACAGCGGTGGTCGGAGAATATTAATTTACATCCGTGGCCAGTACGGTATCCAGAAGAATATACATCCGTCATCTGTTCAAAGAAAAATTACAAGGTAAGCTGCAAGTGAAAACAACAATACATATAGAAACTATACCAACCTTCTAAACCAAGTGACTGCCATACTACATTCCAGGCTTCCTGCTGTCAGCATTCAGTTTTTTGTAGTCATTACTGGACTGATCATAGAGCAGCAGATAGAATTAAATAAAAGCACACAATACTTCGTTTTCACTGCGAGTGTACGCGCAAATTTCACTCGCTACTCTAGTATGCTATGAAGTGAGTGAGTGAGCAGTGTTTTATGTCCCCACCAACACAGTATAGGTTATACGGGAGACGGGAGACGGGATGCTATGAATGACTGAATAAAGTCATTCATGAATGAATGAATGAAGCTATGACGTATGCTATGAAGTAACCGGTGACTTGAACTGATCTGACTCGACCTCGCCATGAAGAAACCACCGCAAATATACAATACACCGTTTGAACAGAATCTCATAACGACAAAACGAGATTTGCAGAGTAGTTAGTTCTCAATATACAAAACCTAATAACAAATATACAGAGAATTAAACTGAAGTAAAATACAGAGTTAAATTTTATACATAAATATGTTAACACAGGTTATAAACTGTATAGCTATATATCATTTTCAGCAACTACGCATGTTGTGATCAAAGAACAGAATTTTTCTGAGTCACAGTGTATACTGGTGACTGATACCTTTAGGCCACAGACAGCCAGGTAGTCTTCATTGCAGGTGCTACCAGCAATACTCAGCACTGTGAATGGCACCGGAGCCGAACTCAGTCTCTACAAGAGCACACCATAACTACACATGTAGCCATGCCTTTAATGACTGACGCCCACTGTTGTCATATGGGTACAGCTGTAAAGCATCCAGTGTCAGACCGGGTTAAGCCGTCATTTGTAATTTTTCACATCCGGGCACTCTGACGTTCAAACGCTTGGCCCTGAGCGTCACAGTGTCCCGACGTCAAAAATTACAAATGACGGTTTAACCCGGTCTGACACTGGATGCTTTACAGCTGTACCCATATGACAACAGTGGGTGCCAAACGGTTAATGACTTTAATCTCTAGATCATGAATTTTATTAAACCAAACAAACTGATAATTACATTTGGTTGGTTTTATGTAGACAATTTACAGAAACTTGTGTCACTGTTTGACTTTCTGAAACCAAATTCTGATTATTTTGCCTACGAGTTCCACTATATAAATGTGCCAAGCTGGTCCTGTGTGAAAGCTCTACTAAACGTACTAGTAAGAGGTAGACGCACAACCAGATGACCACTGTGATACGTGGCCCTCTTGGGGAATTACAGATTATACGTTCACGCTATTCCACATTCCATTAACTTAGTAATAGCAGGTTATTTCAGAATTTGCACCTAACAGTCATAGTCTAGACTGGGTTGAGCTGCCATTTGTAATTTTTGACATCCAGGCACTCTGAAGCTCAGAGCAGAGCATTAGAGTGCCCAGATGTCAGAAATTACAAATGATGGCTGAACCCAGTATGACACAGGATGCTTTTGAGTTGTACCGATATGGCAACAGTAGGCGGCAAAGGGTTAATTAAATGGTTTATTCCCTGAATGAGCATGGTCTCTAGGATACATCATCATCGTTTTGAGTTTAACAAAATACTCACAGTCAGAGTCAGCTTGCGCTTGGTGGAGTGTGCCTGCCTCAGCAGTGCAGACAGTTGAAGTATCGTCACTTTACCCTTCTCACTACAGATGGCCAGGTGCTGGCGACGACTGTTTGGAGACGTCAGCGTACACATGCCGACGCGTCGCAGCACGTGCGACGTTATCAGCTGACGAATCGTCTGACCCTGGTCACCGCTGTAATTCATACGCACGTTCTCAAACGCACCTTCCTGTGAGCCAAGCGTCGCCATCTGCCGACACAACCAACCTCTTGAAGTCAGCTATACCTACCAAACAATCTATCTATCCAGATCAGGGCGATGCGTAAGAGCCGTAAAAGCATAAAGGCGCCTAACAGCTTAACCCTTTAAAGCCTACTGTTGCCATATGGGTACAGCTATAAAGCATCCTGTGCCAGACAGGGTTAAGCCGTCATTTGTAATTTTTGACATCTGGACACTCTGACGCTCAGGACTGAGCGTCAGAGTGCCCGGATGTCAAAAATAACAAATGACCACAGATTTAACCCGGTCTGGCACAGGATGCTTTATATCTGTACCCATATGGCAACAGTAGGCTTTAAAGGGTTAAAAGATAGGAACATGTATCGCCGTGGCCTAGCCAAACATATGTGTCTTCAGTAGTGTTTAGTACTGTCTAAGCTATTACTTAATTTTACAACTTTTAACCGTTTTAGAGACTAGCTGAAATCTACAATTTTAATACCATTTTTAACATGATTTTCACTAGTAAAATTCACTACATTGTGCGGCTGTGTATCGTGCATTGTGCCGAGGTTTATGCAGTTTCAATAAGTGGCTTTAACGTCCTCTTTCAGTAATAAACTGGCTGATTGATTCAAACTTGTACCATATTTATATTATGAGTGAGTAGATTCTTAACGGCCGCACATCAGCACAATATTAGGCTATACAGTGCCATTCACGTTGGTTCACGCTGGAAAATATAGGACAGAAGACAAATAGAACATAGAGAAACTAAACACAACCCAGAGAAAGCAAACAACACAAAACACAGCAAAACAAAACTACCCTGGTTCAGTCACCTCTTATGACACTCGGCCAGGAAACGAGGTGGGCTTATTCTACAATGCTCACGATCCCACACGGGGCAAGATGACAAGATGACATCAGTAGTTGACAGCTAATTACCATGAGATGGTCGGTGGTCTCCACGGTCTTGGGCAAGTGCTTCATCTTCTTGAGCTCATCGTGAGCGCGAGCCATGCTGCCGAGCGCCGACGACTCCCGACATCTCTTGACCACACTTGGCACCAGCATCTCTAGCAGCTCCAGCACCAGAGACGTCGTCTTCCCATCACTCTGAGTACACCACACATACCGACATAGACACCCAGCCGAATTGTTTTTAAATTACACATGAATTAATATTATTATTTTTGGCTGATATTCTGATTAGCCAAATTTATGCACATAACAGAAAATTTGGCTAAATTACGACTGAATGCGCAAAACTTGCAACTAAATTACGGCTGAAAATTAAAGACAGCGTCAAGTGCCAGCAACTGATGTATATTGATGTAGGCTTCATCCCTGGTAAAGAGTAAAGTTCGTAGTGTTTTACAGTTTGAACGCCAGAATATCATTTCAGTCACTCAAAGGCTAATTCATAGTTGTTATGCACTGAGCAGAAGACCAAGACCAAAACTTTGAAAATGAGTCTAAAGACGCCTCGAGACCAAGACTCAAGTCTCGAGAACCAACAACTGTGATCGAAATACGAATGAGTTAAAACGTACTGATCATGAGGTAGACGATCTAAAACCTACACAGGAAGAGAAAAGACAAACATTTAAACATTTCCCCGAAATAAATATTACAGACTACTCTAATACTTACTGAAAATCAACATTGCAATACTACTGTTATTATAAAATAACTGGGCGGTAAGAAGGTAAAGAGCAGCAACTGACAATGAATAACTAACTCACCAGTAAATCACCAGTGAATCTGTTACAACAGTGACGAATGGAACTCACCAAATAGCTTGTCAGAACGTTCTTGCAAGCCTACAACAACATAACTGTCAGTCACAAATCACAGTAAAGTTTAGCTACAGGGGGATAACTATAGGATGCACCGCAACCTTGAGTCAGGCAGAGGCTCGGTCGGTACTTTTTGTGTTTTCGGAATATCTTGCAGTAAGTCATATGTAGTTGAATCATGTGAAGGTCGCACCAACCTTTGTTGAGATTAATGCTGTGCGAATATTTCGAATCAAATAGTTACTTCAGCATTCGATTCGATTCGAAACGAGCACAATTATTCCAAATTTTCGAATACTTACCGTCACCAATTTCTTACTTATTTAACAGAATGACGCCGATTTTTCACCTTAGCAACCAACAAAATCAACAAACATGGAGTCGTCTGTTGGCCCATTATGGTCCACCAAGTACTGAAACTCCTACAACAGAAACCACAACAGTGAGGTGCCATAAAAACAGCTGAATGTATTTAACATATTTGATTCGAAATTTCAAATAATAACTCAACTATTCGATTCAAAATTTAAAAAAACTATTCGCACAGCACTAGTTGAGATCACGTGAAGTTGCTGGCTACTGCGAGCGTAGAACTAGCGTGAATATGTAGAGAAGGCGAGCGAATGCAAAGACAGCACAAAGACGTGGATTCCGTAGAGTTCAGTTGCATTATGAAAAAGTACAATAAACGATCGCCATAACCCACAAATCTATTCTTCTATAACTTTCTGATAAATAACTGATAGTGATAACCGTGTGACTGTGTTTACCTCCACTTGTTTGACAAGCTCGTCACTAACACGACTCGCCGTGTCCATCCCGCCGGCCGTGCTAGCACCGGGCGACGTCGACCAGTCTTTCTGTTTATCACTGCCAGACGCCGCCGACAGCTGATGTCTCGCTGTCGACGACGACACGACGGACTCAAACGGCGACAACGATGACGTCGACGCTGGCTGTGTTGATGACGTTCTGCCAGTGTCAGACGTTCGCTTTGTCAGCGCCTGTAACGATTTAACATCGACTACTCATGACATGAGCAATCAATAACAACACTATTTATTCTATAACATTTGTTCCGAAACAATTTCTAGCACTAAGGCCTATGTCAGATATGCAAAAAATCGAGGAACTCTTATCAACAACTGTCAGTTTTCTATCACCGAACAAACATGGCTTCTAGTGACATAGACGACGACATAATTATTAGTAGTGCATTGTTAATTGCTTCAACGGTCAATCACAGGCATTTGGTGAATGTTAGAAAGTGCAACATATATTCATGAGCACGTAAACAAACAACTGACCAGTAACAGCTCCGCGACAGAGCCTGTAACTGCCTGGAACTCACTGAGTGATGATCTGTGTGATCCGACACTTCAGCACTAACAGTTTCAGACGTCTGCTGAAAACTCGATTGTTTTCAGAGTACCTACTAGAGCATACAGCGCATTAAAAGTATCGCTGTATAAATTCACGATTTACGCCGTTTATAAATTTACTTACATACTTACTAACAACGCAACGTGAAACACTCGCCAGGCATCGGTTGTCCTCCTTGGCGCCGCAGTCGCAGAAGAACGAGCCATATTTAGCGTAGGAAAGATCATGGTCTCGGTGACAGACGCGGGCGCAGACGGTACAAACGCCGACCCCATCAACCATCTTACATGTGTGACAATGATACCAGTGTTGGTTCATGAACTCCTTCTGTGTCACTGTGTATGTACACAGCTTGTTGTTCAACGATTCCTCGTCCTGACACACAATACACCAATAAATTCCATCCCAGTAAGGCACATAAAGCTAGAAAAAAAGCCAACTACGTGGTACTGCTAAAGCCCACGATATTTGTCCCATTTTGACGATATTCTAACTCTTTGATGCTCACTGTTGCCATATGGGAACACCTAGCGAGGAAGCACCCTGTGCCAGACCGGGTTAAGCCATCATTTGTAATTTTTGACATCCAGGCACTCTGATGCTCACGGCTGAACGTCAGTGTCTGGATGTCAAAAATTACAGATGATGACTTAACACGGTCTGGCACAGGATGCTTTACAAATGTAACTATATGACAACAGTGGGCATCAAAGGGCTAATAAGTCATGCCACATGACTCGTGTGTGTGTCTGTGTGTGTAATGTCCAAGACATTGGGCAAAAGTTAGCACTGCATTAGTGCAGATTCCAGTTTGAAGATTTAGTTTCCGAAGGTTGATGTAATTATGTTGTTAGGGTTACATCGGATTAAAACTGCCTGATAACATTTGCCGAGGTAAAATTCACAGCTGAGTTATTTGCAAAGTTATTTGGAGGTTTTTTGCAAATGGATATGTTGAACGTGTGTGCCCCACAAGGAGAGTTGGTATCCGACATGTATGAGGTCTGCCATCTAATGCTCATAATGTCTTATTACCATTATTGTGCTGTCATTTGCCATTGTATGATGAACTGATGAAACGTTTGCTCACTTTTACACAGAAATGCCTTGTGATATTTTGGTACGGTCATATAAAATCTCCACTTGGTTGTAGCACATTTCATTGTTGCTCAAGGTATCACTTTGAATATAAGAGTTTTATTGTTCTTGAGTTACCAGTGTATTCAGCGATATTGTTGGAGCATTGTTAGCCCCGAAAACGCTGTACGGGCGCAGATGTTGTTGGAATTGTTGTTCATCAGATCTGGCGCGTTTTGTCTGGACAATTTCTCTGTCAGCGATGTTAAGCCGTTGATTGATAGTTTATGCACATGTAATTAGTTAGCTGCACTTTTCTCTTCTTTTGCACTTTTTTCATGTGTACGATATCAATATATATATAACAGTCAGTCATTACCGAGTCTTCAGCAGCCGAGTCATCATCATCTTGTACCAGCTCATCAACGCCGTCGCTGTCCGCGGTATCACCCGTCTGACCGTCGGCGTCGTTCACTGACCCAAAGTCCATCGTCTGACCGTCGGCCACTCCGACACGCTTCAGTGCCGTCAGTACATCGCTGATATATGACAGTAGACAGCAAGTTGTGTCCAGCAGAGCCTTGCTGTGGCCCGGCGGGAGCACGTCGGGCTCAACGTCAGAGCTTTCAGCGGCGAGAGACGACGAGAGCTCTTTCTTGCACATTCCGAGCCACTCAACGGCGGCACGGAACAGTATGACGTGACCAGAGCCATGCCACGTCCCGGCCAGCATCACCATGACGGACATCAGCTCAGGAAACCCAGCAATGTCACGAGTCGTCAGCACCTGATGCACACCGATGCCGCACAATTAATGTACATGTATCAAATCCAGTGGTTAAATTACTCAAAAGTATGTATATTTCCTCCCCTCATTCCCCTTTTATCCTCTCCGCTCCCTTACCTTACTTTTCATTCCCCTCCCCTTCCTTGCCTGATCTCCCCTTCCTCCCCTTAGAAGAAGGCCCCTTAAATCCAACAAGGGTGTCTGGAGGAGCTATGTAAGCTTCAGCCAAAATAGAATTTGGTGAATTTAAGCATTAAAATCTGACCTCTGGTGGCAACAATTTTAGTGATTTCCCGAAAATCAACCGACCAAAACGCATCACCAGGTGGTGGAGCGACAACTTTAGGTGGTGAAACGCCAAACACAGGCTGTGGAACGCTGTTCCAGTCCGTTCCAGCTGGATTTAATCAGTGATAAAATCTTAACTCCAACGCACTCTATGTTGACATTAGGGACCTGCGAAGCTTCGTCATTCGATTCAATTTCGAATCGTATGTCCGATTCGAGTTTCGATTCGTATTGATGGTCCGATTCAAAATTTTAGAATCGTCCGCGCTGTCAATCGTCATTCGTAAAGAAACGATTGGTGGTGGTTAAATTTGCGTTTAAAGTCAATTATGGGAGTAAAATAAGCGTACAACAGCATTGTTTGACGCGTTTTATGACTGAATTGAAATAAACAAGTACTCAGTTCGGAGTTCCGTAGTCCGTACATCACTCCAATTCGTCACAAATACAAAATACCAATGGATTAAATATTCGCTGTAAGTGTAACAGGCTGTACGGTACGCCTGCAGTCCGTTAGGCTGTGTTACGGCTTGCGTGGTAT
>Ga0056129_1000420_pt1 | contig 10934 bp, 5 predicted proteins | sample WorMetLIZISLAND1_FD_71118 | JGI IMG/M metagenome (GOLD analysis project Ga0056129, IMG submission 71118) | Marine gutless worms symbiont microbial communities from Max Planck institute for Marine Microbiology, Germany - Olavius loisae LIZARD... ...
CGTGCTGAGATGGTTGTCTGGGGGTGATCATATATACTGTATGATGCTGTTTGTAGGAGTCAATACTGAAGACATTACAGGACAGTGTTGAGGCGGAGGACCAGAAGAATGTGCAGAAACTACAGCTGTATGAAACGCAACTTCACTCGGTACGACGTCAACTTTGGGTGTCGTTAAGTAAAATACAAGATACACAATAAAGCTAAAAACACCAGGCAAGTAAAGCAATAAAAGCGGTGACAGGGAAAGTAGCGAGTTCAGAACAAGAAAGCCGGCTAATGCTAAGCTAAGCACACGACAGCAGTGCGTGTATAAAGGCCCTTGCGAAGAAATCTACGGCAAGGATCATAATGTTGAAAAGTTCATTCACGGTTACAACGCTGTCATTGACAATACGGGTCTATCTTCATTTGTTTAGCAGTTGTTGGCTCCCAAATCTTCGAAATCCCGCGAAATTCCAAGAGAATCTGAACTTCTAGCAGTTCAAGGTCATTGATCTTGGTGTCAATCGAATGCATATATGTGACTTCCTATTTGTCATTTATAGCAACTTTGTACGTATCTCCTACTGTTTTCAACATATTGACATTTTTTGACATTTAAAGCTAGAAAAACGGCTTGTTTTCCCCACACCTCCCTTGTTTGATGCCCCCGTTACAATTTTTTTTGTGAAACTTACCTGCAAATACTAGAGGGACGGGGCTACCATATAGTGAAAATTGTATTATCCTAACTGTTTTTGACTGATCCACCTGTGTGACAGCTAGCATATATGCTGTTGTGTGCTAGTAAAACAGACTCCTTCATTGTCACGCCTAGCTGATATAAAACTAGCTAGTTTGAGTGAAAATTTCACAGAATGACGCCGACAGAATTAATGAGCAGTGTCGTGTGTTGGTAGCTGAGAGAGGAACTGGAATCACTGCGAATGGAGACGAAAGCAACGCATCGCACATCTGAGGTATGCACGCCGTGCTGCTCTTCATCAGCTGATGTTTATTGTAATTAAATTATTGACATCCACTTTTGAAAGATTCCTTAAAAAGTAATACTTACGCACAGGATTTTCTTTAAAAAAATTCTTAAGAAGAACTTACAACAGTTACAACTTACAACAATTCCTAATTTTCAGAAGTTCTTAGGAAACGCTTGAGAGAGAAATTGAATTCTGTTACGACAACTTCAGGAATAGTTGAGAAGAATCTAGGAAGGAAGGACTTGTGAAACACACTTGTAATGTGATAATTCGTGCGCTGTCATGTGACTAGTGACGACATGTCGACATAAGTTAGTAAGTAAGTGATTGATTTGTAAAGTGAACTCATGGAATCAATGGTTTAACTGTTAATGTATTAGCACTGTGTCCGGTGGGATATTCTGTGCCAACTGTTGCGCAGTATTTCCATTGCCGTCAGATAGTGCATGTTTTCTCACCGATACGATAGAAGAGTTTAAAGTGGACTAAAACAGCGGAGGGCGGATTGCAAGAACACCACTCAACAGTTGAGTCTACCTAACTAGTTAGTTTTAAGTCCACTCAGCATTAAAATCTTTGCAAGAACACAAAAGCCACTCTTAAGTCAAGATGAGCCTACTCTGGTTGAGTGGAGACTCAAGAGTTTAGTGGCACTCAGCCGAGTCGAGATTGAGTAGTGTTCATGCAATCCGCCCTAAGTGTGGTTAGCTTATCCTCTGAAGCTCACTGTTGCCATGTGTACAGCCATAAAGCATCCTGTGCCTGACCGCTTTAAGCCGTCATTAGTAATTTTGGACATCCGGGCACTCTGACGCTCATGGCTGAGCGTCAGAGTGCCTGGATGTCAAAAATTACCAATGACGGCGGTCTGGTACAGGATGCTTTATGGCTGTACCCATATGGCAACAGTAGGCATCAAAAGGTTAAGCTAGCACACACGTAACCAGAAACAAAAAACTAAAAAGAACAATCTAAAACAATCACGTGTCAGTGCCCTCTTGGTCCGGTACAGGCTCAGTTACTGATCAGTGAAGTCAGTTGTTGATTGATGTCGCTTGCTGTCTGTGATGCTAGTGCTCGGCGGGGCTGTCAACGACTCCTTCTATTGACCACACGGAACACACGATACAAAGACGTAAGTTAGTTTAACATCATTTGATCAACAACTTCATGATAGCAGCCTGTCAGTTGATGCATACATCATCTGTTACCATTCAGTACACATAACTGTTACTTGTGTAGTTTGCTGGGCACACTCATCAACTAATAGTTTATAAGTAGAGCTGTCAAATTAATGCGTTAACGTGTTCAAGAATTAATCGTGATTAAAAAAGTTACCGCCTTTCAAAAGCTAACACGTGCATATAAATTCTATGATACAGGATTTCTAATATTCAGTTATTAAACTGCAGTTATATGACGATCAAATGATATTCTGTTAATTATTGTTTTTAGGGCTGCAGATTTTATGATTAATTTGACGATTAATCGTTAAAAATTTTTAACGATTAAAATTTTTGATAACGATTAATCACCGCCACCTTTTTCTTACTTATTTATTACGCATGGGTTAACCATAGAAGTGTAAAAATTTATATTATTCTTCTATGGGGCTCGAAATGTAAACAAAACTAAGTAAACAAAATGGCATCCGATGTAGATTGTAAACAAAATGAAGCTATGTGGAGTAAAAAACATAACCCTAAGTACAAACACAGTCACACAAAGCATTAGACATATTTTAATTTTATTATTTTCCGCGGCACAAGGTCCATAACACGCTACAAAATTAACTAAAATTAACTATTAATTAATTGTTAATTATTACAAAGTTAACTATAAAATTTTTTTTAATCGTTAAAAGCCCTAATTATTTTGTGGTTGCAGCAGTGTAGTCGTTTGCTGTTACTAGCCTACAACATAAATAAATCTGTAGAATTGATGCGTTAATTAATGCATTAATGCAAGATTAAGAGATCGCTTGGCAGCTCTGTTTATAACTTTGTAAGTAAGTAAGTAAGTAATCTTTTGTTCGAGATGGACAAACGTCGTCCAGGCAAGAGAAATACAGTAGTGTAAGAAACAAGCAACTGCAAACGAAAATACAAACATTATTATTAATACACAGTATATCAGACAGATTCCTGAGGACAAAATATTTTTTGGTATAAATTATAATCACAAACAGGCAAGGTTACAGTAAGGTGGAATGAATGTAAGATGTCACAGTGATTAGCTATCATGCATTGTAGGGCATGACAGTATCAAGAGGTTTGTTTGTGTCTGTGTCTATAAATAGAAGTTTCTCCGGAAAAACAACAAAGCCTGTCTGATCTCGGCGGAGGACCAGACGCAGTCTAGTAGTTAGCGTTTTCACGACAAGCGGTCAAGTGTTGTCGCCGCCGTATGTTATCTCGCCGCTGTATTGCCTCGTTGCGACACCGACTGCCTGTCCTGTGATATTGCACACTCCGGCAGTTAGTTTTGCTGAGGTTTTTATTGTTTTCTTGTGTTTCGTGCAGCAGAATATCCTCTGTTGTCAGTGCAATAAAATTGCCGCGAGCATTTTACGGTGCCGTATAATCCGATGTTGTTTTTGATTTCGTACTCCTTCGGCACTGTCGATCTGGTCATGGGAAAATACGTCTAACTTGTTAAAAACCTCCCACAGCCATTACTCAAGAGTTTCTCTGTTTTTGGCCTAACTCAGCATGGACTAGCTGCAGACAGGAGGGCTATACAGAAACTGAAAGTAGTTGTGGTAGTTACGTCGGAAATTTTGTGGTAGATTTAAGACTGTTGACATATGATCTGTCATGTAATAGTTGTAGCAATCACCAAACCATTCATCATTGATATTACTGCTAAGTGATATATAGGGTCACTAGTAGACGCCTGTCAGTTAAAATTCTAAACTCTTGCTGTTATTTAAGTAAGTAAATAATTAACCCTTTTACGCCCACTGTTGCGATATGCCTGACAGGGTTATTGTCATTTGTAATTTTTGACATCCGGGCACTCCCGGGTGTCAAAAATTACAAATGACGACTTAACCCGATCTGGCACAGGATGCTTCATAGCTATACCCATATGGCATTAGTGGGCATCAAAGGGTTAAGTGAGAGTGTTTCTAAGACACAGTTAACACAGGTTGCACTGTGCCGTGGCCGTATTTGTTAACTAATGCTGTTACAGAACTACGTTAGAGTCTTGTGAAGAAGTTTGTGGTGTTTAGATCTGTATCTAGCGATGTCTGTTAACCAATGCAGTCAATACTTAACCATTGAGATGTAGAGACTGACTGATGAGTTGATTCTCTCTCTGTGTGTAGCACAGTTGACAGTCATGAATCGTTGTTTGTCACTGACTAACCAGAATGTGTAGTTGATAGGTGAGAAACGGAGAGTATCAGTAACTAGTTGGCAACCTGATAGATCTATCACGACATTTCGTGATAGATTGATAGATCTATCAGGTTGCCAAATTGTTCCAACAGGTTGGCAACTTGCTGCACAAGTGGAATGTAGAAAACGATCAGTCTTGCAACTAGTTGCCAACTAGTTTCCAACTAGTTCGCCTTGTGCGTTGCGGCCTTAACTGCTTACATTTACTGACCAAACCAAATGTGATTAATCATCATAAACATTAGTTGCCAGTGGATTTCGTAAGGTTTTGTATTAGTTTCTCTTTCTCGACCATTTCCAAGACACGGCGACGTTGGCTGAAAATATGCCATACACGATATCATGGTGTGCTAAAAACAGTAAGATTGGAGGCTACGGGCATTGACCTAATATGTCACGAGCGGTAAGCATATGTCTGTCTGTAGTTAAAAATGTCTCGGAAAATTCTCGGTATTGATTGGCTTTGGTTAGGTAGATTTTTGTTTTAATATTAATCATACAAAAAAGGAGAATACAGGCGACCTTTATCAGATTAAATTCCACACCCACCGGTTTGTTGACCGCAGCTGACCTGACCTCATTCGACACTGTGATATCGTGTACACCTCACCTGAACTTGACGTCACCTATTCTGAGTTCTGGAATGGTATTTAATCCACTCAAGAAGACTAATCTACTGATGTGACGATACATCTAGCAGCTATTTAACACGGTACTGTCATGCTAATTGGGTTGGACAGTATTGTGCAGTGCATAGCATCATCAGGGTGTCTACAACTCCTGGAAATCTACTGGAATTTAAAAACCCTGGAAATCTTGAAGTTGTATGGTCCTCTTGGAAATTTTTGTGTAACATGGCATTGGTTTCCAATCATGATAAAACTGGGTACCGGATAGCTTATTTAAGAAACTGGTCGCCCTTTTTTATCTTTGCCACGGCCCCATGTTGTGCATATCATGTTTTTGTTCTATATTTAGGCAAACTAGTAGATTCGGTACATTGCGTAGCATGCCAAAGCAACGAAAACATGTCCTGGATTTTTCTTGAAATCCCTCCTGGAATCTCCTGGAAATTTGTTCAGTTAAATCTGTAGACACCCTGATCATATGCTGTCATTGTCAAGTTATCTGTGTTGCGCACATTTGTGACAATTTTGATGTTAATGTGTTGGCTTTCAGACGAACTGTGGACCATTTTGTAAGTAGGTCAGAAAACTTATGAGGTGCAGCTTTAACAGTTAGTCACAATGCGCTGCGATCTCAGCACCCGAACAAAAATGTCTCCCATATAACCTATACTGTGTTGGCGGGAACATAAAACACTGCTCAATTCATTCAATGTCTTTAGTAGCCGCTTAAATTATTGAAAGCTAATGTCAGCTTGTCTCAGATCATCTGGAAGGCTGTTCCACAGATTGCATGGACTGTTAAACCATTAGTGTTAACGTGCCGTTTATCATGCGGTTTTCGTGAGGTCACCAACAACGCAGAACTACAGGTTGTTAATATCAGTAGTACTCGCTACCTCCAGTACTGCATGTTGCTGAAGTCAACTTACACTTGAAATTATGTAATTTTATTGTAGCGAAATCTGAGTGCTTTACAGTACTTGATGTCAGGTTGCAGATCACATTTACCCGCTTCAGACAACGCAATTGTTCAGTTTGATATTCTGTTCTACTGTATTTTTCGGTCACTAACAACAACGCTTGCAGTCACTGACTGCAAATTGTTGATAACAAGTAACTATGCATGTCTGATTCGTTCTCGTAATATCAGTAATGTGTGTCAGCTTTTTGTAGCATTGTAACATGTTGTCACTACCAGAGGGCTAAACGGAAACTGAAATTGAAGTGTTACTTTTTGGTTGAAATGCCCATTGGCAGGGTACAAGCTGATGGTTAAGTCCCTCTGTTATTCTGACAGTCCCGTGCTCCTCAGGGGCCACATTCTCGAAACTTCTTAGGAAAATCTTAAGAAGATTTCTTATCTTAGGACAATCTTTGACAGTATGTGGGAAAACATTAACCAGACAATTTCGCTCTACTTATTAATTCACAATTTAACAACAACGTCACGTAATAACATCCAGCATGACACAAAATAAAAGTGTTAATTATTGCATCGTTATTTCCTAGTTCGAGATTAGTGCTTTGCTATATATTTTTCTGTGATTTTCAAAAGATAAGAAATCTTCCCTAGGATTTTCCTAAGCAGTGTCGAGAATGTGGCCCGTTTCCTGGCCTACCTTGCTTGCTGTTATGTTCTTGGTTTTTAACACACAACTAAACATGCCATTTCCAGACCTCATTCCAGGTTTTGACTGAGATGGTGTACTCCTATCCGTACCTCACCCATTCTGCCGTCTAACGGTGCCGAACCACTTACTGTTTTGCCTCGTGTGGGCTCGGGAGCATTGTGGAATAAGTACACGTCATTTCCTGGCCGAGTGTTGTAAAGGGTGACTGAACCAAGGTCGTTTTGTTTTGCTGTATTTTGCGTCGTTTGCTTATTCAGGGTTGTGTTTAGTTTCTGTATTTTTAACTTGTCTTCTAGCCTGTATTATTTTCCAATGTGAACCAACGTGAATGGCACTGTATAGCCTAATTGTGCTGATGTGCCGTTAAGAATCTACTCACTCACTCACTTGCTATTTTACACTAACTCGCAGTTTGGTTGGTAATGGATATCAAATTGTACCATTCTGCCATGCACGCATTTTTGTGTAAAATACAGGGTGATCTAAAGAACATGAACTGTGGAAATGTTAACATTCTTATTAGAAAACGTGGAAAATATGTCGGTTTTTCGATCGACTCCGAATCAGTCTAATAAAGCCAGTCTCACTGTCCGTACGTATGTCCGTCTGTGCACTGAAAGTTTTTCCGATTTGAACGAAATTTGATATGTAGGTGAGGTCAGTGAGTGATAAACGACTATGTGCCGTATGATCTGATCCAAGGTCAAGCTCACAGAGGTACGAGTGTCGCGAAAATAGCCGATATCAAAATCTATCTCCTCCGCCGGTATGTATGTAGTCAAAAGACTAATGGTGAATTATGATACTCCAAGACAATATCTAAATTTTCAACTGGACAGATTTTTTATCCTTGTTCAGCGTCACGTGACCTTCAGACTTGGAGTGTTCCACCTTTGGCAGACGAATTTTGCCTCTTACTTGGAGTAGACCAGCAGTCCTGAACAGGGCTAATTTTTGACCACCCTGTATTTGTTTAATTGTTGCATTAATTTGTCGTCCGTTTACACATACTCTAGTTACCTTAGATAAAATGGAATCACACGACATATTACTCTAAGTGCTGCAGTTTGTGGTATCAGTCATGATGCATATTTATTGTGTTTGGTCTGTATCATGTGATCTATGGTGGATACTGTACTGTGTAACATTTCCAGTCTGTTGTCTATTTGTATCCATTTTTCAGACTTTCACAATTGTTTCATGTCGTCGGTTTTGTGCCGCGACTATTGGCAAAATGGGCCCATATGTGCAGGTGTTTTTTTTGTGAAAATCAATCCAAACAGAATCCCTAGTTTTCACACCATCCTCTTTTTAACTGCAAAAACACTGATTTTGCAGTTCAGTTTGGGCACATCTGATTGACTACCAATTAACAAGAATGCTGGATGTTGCCAACGGATGATGTGTCTCTTTGTGCAGCTATTTGTAGAGTCCTTCAGTCACTCGTTGGTAATGGCGCTGTTCAACAGAACATTTGGCTTTTCTGTTGGTCGTTCATTGTAACTCTACCATTACTGAGATATTACCGGTAGCAGTAGTTGATGAATTAGCAGCTGTGTGACGTCAACCTTGTTGGGATTGTAAGTTACAAATCATTAGATGTCGTGGGAGTGACATGATTTCTGACCGTTCTCATGTAGTTCTGTAAGTGATGTGTGGCAATATTTTGAGATATCAGCTATTGAATGGTTTTCAGTGACAGAAATGACCTCTGAATGTTGCTCAAGGTCAATGCAAACTGCATGGTTCAATTGAGGACATGGTTTCCCGATAGTTGCTCATTGTATTGATGTCATATCTTGTACCATTTCCTAGACACAGCGACTGGTTGGCAGAATACCGTGAAATTTTTATACCTGCCCTGTAGTTAACACTGCATTTACACCAACGTGAATGGTACTGTATAGCCTAATTGTGCTGATGTGCTGTTAAGGGTCTACTCGCTCACTCACTCACTCGTATTTTGCACCTCCATTAGGAGTCGCCCCGAGTTACCGAATTTTATAACTGTAATTAATTCTGAGACAACCAGAATAATGGATTGTTGGGGGCTACCAGTCAACGTCAATGTCAAATGTGGATTTATATAGCACATTCTCGTAAAAAGACATCTAATGCGCTAAACACACTAGTACTGCGCAAATAAAAACGTCTTCGGTGACTACCTGTAACCGTCCTCGGAAACCTCCGGATCCCGCATGTCCTGAGGCAGAGTTCCAGACAGTCGGTCCATAGGTACGGTGGTGATATTTAGTTGTTTTGACATAGTTCCAGCCTGCAACAGGCGGCTGTAATCTCTATGCCATGTTGCATGTGTGTCTTTGAAACCGACTTAAAAAGTCTGTCTCCAGTTTACAAATTATTTTTATCGGACAACTGAACAGCAAATGTCAGGAGTGTCTAACTTTACTTTGTGCAAAACTGTTCGGAGTGCCAGAAGTTTTGTGGTTTACCCAAAGAGTATATTCTTGGATCTTGAATATGAGTACCTGGGCTGAAATCTGGGAGGCGTCTAATCTAGGCTCAGTGTGAAAAACTACTTTTGACTGATGAGTTGCTATGGTGATATAGAGCTGTGCAGATGCCAAAGTGTTTTTTGTGTGGTATGTAGTGTGTATGCCGGTGGTTATATTAATTGTCTTGTCACTGTTGAACGTTTGTAACACGCAGAGGGGCAATAGGTGATGGTATGTTTAGTTTGTAGAATGCACAGTTGTCGTCAAGACTCCGGTGTTCATGACCAAGACTGTCTTTTGAGTTCCAGGGCCAAGTTAGTCCAAAGAACCAAAAGCACAGCTCCGTAACTGATTGATTGAAAAAAAATCATTAGTTACGTAATGTAATCCTTGGCTTATTGTTTACATTTATATCAGGATATGCCTAATTATCGGAAAAGCTCCAGTATCAAAACAGTTGTGTCAACCGCAGCCTACATTTATTAACACTAATTTTATGACCAAAAAAAACAACCAAAGGACCAAGCCTCATATTTTTAAGACCAAGACAAAGACCACGAGTTTGAAAAGTAGAGTCCAAGACTCAAGAACCACAACTGTGGTAGAATGTAACATTTTGCGTCACTGAGGATTTTACTTGTTCACTGCACTGGTTATTAAGTGTACAGTTGCTGCACGGACAGCATACTCGACGTATTTAATCTTAACTAGAGTTACCTAGCTTACTCTACTACAGCATACGTGTTGATGGTCATAGTTAAATCTTTTGTTGTCGATTTTATAAACTACAGTCAGTTGTTTTGCTTATCTTTGTGATTGCTGTTAATCTGATGGCGTATAATTGCTAACAGAAATGTGTAGGATGTAACGTCTTGCCTTCGGGCCAAACATCTGCAATCTGCACATGCATATGCACAGTGAGGTTATCGGTTTATGTTGTGCTGTGTTGAATGACTAAAATATTAACGAGTGTAGATCTGCAGCTTGTCGTGTCCTGTGGTGAACATCTTCAATTCCTTTTGGCAGTACACTGTACTTGTTGCTGAAATGTGTCGAGAATCATGTGACAAAGTCACAAGCGTACAGCAACATTAACCCTTTGACGCCCACTGTTGCCACACAGGACGTACATCCTGTGCCAGAAGAGGTTAAGCCATCATTTGTAATTTTTGACATCCGGGCACTCTGACGCTCATGGCTGAGCGTCAGAGTGCTCATATGTCAAAAATTAGCTGCACCCATCCCATATGGCAACAGTGGGCGTCAAAGGGTTAATCCGTCACGTGGCAGAAAAACACTACAGGCGGTTGTAGTTGTACTGTTCAAAAATGATGAGCAGATAGGATTTTTTAGTAATCATTAATGAGTTGTTGAGAGACTGTGTTGGACTGTGTTGAGGTAAACAGTCTAGTGCTGGCGAGGACTATTTGTAGTGCTCAGAATCCAGTTTGTGAAACTAGCAGCTGTATCAGATGTTGGAACTGATACTTGACTTCACAGAATGTTAGCTCGTCTCTGTACGCCGTCTGTATGGTACGCCGTGTTATTGATGTCATAATGTGCCAGCATTGCATGTTCACGCTTGGCGTATACATAGCCGCTAACATATAATCGGAATAAAACGCATCTAACACAAATTTCTGTGTAGTAGTTTTGTAACAGACTAGTGGATTCAGCTTGTATGGTGGGAACAATGACTGTTTTTACACCAGTTTTCCATGAAAAAGCTGATCAAGCTGCAAAATCTGCATTAAACTTATCCAACATCACTTCCTACCCATTACCATATTCCGATATCACATCTTCTATTAAAAAACACCTATTCACCAGGTGGCAAC
>Ga0056129_1000421_pt1 | contig 10928 bp, 11 predicted proteins | sample WorMetLIZISLAND1_FD_71118 | JGI IMG/M metagenome (GOLD analysis project Ga0056129, IMG submission 71118) | Marine gutless worms symbiont microbial communities from Max Planck institute for Marine Microbiology, Germany - Olavius loisae LIZARD... ...
GTTACATCGTGAACGTTCCACAGTGACGGCGGAAAGAGCGGCGACAGACTACGAGGCACTAGTCATGGCAGAGTTTCTTAGAGAAACAAAATGCATGGTAAAGCTGGGAGCGTATCAAGTTATTCAGTGTGAAGAACGCTAAAGCAGTTGTCTTACTAAAGCAGTTGTCTTTTGTAAATTGATCAGAATTTGTCTCACAATAATTAAGTCATGTAAGAACTGCGTACATATTTGATATCATACCAAAGTGACGTTGATATTACAGTAATGATGTGGATGACCAACGGATGTGGGTGACCTTCTGTTGCACTGAAGCCACAGTTCCACGCTTCACACAGGTTGTTAGTGCAGTCAGTGGCGTTTGATGTTGCATCGTGAACGTTCCACAGTGACGGCCGGAAGAGCGGCGACAGAGTCGTGAAATTGCTGCGTTGTCAGTTGCTGACAGCTGTACTCCCCTCCCGCACGCACGTACTGTCGAAGTGTGCACACAGCTCTCCACAGTTCAAATTCTGTCCAGCCGCACAGTGGAATGCTTCATGCGCTTGTCCACATTACATTACATGGAAATTTTTTTAACGTGGCCTAAAAATAAGTAAAAACCGCAAGGACCACAAGGAAAAGAACTAAAACAAAACAGAAGGATATGTCTACCTAAATAAAATTGTTTTGATTTCACAACGGAACTGTGACAGTGTGTCACTCGCGACGATGTCATGTGGCAGACTGTTCCATAGTTGAGCACCAGCCACAGCGAAAGCTCGGTATCCACGAGCACTGTGTAGTCGCAGAAGTAGCGTCCTGCTGCAGTGCCTCAACATCAACCCAGAACGACGGACGTCAGTGACCTGCACTGAAGCCACCGTTCCATGTTTCGCACAGGTTGTTAATGCAGTCAGTGTAAATCACGGGTTGCTTTCAGTGGTTAGGTCAAGCACAGTCACAGTTTCCCCATTCTCACCACGAGTCACCTGAAACAAAGGTCGACCTTTCTTTCCCACTGCCTCCCCAGGGACAAAATAATCCTAGAAACCACTCTCATCTAGATTCCATATGTGTATAGGAACGTCTTTAATGTTCAGTTTTCTGAGCAGGGCTTCCTAGTCACCAAACCACTTCATAATAACAGGCTTGTTCATCCCACACGTCACTCCACTTGTTGTCACATTATCGGTAATTATAATGTTATTGGATATAACACAAGCAACAGTTATCATGGTTGTTCTCTTGATAACAGCAGCCTTGTCAAGCAGCATCTTCTTGTACGGAGAAGACATCAGAACGACAGCTGACTCTGCTTGTTGTGTGCCTTTATTGTTGGGCATGGTGACAGCTCGGCAAGAATTGCTCTAGATTCACTGAGCCCTGGATGTGGCGTATGTTAAGTGACGGCTTGTGGTCCAGCAGCTGAAGATGACGCTACACCGACATCATCTGATGCGGAGGAAAGATGTACATCAGCCTTAAGGCTGGCAGTCGTTAATGAAATGTTGTGAATGGTTGACAGTCATGTGATGTGCCCCAAGTTGGCAAGCAGTACGTGCCGCCATCTGGGTGAATCATTAAATAATTGGTATCAGAGTCTGAGTGCGTCTGTCATCTATTACATTAGCTGAAACTACTTACTCACACACACAGCTGAAAGTGGCCTAGTTTTGTTGCTGTATCGTAGAGACCAAACACCGTCCTTTATATGCTATAGCATATAATGTTACTATATCATTTTCAGAACGTGCAACTTGAATGGCACTGTATAGCCTAATTGTGCTGATGTGCCGTTAAGAAACTACTCACTCACTCACGTGCATATTGAAGTCGCCGCCTTGTAGCACCCGAATACCAGGTCGCCATTCGATAGCGACCGACGGCAACACGTTCATTGCATTTGTAGTCGTGAGAGCAGAGATTTTAGCAACAGAATATTGATGATATTGTCGCCCGTTATAGTTGGCGTGTTGCTAACTGCTTTGCACACAGCCACCATGCAAGGCGACTGCAGATTCCAAACACATCGATATATCGCCCCTTTGATATATTCAGATGGCACTATACTTACCGTCGCCGGTGATCGAGTATAGGCATACTTTTGCAGCTTTTAAGATGATACAATGTTATTTAGAATGATACAATGATACAATGATACAAAGTTATTTAGAATTATGATGCCCTGTTGAATTGACTATAATAGTAACATTAGGTTTCTGGCAGTGGCAAATGCCAACATAAGTACATAAGATTTGTTTAAAGTCGGCATTAGACGCTGTCCAGCTTTTTTCTGTACGGATTTTTTCTGTCCAGATTTCGTGCTGTATCGCGTTGCTTCCTTATGACTATTCAGCTTGTGATTTCTGCATTCGACTGAAACTTCCATGCGAGACATTGTCGCTTTGGGACGATATCTTGTTCGAGAATTGGCTTGACCGTACTTCAGTTTGTCCAACTCGCATTGCAAGACGGCAGCGGACAACAGTTCGTGGAAACCGCTCAGATGAAACTTCACGTTATGCTCCGTGAGCATGTACTTTCGAATGCCCGATTCTGTTTGAAATGCCATATCTCAATTTTCATCTGCTTTTAACATGTCACACACTAATAGTCCGTATCCAATCTCTTTATCTGCCATGTTTGGCTTTAGTTTGGTCGGTGTCTACTTGGCATAACGACCAAGTTATAAATAAAAAGAAGCTGGTGTGACGTACATCGACTGTGGCCGACTTAGACGGCACCACTTCAGCCAGACATACGTGGTCCTGTCGAACAGCTAAGTATACAACTAACACTTGCACAGTAATTTGCAAAAAAGTACGTAAAAGTATTCACATGCCCATGTTTTTGATTCTGCAGATGTGGTGTTTGTTTGGTGTAAATCGATCCACTGTTCGATACAATACGATATGATACGCTGAGGTTTGAACGGAAATGCACTTGGCCGTTCTCTGAAGCCCTGCACGTGGACGTGCGTAGCGAGATCATTTCATGTGTGAAAACTGTGACCGCAACACGTGCAGAAAATTGAGATGACCTGTTTGGATTGGGACTGAGGTAATGGTCATTTATTTTTTTTAACTGCCTGCTGACTGAGCAGTTCATGTTCGCACCAGGTACAGAGAGAACGTGGGTGAAAGAGGAAATGAAGCTGCCATGGCTATTGCGCTGATGCGGATATCCTAAAAACAAACATCATATTATGTTATGCTGTTTCCCGCATACTGAAGTTTTAAACCGTTAACAGAAATGCCTATTAAACGTGGTAAAGGACTAATATACAGGGAATAAATGTATAATACGAAAGGGAATACAGAAGTTTTACCTCAGAAAATGCAAGCACGAATGAATAGCGTTGTTTTGCAAATAAAACGGAGTTATGAACTTTGTGTAACCGATGTAGTTAAAATGCTAATGAAATTGTTTGATGCCAAGTTTGACAGTGGTTGAATCTTGTATCTGAGACGCATAGTAGTCTGCTGACAGCATGATAGAACAAAATAAAGCTGTCACACTGGTGCTTTAACCCTTTGACGCCCACTGTTGCTATATGGATTGGATACAACTGTAAAGCATCCTGTCATGGGGTGATATTCTGTATCGGTCTTCATCAGATCTGGCAGCATGTCAAGTTGGAGTCGTAGCTGTGTTCCGTTGATGTCATCTTTGAAATGAGTGATAAGCCTATTCACAAGCTTACTGTCTGTCTCGTGACCATTAGCAGTGGACTATAATACGGTCTCGATGTCAGTCAGATTTCCGAAAGCATTCTGATTAAGGCATGTTTCAATTGCACTGCGTGCCACATCCAGGAGCTCACAGTTGATGCGCCGATAATGGACTTCAGGAGTCTCTGTAACTGGATCAAAGCCAGCGTCCAGTTTCCGAGGAAGTCGCCGATATCTCGGTATCACTGGTGGGTTAACGTTATGACTTTCCGTAGTCACATGCGTGAAAGTATTTAAAAATTGCAGACTGAAGTGAATAGAATAGGGACTTAGTGAAGTACAAAACCAAATGAGCAACATTGGAATAGTTGTTTTCAGCTTTAAATAGGCCGCTAAAATGTGTAAAGACAAAAACTACGCCTATGTCAGCACTGAAGATTTGTACCTCGAAAGTGGTACGGCAAATGACAGGCTTGCCGTACCACTTTTAACAGGAGAGCCTAGCTAATGCCAGGTAAGCACGCAACAGCCGTGTGTGTATGAAGACTTATTTTTGCCGTCTCACCGTTGTTTTACACCCCCTAGCTGAGGAACGCATTGCAATATCAATGCAATTTATAAAAAGCTGTAAAGTACATTTATTGGGCTACAATTCCGTCGCTGACAATACGTGTCTGTCTTCATTCGTTTAGCTGTTATTGCCTCTGAAACACAAGAAATGTTGTCGGGTTAGGTTAGGACCAAAATGTGCAGCAATAAAAATTACCATAAAATAGTACAAACAACATCAACGGTTAAAGTTATTTCTCTGCAAGTGGGTAATAATTCAGACCATGGGGACACTGGGTTTTAAGTTCAGTCGGCGATTTCGGCTGTGATCTGCCGTTCTCGTATAGCGACCACACGGGTGGCGAACTCTAACATCTCGTGCTGTTTTCCCAACAGCAGACAACACCCAAATGCAGCATAACTGGTCAGGTGAGAGCCAGGTGATTGTGTGCAGTTGTAGCTTGAGCCCCGATCATCGACACTACATGACACTAGATAACGTCAGTTGTCGCCCGAATATCAAAGCACAATTGCAGCCTTGTGCAACCTCATCTGTCATGCCAGTCTCCATCTGTGTGACAGTGTCTGAAAGGACAGGCTCTGATGACGGCTAGTCCAGGTCGGTGCGCAGACAGTTCGCGACTGAGGTTTCCCCGGCAATCGTGTACACCAGCCCTTGCCACTGCTCGTTGTCGAGGATAAGATCTTCCACAGCGGGGCACTGCATACTGGTAGATGTCATCGTCGTCGTCTCCATTGCTTCTACATTGACTGAAACTTCGGACCGAGACATTGCGGCTTTGCGACGACATCTCGTGCGAGAATTGGCTTGACCATACTTCAGTTTTTCCAACTCTCGTTCCAACATGGCACCAGACAATAGTTCGTGGCAACCACTCTGGCGAAACTTTGTATTGTGCTTCCTCAGCATATGCTTCCGAATGCCCGATTCCGTTTCAAATGCCACACCACAAGTTTCATGTATCCTTGTAACATATCACACACTAATAGTCCGTCTCCGATCTCTTTAGCGTCTGTCATGTTTTGCATCAATTCACTTATGACGTCGGTTCTGTTATCTAATGTGTAACACGGTGCTTGCACAGTTTTCTTCAGGCGATCACAGCCTGCAGTCAGATAATTCCGGTCCATCGGCAGACTATTCCTGTCAGCATCTTTACTGCTCATGTAGTATGGTTCCCTGCCGACGATCGGTTAGCCTTCCGCATCTTCGGTATTTTGACGTCGAGGTTGAACGACGTCATCACCCGCAGCAGGTCGCCCTCTTTCGATGCCACACCATTGCTTCATCATAATCATCTTTGTGTTTAATTCGTTTATATAATGTTATTCTTGTTGCGGTATATTATGTTAATTATGTACTCTCTATACAACATCCAACTTGAATGGCATTGTATAGCCCAATTGTGCTGATGTGCCGTCACGAAACTACTCACTCACTCACTCTTCATAGCCATCATAATCACGCAATCAGATTAACGTGGCAAGTGCAGTGCATTTTGAGCAAAAGTTCGTCCAGTGTCAAAAGGCATGACTCACACTCATTTTCCGACCACTCGCAGGCAGCAAAAAATGCGTCAGACTTTTTGCTGTCGGCATGCCGACCAACACTAGCACTCTGGTCCGATAACAAGCTGCGGTCTCGTACAAAACGCATATAGCAATTTCTGTGGTACCACGCCTCCTCGGCACAGAGATCATTGCACGCAGCAATGCGGCCTTTGATCTCCGTGTCCCATGCATCGTTTCGGACCGTACAATGATGCAGCAGCATAGACTGCAACTTTATGAACCAAGCGTGCCTCACCACTTTGTGACGATGTTTCATGCAAGAATTGGCTTGGCTGTACTTCAGTTTGACCAACTCTCGTTCCAGGATGGCATCGGACAATAGTTCGTGGCAACCACTCCGGTGAAACTTTGTGTGTTGTGCTTCTTGAGCATATGTTTCCCAATGCCAGATTCCGTTTCAAATGCCATGCCGCGAGTTTCAGTTTTCCACATCTTTTGGTATTTTGACGTCGAGGTTGCAGAATGTCATCGCCCGAGTCATTACTTCGTTTTAAAAGGTAAAGGTCTGGATACTTGATATAGTGCTGCTTACATGAGAAGAACAGCAGTGCTTTACAATCTTGGAAGTGGCAGCTTGATTGGCATGAGCTAGTGGTACCGCGGCGCGGTATGCAGCTATCCAATGCCCGCGATAGCGGACAAGTGGACCCACGGCACAGCACGACAGACATACCACCGCCCCAGTCAGCTACACCACACTAGGCCTTCACCCTGTAGCCCAGAGGATACTACTCATTAACCGACCCCATAGGGATGGCACGCTGAGTAGCCATTGGTACACAGCAGCCACGGGCGGGATTCGAACCCACAACCTCGCGATCGCAAGTCCGGCACCGTGCAACTCGGCCACCGCGTACCAGTTGTAGCATCTGTGCTGTATGTCCGCTGTCAGCTTACAGACAGGGTAGGTAGAGACTATGTCCTTGTATTTAGAAGTGGGATTTCACCATGAAGCAGAGTAGTGTTGATGTGACCGAACCATCTGTCATCAGGCCAATGCACATCTCCGCCACTGTACTCTCAACGCTTGGTCACATATTTCATTAATGATGAGGATAACAGTTCTGTCGTACTCGTTCAAGTTTGAGATGTGCGACTGTAGGTATGTTGTATTGTCTAATCCAGTTTTAATGACCAGGCGCTCGTTGGCCTTCTTCAGTGTGCTGACTGACGGCAGAGACAGCAGACTGGAGCTGAGCAGGGTCTTGTAGGCGGCTGAGCTGGCGGCATGGAACATGAAGGCGCCGATAACGAGCTTTGGCGAGTAGTGACCTCCAGCAGCTGTAGTTGTTCGACAAACCAGGTCTTCTTACACTCATCACTGTCATCATCGTCAACACATTCAAGTCCAGCTTTCAGTGAGTTCACAGCCATGTTTACAGCAAGCAAAAATGACGTGGAATCATCCTTTGCGGTCGCGCAGGACAAGTTGATCAGCTGGGGCAGTTGTTGCACGGCATCGTCAGTTAGCAAGTCCTTGTAGTACGACTTGTGGCCGGTTTCTGAAACGCCAGTTAAATTTAACTGTCAGTTAAATTATCGGTTAACTGGAGCTTTGTGATAAACACATTTCTGGAAGCACAGTTAACACTTAACTGCAGTTAAACTTAACCGCAGAAAATTGCCGTTTAAATGACTAAAAATAGGAGGTGGGGAAACACCGTTCCCCCGCGTTCCCCCTTACTTTGACCACTTTATAGCAGTAAAGAACTATACCTACTATTCGTCATAAGAGCGACGACGACCTACCTATTTCAGTGACGAAGCTTGTTGTCTCACGACGGACATGGCGTTGAATTCCGCTGCTATCTTCGCCCACCATCGCCTTCTAGCGGGCGTTTGCTCTGTCCGTTCTCTTGTTCTCGATCGTGCGCGAGTACTTCAGGGCTATTTGGACTAACGTGTCTCTTTCCGCTGTCGACATGTTACCGGCACGACTCCTGAGGCTGACAGCCGCCATGCTTGCGCTTGCGATGAATGAACAGCTGTCGTCTGCCCGAGTAGCCTGCAGCTGGCCAGGTCGACTAAATGACGCCATCTTCAGCCAATAGAAAGCCACCGAATGGCCTCGTCCACTAATCTGAGGTCAAAATCTAAGGTTAGCTAAACTCCGGTTAATTTAACTCCAGATGTCTTTCAGAAACGCGTTTCAGTTAACCGAGCAATCAAACTCGGGTTAAAATTAACCTCTGGGTTTGCTAACCAGATGACTTTCTGATGGACACTGACAACTGGTGAAGGCTGATACAAGCTGGCAGTTGAGGAACGTCACTGTCAACGTGTAACTTGTAGATAAGCAGTTTGCTGCCGATGATTGTTCTGCAGTAGCCGTCAGGAACAGCAGTCTCTGACTTTAGCTTGGCTTGGATCTCCATCATTGTTGTTGTTTCCATTTTACACTAACTATCGGAGCCTTGTTTTTACTTACTTGTACATCCAAAAGCTTGTTGACCATCGTTCTTTGTATTTATAATCCAACAGAGTAATCCAGTGACGACGATAGTCACACAATTATGTACGCTTTTCAAAATATTTGCAATGATATTATACACCGTTTCTCAATAAAAACCAGGCAAAATTGTTTTTGGCATAACTTCGTCAAATATCCACAAACTCTGATAGTTTTTGGCATAAAGATGGCAAACAGTCTAAAATTGTATGAAGTGCACTTATTTCCCAGCTGGTCTAACTCACATCCACACACTACCGTGTTAAATGCAGATGTTCCATATTGTTACATGATGCTGTAATTATTAGTCTGCAGTAAACTTTCTAACAACTTAATTAACACACCATATACTGAAATTTGGTGTATTTAGCAGAATTATAAGTTTGCATAGCAGTTGTTTCAAAATATTCAGATCATAGACATCCTTCTGGCTCCGAGATCCCATCTCTGATAGGTAGTCTGCAATTGGTCACGTAGCTGAGCACAGTGCACAGAAAATCATCACAAAGCTATCAAGAGGTGCATGACTGAACGAGAGTGCTACACGCGAGAAGCACTGAAGGAGCGCTCAAGAGTACAAGAGAATATTGTTAGTTTTAGGCCGCCTGGAACTAGAGTTCCGCGTTGTCGTTGTAGTTCACTGCTCAGCAGTAAAATGCGATGATTGCAGCAGTCAGCGACCAACACGCGACCTTCACTGTCCAACGAGGCAGCAAGAGTATCGTCGGTGAATGTAGACAGCACTTGACCAGTGACGTCCATTTCACTCATCTACACACACGTACACAATGTCGCCGCCTGGAGAACTGAGTAAAAGTATTACATAGGCCAATTAAACGTATTGTCATAATTACTGAAAGCTATGTCCTATTAGGCCAGGCCTTATGGTTTAGTCATGGTGTTTATTTTCTATTTCTGCGAGCTCTGTCGGCCAATCGCCGTGAAACTGTGTTTGCAATAATAAGTGGTTCACGAAACTACGACAAACGTAGGAACTCGGAACCAAATCTGTCCTCTCCATCTAGCAAGCCCATATGGTGTTGTGTTGGCAGGCTCAGGTCCGATGTACTCAGATAATGCAACCTGCGGGACGTTCTGGCAGCCATGAAGCATGCTTCCTGCATTCAGTATGAGAGGCATAATGTCATTCGCTTGTCACAGCTCAGTCACAGGATAGCTGTACATCTAGTGGTACCCAACAATGTTTCTTGTTGACCATCTTCTGCTTGCAATATTGCTGTCACTGCCAGTGACTGACCTGTTCACATATCCTTCACGTTAACTCTTCGGGTCTGTTTCCTGTCCCATGCACCACAGTCGTTCCCAGACTGGTTCTTCCAGTTGTACTTGTTATGGCTGATGTTGCTGCTCTTGTCAACCACAACAGATTATTAATTATGGTCCCTTTGGTGCATACAGGCAGTACTTTCTACTGTGTGTTTGTGTGTGCATAGTAGACAGTGTGTTCTAGTGATGAAGGCTGTGCACAGGTGCTGCAATATTTTGCCTTGACATCATTCGGGCACTTTTTGTACACTACTGAGATGTGATCTGTCGTCCTCTCTCCATTGTCAGCAACTGCCGTCGTGCAGAAATGACACGCCGTTTTCTTAATCTTTCCTGAACTTGCTGCTGGTGAAAGTAGTTTTCTCACAATAGATGGTTTTTGTCCAGGCAATCGTTATTACCAGCAGTGCTATGAATTATAAGACTCGACGCGGTCAGGCCGGTCATCGCAAACAACGTAACACACGTGTAACATATAAACAGAAGCAGTCATATCAAGAAGCAACAGTTATTACAAGAACGAGTGTCTGTGTCACTACCACGACAATTAAAATTCAAATTGTTCATCCGGCGTACGATCAAAGTACTGGAAGGCTGATCCAAGATGATCGTTGCGCTGGCGCTGAGCATGCGCCAATGAATGGCTTCCTCGCGAATCTCGCGGATGACGTCCTGGCGGGTGTTCATTTTACATTAGCTATCGGAGCCTTGTTTTTACTTAGCCTTTTATATCATTCGCTTTTACCATCTTCTATATGCTGTTGCATATAATCTTAACTATTATATCTTTTTCACTACATCCAACTTGAATGGCACTGTATAGCCTAATTGTGCTGATGTGCCGTTAAGAAACTACTCACTCGCTCACTGGGTCTGAGTAGAACAGTGACACAAGCACACTGTCTTGTGTCAACCATTGCATCTCTACTGATATGTACTGCGTTATCCTGTCTTTCTTCTTGTCGCACAAGTAGCTTTGTGCCAACAACTTTCTGAGGCATTGATCTCAAATCTCGCTGCCAGAATTGCACGGCGCACCTGTCGTGACTGGTTCGTTGGCTCTGACCGTGATCCATGGAGTGACAAGCGATCTTGCCAGCTGCTTCAAGAATAACCATCGTCTGTATTTCTTCCTTCCTGTCCAAGTAGGATCATTCATTATCCATATGATCAGCGCAATGAGAGCTGCAATGTCTAGCAGGTCAAAGAAGCACACAACACTTTCCTCAAAACTTAATATGTGCGAACAAACTGATCAGCTGTGTCCAGCACAATCAGCGGCTTGTTCTTCTGCTCCGCATTCACGGCATCGTCGTGGTGCATGCTGGACAGTAAGACAACCGCATTCTTTTTTGCTTGTTAATCATTCGTTCATATAATCTTATTCTTGTTATGGT
>Ga0056129_1000422_pt1 | contig 10918 bp, 9 predicted proteins | sample WorMetLIZISLAND1_FD_71118 | JGI IMG/M metagenome (GOLD analysis project Ga0056129, IMG submission 71118) | Marine gutless worms symbiont microbial communities from Max Planck institute for Marine Microbiology, Germany - Olavius loisae LIZARD... ...
ACACTGTTGCTGTGGCAACACTTGAATTTGTTTGCTTAATGTTAGCATTAACATTGAGTTTTTGATATGTTTTTTATTACAATTTGCTATAAATTAATGTGAGTTTACTTTAATTTACTGAAAACTTCGTTGACATTTATCGTTTTTGAAATCATGTTGAAGTTTGTTTTAGTTTTGTTCATTCCAAGAGACTTGTTGGCCTATCCTGTGTTTTCACAGTCGAACGTTATTTGATCTGTTGCATGCTGTGGTATCATCGCGCCGAGTCTTAAGTCTTCAGTACTGTGTTTATAGTCATTTCCTGCTTAATTCTGCTCAGCCCTCTACAGCTTTCAGCCCTTACTTGGTTATTGGTGTAGACTGTTGCATAGTTTGATAGCGATCTTGATGCCAACGATGGGAATTAATCAGTAGACCAAGGACATTGATATTGGGACATGAGTGCTTGCTGTGGTCAGTGAATCACTGTTTTGCTTTTAGTTTCTGTTTACAGTGCAGTTTTTTGGTGGCTCTTATTGTAGTTTGTGTTTCCTGTGTAATGTCGTGGGACATGGACATGGGTGAGGTACAGCTGTACCTGACACAGCTGTAGCTGACACAGCATCCTGTGTCAGACTGGGTTAAGTCATCATTTATAATTTTTGACACCCGGGCACTCTGACGCTCAGGGCTGAGCGTCAGAGTGCCCGGGTGTCAAAAATTACAAATGATGCCTTATCCCAGTGTGGCACACGAGCATGCTTTACAGCTGTACCCATATGGCAACAGTGGTTGTCAAAGGGTTAACATGTTCGTATGTCGACAGGTTTGAATGAGATTAGTGACGAGCTTCGCACCGTCGATAACTACACGCGAATTCTTCAGTCCGAGCAGCGCGATCTGGTGAAGAGTTTGTCTGCGTCGAGAGAACGTGCCCTGAGAGTACTTGAGTGTGCTCAGCTGCCTCCTGGTGCACAGGACGAGTGTCACAGAATCAGACTGGAAATTGCCGGCACTCGCATTGTTTTCAACTACTCACTGGTAATCGTCATTCGTCACCGTCGTTATATTGTGAACAATGCGCTTCTGGCTTTTTGTTGAACATTTGTAGTTCAGTGTGTTTTTTGGCGCCATATCAGTTAACGTGAAGTTGGTCCCGTCTGCAGAGTTTCGTCCTCGTCTAGGCTATAAAATGTTAAAATGATCTGTTAACGTTGAGCAGGTATGTGCATACAAAGTGATAAAATAGTCAGTCAGAGCCGGAGTTTTTTTGCCACACCCTGTATTTTGCGTATACATACTGTATGTCTGTTTGACAGTTTGACAACGTGACGTCACAGCTGAGCCACGTGCAGCACGTCATTGACAGTGAGCTGAAGGCAAAACTTGAGAAGGTAATTTTTGACATCCGGGCACTCTTGACACTCAGCCCTGAGCGTCAGAGTGCCCGGATGTCAACTGACATGTGTGACTTATACTTGTTTGGATAGTATGAAGCCAAGCGAGCAGTGCAGTGAGAGAAGTCAGTAAGTAAGGAACCTTTTAATTGAGCATGATGTAACTCACACTGTGACATGAGTACATTTAGTTAAAAACATCAAACGAGAAGTTGGCACATTTTGATACCAAGTGTCTGAGCGTGTATCCTAGTGTCACTATAAACATTATTATTTGTTTGTTATTAAAAACAGGGAAAAATTCGTTGCTGTGTGTTTTAGGTGCGTGAAGACTTTTCGAACATTAGCATGGAGATTTTTGACCGAGTGAAGGATCACATTAAAAGTAAGTTGACTGATACAGATAATTCCGTTATTTAATATGGTAGAATATTTTGTTGGACTTTCTACAGTATTGAGTGCTAAATTACATGTTATTTAATATTTGTTGCGTTTTTATTTTTAAAGAATTTTAAGTTTTAAGGAGCATTTTGCACATTTTATGCACTCCGCTTAGTTGTGCCGGGCATATTTGCACTTGAATTTTGCCTTCACAAGAAATTATGTTAACTTAGTTGTCTATTTTATTTTTAACTGATATTTGTTATCTTTTTGATTATTATGCACCTCTCCCTATGAGGCCACATTAAGTGCTGCACTCTGTCCATCCCGTGCCTCCAATTTTCTCGAAATAGTGAAGCCACAGAAACTTCAGTTTCAGTGAAAATATGGCACTGAACAAGAGTAACTAATTTGAGGTCTAAAGGTCAAAGGTCACTGGGAACGAAAATGTAAAAAATGTTTTTTTCTCACATATTGTCGCCAAAGGCAGATTGATTTACGTCAAACGAGGACCTAAATGATCAACGGCCCAGTCTACACGTATCGTCAAATACATTTCACCAGCAAAAATGCTTTGTGTTAATCTGTATCAGTAATTATCCGGGAGGGCTGTGTGTCACAGAGGGCTGTGTGTCACAGCGGGCTGTGTGGGCTGTGTGTCACAGCGGGCTGTGTGTCACAGCGGGCCATGTGTCACAGCGGGCTGTGTGCCACAGTGGGCTGTGTGTCACGGCGGGCCATGTGTCACAGCGGGCTGTGTGTCACCAGGCAGTGCACTTATTTGTTTGTGTTGATGACATGAAATGTTCTTTGTCTTGTTCCAGAACACGTAGCTGAAGCTAAGAAGGGTAAGGAAATGATGATGGCTGTATCTATGGTGTTGGGTTGCTAACGTTAATTGCTTGATATCCCAGAATCGCATGATTATCCTGTTACAGTTGTCGTTTGACAAGTGCATGCTTTGTTGGGAAGCTGTGTTGCTGATAACCTGTTGCATGAAGAGGATATAGTTTCGGTGGATTTCATTTCATCCAAATGTTTTACTGCTTCTCTGACTGAAAACTTCGGCTAGACAAACTGTGCATTTATATGATTATATTTATCTGTGACAAACATTGATGCCGTTCGACTTAGAACTAACAAATTTGGCAGGAAACTTGCCGCCAGGACGAAGTTGTGCATAGTTTTAGACAGATTCCAGACAGTCGTAAAGCAGAGCAACTCCACTGTTGAATTTGTTTTGAATTATTGGAGATTTGGCATCATGCCAACAGGAGTTCTGTCTGTCCTGGGCAAAGCCAAGTAGATTAGCTTGAATTTGATATGCTGTTAAGTCTGAATCTACTCATCTGCTCATTATTATGACTAAATTTATACCTCTAAATGCTTGAAACACTTATAGCATCAGTGTAACCTGAATTTGAATGTACTAGGCAGCCTGTTTACATTGAGACTTGATCCTTGTAAGTAACATTGAGATTGGTACCATAGAATAATGGCTGTTTTGTGTGCCCACTGATTATGTCAAATATATGGAATGCTATGACTTAACACTGATGGATTCTTGTTGCACTTCATTATTTTTAATGCAAAATCTCCAGCCACTTGCCTTATTGAAAAAACGTTATTTAAATTGTTACTGGATTTCAACAGAAGTTGTCATGGTCGGAAATCCCGGGGAATTCTATGCTGTGGAATCTATAAACAGTATTGATGTCTCTGTTTTTGTAGATGTCATTAATATCTCTATGCTTCTTATTACTAAAAACATTGCAGTTTGTTGATAGAGAAGCCGTTCGTTATGTTGGTTAAGCATTTGTATAATCATATACGTTTGCCGTGCTGCTTATGAATAGAATACTAATTATAGCTGTGCTGCCTGTGTTTCACTGATAGTTTAAATAGTCTTTGCTGTTTGCTAACATAATGACTGTCATTTTGTGCTTGCTATTCAATGCATGTGTCACTAATAGTAGGACTGGTCTGATATAGGAGTGTTTAGCAGTGTGATGCTGGAAATAGATGTAATAGTTTACATGGAAACAATTGCAATTAAATAAATTGTGTAACACCATTGTTCTTGCAGTTGTATATCTTTAGTGCAGTAGTCAGTTATCAGTGACAGTTTAGCAAATATTCAATACCTTTGTGTTGCCTTCGGTCGTTAAAATATTCGTTATTAATAACCGTTTTTGTAAACTGAAACGAGTTTAATATTCTTGGAATGAAAAATATACGGGAATGGAAATTAATCATCTGGAATTAAGTAAAAGTAGATGTGTAAAATAAAACTGGACGAATATTGTGATTTTGTTGTTGTAATATGTAATATTTATATGTTGTGTTCCATGCACCTGTGACCGTTGGCGTTAAGTCACACGATCTCTGTGTGTGTGTGTTTAGTTGTGAGTGACATTGGAGACGAGCTTATTTCAAACGCTCGTGATACTGTTAACAGAGTCGTTGATGGAATACAGCTGGTATGTCCTATTGTTTTTGTACTGTGAAGCTGCTGTTTAGTTACTGTCTCTACATGTTGACATCTTAGCTGCAGTGCTTAAAGTGGTCAGCAAACGGTGGCAGGTGCTCAGGTTTCCCCACTGTCTACAACTCCATATCTCCAAATGTGTATCTCCCAATATGTATACATTGTAGCTTTCTGTAGTTGCACAGTCATTTGAGCAGCTTACAGGTTTGGTCTACTAGATTTGGCTTCATCTCACTGGGTTCACTCACTGTGCTTAGATTACTTTGTGTGTGTTAGATTATTTTCTTGCATTATATCTGCATACATGTTGTAGGCCAATTATTGTGACATAGTGAGGCGAGCCTGGTGAGACTGAGGCCTGTCTGGATGACTAACCACCCTCCTTCAGTGCTTTGACACTGTTGGTTGGGTCATCAGACCTGTAAAGCATCGTCTCCGAAATGGCCTAAACTGTGTCGAGTGGGACATTAAACCTTGCTGTACTCAACCCAACACAAACTGAAGCCAGACAACGATTGCATTCTGCCTCGTCAACGTCCTTAGCCGTCCGACACACTCAGCTGTCTACCGTCTGCAACAGATCGTTTCCCCGTTGCGTCCGCTCGTCTGTGGAACAGTTTCCATCGCATGTCTCCGCTGCCTTATCTCTTTCATTCTCTTCATACATCCTATATCTTCTCTTCTCTCTGTTTTATCCTAGTTTCTGACTCTATCTCTTTTCGCTAGTTCACTGCCCGCGCAGTGACTTGTCATTTTGGACAATATAATGGTTATTACATTTACAATTGTTTATCATCCGTGGTGCTAGAATGTGGTCTGGTTATATTGATCAGGTCAAAATCAACGAAGCCGTCAACTTTGTGCAGACGACTCTCAAAGACAAAGTGCAGACTTACGGCAACTATCGGTAGATGTTGATCACTGTCAATGATCTGATCAGCACTGTGGGATTATTTATTCACTTGTTGTGCGCCTCTCCCTAGGGGGCTGCTTGCACCCTATATGTCTGTCCGTCTGTCTTTCTCTTGCCTCTGAATTTTTTGGGAAAAAAGAATGCCGTAGAAATGTCTAATTTAGTGGAAATATAGCACTGGACAAGATTAACTAAGGCAGTAAATTTGATGTCAAAGGTCAAAGATCAAGGTTACTCGGAACGAAAAAGTAAAAATTGTTCTTTTTCTGCTTATATCTTCATCAAAAGTGCATCGATTTACGTCAAACCAAGTCCAAAATGATCGACAGCCCATTCTACACTTATCATCAAATACATTTCACCCGTGAAAATGCTTCATTTCTGTGATAATCTGTGATCTAATTAACCACTTGTTGCAGTGGCCACCTGGCCTCGTACCTTCTGGTTGATTAAGCAGATGTCAGTTGATAGCAATGTCCTGCGTGTGTCATGTGTCTAGGTATTATGTCGGCATCGTGCTGAGCTGTCTGCTGCTGCTGCTGGTAGCCTTCCTGTACCTCGGACTGTGTTTCGGAGCCTGCGGTGAGACGGCCGGTCATGATGCCAGATGCTGTAATCGCGGCATTGGCGCCTGCCTTCTCCTCATGTGTGTATCCCATCCCCGTGTCTTTGTTTTCAAGAGTCGCGATACTAGCGGATGCTGATGTCCACTTTGTTAACTTTGTTAGTAAGTAAAGAAATAAAATGCTCGTATGACAAGAAGTCCGGTTTTCACAGACATATCTGGCTGCCGTCAGCTGTGTAGCAGGACTAACTATCCATGTATCGTTTTGTGTTATAATGTCGTACAGTAATACATTTTCTTCAGACTGTTCACATGAGTTTGTTACCGTTCATGATCTTGTTTTGTTTATCTATTATCATTATTAACACTTTCACCACTGCGGTCCTTCCCGGTAATTATACGGGCCTACGCTCGAGCTGCTGCACTATGCTGAAGTGAATAGAGTTGCTATACAGCTACTGTAATCTGCTGGCTTGTCATCCAACTGCTTTAGACCTCGGTTGTCTTAAGACATCCCTCTCTCACATATACCATGTAGCATACTAAATGAGGGACGACTATAGACGTCCCTCGTGGTCAATAAGTTAAACTGTCAACTGTTTTATCCATGATTTTGCTCTTTAAGTTTCATCAGTGGCCCAGTAATGCTATACAGAGCCACCATTTAGTTAATCTGCAAGGTGGCTAATGATTGTGATCGGAGGTGTGGACTATTTGTTGCCATGTTTGATACGTTTCAGTGGTGTGGCATTGGTGTTCATCTTCAGCTGGTTACTAATGATCGCTGTAGTTGTCCTGTTCGTCAGTGGTGGCGCCACCTACACTGAAGTTTGTCATCCACTGATGCGGACCAGTCCATCGAGCTGCGTCATCAGAGTCAGTGCCATCAGTCTCTGCCTACTTCCAGCTAGTTTGAAACAGAAAAACTGAGTCTTAACGTAACATTAACAAAACTAATGCATGCGTGTTTTAACCCTTTGATGCCCAAAGTATCGTGTGCCAGACCTGGTTGAGCCATCATTTGTAATTTTTGACATCGGGGCACTCTGACGCTCAGGCGTGAGCGTCAGAGTGCCCAGATGTCAAAAATTACAAACGACGGCTCAATCCGGTCTGGCAATTATAGCTGCACCCAAATGGCAACCGTGGGCGTCAAAGGGTTAATTTATAGTTTTTGCTGTTAATTTTTTTGTTTTTATTTCGTGCTGTATTTTATGCTCTGTATTCTCACTTTAAGCTACCGACAGCACACATGGCTACTTGATCTCATCAGTCTCTCTGTGTGTGTGTGACAGATGCTTGGGTTAGCATCATTGCAGCGCAGGTCTGGGTTACCTTGAGTCCAGTGACTGAGAATATTACCAGTGTAAATATGTGTCTGCAACGGTTCAGGTTTCTATAAGGTGTTTGACCGCGTATATTGTTTCATAACTGTACCAGTCACAGGTCGATGTGTTGTGACTTTGAACAGCAAACACATGTGCTCTGTGATTGTCAATGTAGTTTCTGGTTTATCAAGTTTTCATTGGTCGATGGTCGTCCAGTAAAGCTTGTGATTGGCTGTGCTGCTGATACAGGTTGCTGATCAGATTCTGGCAACATTCCCGGGCGCTGAAGAGCTGAGTCTATCAACCGTCAGCATCATGAAGTATGCATTCCTTCAGTAGTGGTAGTAATCGTTGTAGTGTGTTGTTAGAGCTTTGAATAATTATTGTTTTGAATTACTTCCTTTATAGCAATATAAATATTTTTCACTGTCTTTTTCTGTGTAGATTTCGACGTTCGGTACATTGTATCTTCCTAGTAACTGTTGAGTTGACTCTATGGCATGTTGGGGCCCACCCTGTATATGATCATGTGGGTCTTTAGTGATGTCCTGCCAATGTGTTTCATTGCTGATTGGTGAAGGCCAAGTGTAGTGATAATCTAATCTATATTTCTTAATCTGCACATCACTAAGAAGAACCGAGTCAGATTAACTTCGGCAATTAGAAAACTGCTTATCTGTTAGTCAAAAAGTGAACTGAAAACTGATTAGAAAATTTCTTATCCTTAGAGATTAAGTAGAAACGTCTATTCATTTACATGGAATCTGGTTGGTGTTAATCGGAAATGCTCGGATTAACTGTTATCTGGCGTTTCATGTTATCATTTTTCTTATGTAGTAGATAATCGAAAATATTGGAACTTAATGCTAAAGTTAACAGCGATTATATTGTCCGTCCATGTTGATGATTAACTTGGTACTTATTCTTAGAAACGGTGTTAACTAGATTCAATCTGTTTTCTAATCGAAACATGAACTCGACCACTGTGTATATCTGTGTGTGTAGTCATTGTGAGAACAATGCTGGGCTGTACACCGCGCTGAACCTGGACATCGTCTTCAACATCACCGGACAGACCGAACAGCTGGTAAAAATACCTCGATACATATTCTATGCTTATTGTTGACATCCTTCACAGATAGAACCAATGTTGGTTGTGTAATTTGCAGTGCAGTAGCGCTGTTCACGAATGACGTCACAGTAGGTCAAATTCGGACAAACAATAGTGTAATTTTAGCCGTTAGATGAACGTTGTCCCAAAGTTATGCTAACATGCTGTGCCTCCGTTGACACAAATTTGCCAAGTACTTTTCAATATTACATGGTGAAATCATGAAATATTACATGAAATCACGCACAGTATTGCGCCCGTTAACCTTCACTCGTCCATTAACGTCACTGGCTTGTCACAGTGTCCGAATGTTTTGTCCGATTGTGCTATCTAGTTCAATCTATTTTTAGAAACATCGCTACAATTGCTAACTGTGCTATTTGTAATGCAGATACTGTTGAAGTTTGTTGTCGCTGTTGATGCAGACAACGGAGTTACACACGGATCTGATGTCATTTGTGTCCAAACTAAACGCCAGCTTCACCGACGATGTGAATCTGATAACTCCAGAGATACATGTCCTGTTGGATCGTCTTGTCCACGCCGACATCGACCGGATCAACTTCACCTCATTTGAAGTGCTGGTCAGTCTCGCCGTCTCCCAACTACGCTACACCATTGTCGATTTGATGCTACATCATCATCATCATCATCATCGTTATTTTACACTGTGTTCAGAAAAAAACACCCACTCACAGTTTCTTTCATATCTCCATGAACGATGTGTAGAATGTGTAGATTTAAACAAAAATTGCAGTGAATATACCTAAGGAATGGTAGATTCTAACAATGTAGAAATTAGGTATTCATTGCGGCCGGTGACGTAATTACGACGTCACATTTGTCTTGCTAAAGTTGGAGCGAGTTTACAGCACGCAATAAGTCGTGATCCCAATGATATCATTTTTTTGCGAGTACAGGGTACTTGCTGGTGCACAGACGCATATCGTGTATTATATGGTGGAATTTAAGACAATTTGACATTAAACAACTTTTCATTCATAAACTAGATTAAGTTCGATCGCCACTGATGCGAGATTCTGTTACAGCAATTGAATGTCTTGGGTGACTCGTGCGAATCCACATTTGTGTTAAAGAGAAAGGCGGATATTTTGAGCATAAGTTATGACATATCAATTCATCAATAACACAGTAATATTCTTGTTGACGTATGTTAAATATCTGATTATTATTATTATTATTTAGTACCGGTAGTCATTGAATTATGCTGTGAAATAAGGCTGTGTTCTGTCTGGAGATCCTTATTTTGCAAACGTTTACAAACATGACCACATAATGACGTCATCGGCCGCAATGAATATCTAATTTCTACATTGTCAGAATCTACTGTTCCTTGGGTATATTCACCGCATTTTTTGTTTAAATCTACTCATCACAACACAAAACACAGCAAAACAAAACTACCCTGGTTCAGTGGCCTCTTACGATACTCGGCCAGCTGAGGAGATGGGCTTATTCTACAATGCTGCCGAGCCCACACTGTATTTCTGCTATGACATAAATGTGTTTCTGATATTGAATGTTCAGTCTGTGTTGTGTTTAGCTGAAGTCCGATGTTCTCACCGTTAACCTGAGTTCAGTCATAACTCGACTCAGTGATTTCGCCAGTAGCCTAACGGTTGGTCATTCGCAAGTAACTCTACTATCGTATCGTATTGTATCGTAAGTACACTTGTAGCTACGGTTGAATCATTCTGTGGTTTTAGTAGAATTCTGTGCTTTATTTGTCGTTGCAGAATTGTTCTGTCCACAATCAGTTTTGTAATCCAGTGGTGTCAGGGAAAAATTGTGTATGCAGTCTGACAGTCTCTGAGAATGCATTATTCTCTCAGCTGTTTTTTTTCACTCACTTGAGGCTTTCTAGTTTGTCCAGTTAAGGTAGTAAGTAAGACAGTTGATCTGGTTGTGTTTCATTTACTACTTGTCGAGTAGCAGCTGATGTTATTGGCCGTGTACTTGTCTGACAACTGTATTGTATTAAGACTCCCAGTCACACCAGCTGACAACAGTTGATATGGGTCTTCTCGTAGTGTGATGTGAAAGGTGTGTGTATGTGTGTTTGGGTGTTTGCTGATAGGATGACAATCAGCGTCAACAGTTGAATCAAGAGATCAATCAACTGCGAAAGATTGTTAACGTCGACGTACCACGTATTCATGACACTTCTGTACGACTTCGTCTATCGTTGATTTGTTCTCAATTGATGTAGTGTGTTGCTGAGCAGTATATGATGAGCTCTTAACTACACAAGTGAATGTTTTTTTTTCTGCAAAGTGAAGAAATGACATTGTGACAGTGTTGAGCTGTTGGCTGTTTCATGACTGTAAAGAGAAGCACTGTATTGCCGTCGGTAGCAGTATCGTTCAGCCGTGTCTCTCCGTGTGTGTAATTATCTGTGTATGTTCCTCCTCTGTTGTTGCCCTTGGTTCGTCATCAATGTCTTCCTCATTACAAACCACCAACCGCTCTTTCAGATATGCATCACCTCACCTGTGGAATCAACTTTAATCCGTCAACCTCATCCTGTTCACTGTCCTCCTGGTTCAACACATCACCTCATCACAGTCTCTGTATTTATTCTCACCGTCTGTCACTCATAACTGCTTCCCCTTTGGAGAACTGGAGGAAACCACCAGGACGTCCTCGTACATACATGGATGAAGACTATCCAGCAAGACCTGAGGTCTAACAATCTCTCCCTGGATGAGGCGATAACTGTGGCTCAGAATCGTCCA
>Ga0056129_1000423_pt1 | contig 10917 bp, 7 predicted proteins | sample WorMetLIZISLAND1_FD_71118 | JGI IMG/M metagenome (GOLD analysis project Ga0056129, IMG submission 71118) | Marine gutless worms symbiont microbial communities from Max Planck institute for Marine Microbiology, Germany - Olavius loisae LIZARD... ...
CTTCTTCGTCGGTGGAGTGAATGGTGAGTTTGTCATCTTTACTAAAGAAGAAGATGAAGTCGTTTAACACGAATCATTATGGCTAATGTTGATGTCAGCAAAGCAAGAAATTCTGAAGTAAATGGGCTGAGGGAAAGAAGGACTTGTCTTGCAACAATTGAGAATTTTATAAGTATTTTTAAAATATTTTAGTTAAATTTATGTAGAGTGTGTGCTTATTTCCTATCCATTACTGATCATAGCATACTATGCACCATGTACAGAATGATGTGAAACGGACAACCAAGCAACTACACCTTTCGGTTATTGTTCAAACACAGCATTTCTCCCTATTCGGCCACATTGCCCGAATGCCAGACGTAACAGACGTGGCTCAGAATCGTCCACTCTGGAGATCGATGTCAACATTTAGCACTATGCATTCCTACTGGTGCTTGTCAGAAAAGAAGTAAGGAGACTGATCATGATAGATGATGGTTTGTTTTGTGTCTGCAGGCAGTGTTTATCACGTGGACGAGTCGTGTCGACTGAAGCGTCAGTTTGTTGCGGAGGCGGGTGTCAAGAAGCTGTTGTTCTATGATGATAAGAACTTGTTGGTTACCGTGACAACGAGCCTTATGCTGACTCTACACAGTGTGTCCAGTGAAGGAGATACCACGGAAACCATGAAGGTTTTATTTCATTCCGTCATCTAGTCATTTGTTCATGCACTGCACTAAAAGAATTTAAGGTAAATGTTTGCCTTGAAAATCCACGGGTCAAAAATTTTTCCAACACTTTCTAGCTCACATGCACAGCTGGTGCACTTGTTGTGTGTAGATGCTGAATTTTGCTCTGCTGCGCTGCTTAATACGCCGGTTAACGTAAAATGATCAGACTATAACACGGGTTGGCCCGGGAAACCATGGAATAGATTTTGTCTACTGGTAAAGCTTCCAATGATGACAGTAGTACCAGTCAATGCAAGGCAGTTCAAATTACAGTGGCTGCTGCAGACGATGATTTTGTGACACAGTGATGTGCATGGGGAAGGAGGAAGGGACAATTGTTTGACTGTAGTAGAAGTCAGCCAGAAGCTTTGTGCCTTACATTTCTTCGAGATTTATGTGCTGGTCATCTGCAGTGTGTAAGCTAGTTGGCCGCTATAGTCTTCCTGTGTTCAACAGTGAGTATAACCAATAACACACAAATAGTAACGCGAATAACTTCAACCGTCTGTCCACGACGACTGCAGCAACCATGCCACCATCGGCTGCCGATCATCTGCTGTAGCTGGACCTCTCACTTGGCTGTTCCAAGTAGAAGGCTCTACCGAGCCACATGTATCAGCTGATTGGCTACCAGGGATGTCAGCAATATAGGTGAATGGTACAAAATAGCTTGTGTGATTTATGGAAGTCAGTTATTGTTACCCACGGATGTATATATATTCTTCTGGATACTGTACTGGCCACGGATGTAATTTATAAATATTCTCTGACCACCACTAGATGCCGACAAAGATGGCGGACCGACTGAATCCACCTGGGTCTATTTTTAGGTGTAGAGCAAAGGACTGTGGGATGTCTTGTGACATCCAAGCACAACAAAGCAGCAGTCCGTGATGTGGTCAGTCAGCGAATCACGGGGATTCACGGCACATGTCGGCCATCTTTGTTGGCAGCTGTTGGTGGCTACACTTATGGCAACCAGTGGTGACCATTTGTTGCTACCACACGAGCCATTTTAATGTTACGTCTCTGTCGTTTGCATGCGATGTCTGTTGAGTATTATTGACATATACTGTCGGTATAATGGTTCAGGTGAAGCTGAGTGGAAAGCCTGACAAAGCCGACATCATCTGGGCTGGTAAAGGAATTCTGGCAATATGTTCCAGTGAAAGATATGTCAGGTAAAGCAGGAAACAGTCTTCATTGTAATACGTAGTTGTTGGCGGCCGTGATAGCCTAATGGTTAGGGTACACCGTTCAAGGTGTCTGGCCAGCATGGGCCCAGCTGTAAGCACATAATCGGTGTGGATTTTGGGGGAATATTTTTTCTGGGTTTTAATTTTTTGGACTGGCACGGGTGTTCGCCAGTGTCCTGTTTAATCTGTGACTGGTTAAGATCTAGTGTGATTGTTAAGATCTAGAGATAACTCAACATGGTCCCTGCCAGGCATTGAAAACAATTGAGTGCCATACTGCGTCGTTGACAGTAACCAGTATGCCCAGTCCACCTGTGCTGTCAAAACCAGCCCTCGACGGTGCTGTGGGCTGGACTGCTTGAAACCACCAAGTATGGAGTAGATTCTCACAGGTCCCAAGAGAGACAGAGACAGAGGCCTTTTATACCCAAGTTTGTTAGACTGTAAACTTAGATTTACATACATGTATTATCTGTTGGTATTTCTCTTGCGTTACTTTGCATATTTTGTGTTCAAACTAATCCAGACAAAGGCTGCCATACGAAAAAAATAAATCAGAGGCATTTAGGGCTGTGCGAGAAGGAGAGATTTTGAGAGATGTTGTACCAGTTTATTTAACCTGTAAGAGCATCATGATGCAATGGGGTCTTATGGTCTCAACCTACGGGTGTACACACTTGTATCAGTAGCACTAAACAGTAAGTGTAATGGTTGCAGGCTGTGGGACATTGATCGCGACGAGAATTACCTTCTTGGGTTGAAGATGAAAGAGGTCATTGACAGCACGGAGACAATCTGCTGTGTTGCCTACTGCCAGGCAAAAGGTTCGACGAATTGATACTGTTTATGAACACAAGTAATGTATACCTACGTGAAACTGCACTACTTTCTACTGTGTTGTTGGGTCCTTCTTGGTGTTGATACTACACTGTGATATCAAGTTAAAAAGGTAAAGCAGATGATTTATATCGCGGTTCTGTGCAATTCGTAAATCACTGCAGAACTGCTGTACAATACCCCCTTGTTCATTGGACCCTATGCCGCTGCCAACAATACGGCGCTTTTAGCATGAAGGCTCTCGCAAGGTACCTAGTTATACTGCTTGGTGAACAGAGGCACATTAGGTGTGAACAACTTGCCCAGGGTTGTTGCCCGAATAATGCCGCGGTCAGAGTCGAACCCGCGACCTCTTCATCACGAGTCCAAAGTTAGTTAGTAAGTAAGTAACTACATAATGTCAAGTGCACTGGTTTTACAGTAGAACAGATAAAAACACACGTGTGGTAAGGAAACATGCGAACGACAAATGACATGATGTAATGCAATTGGTTGATGCAGTCGATAAGCCTTGCCCCTAGCAAGAGATTATTGCATAAAATGAAATTATAAAATGCAAAACTGAAATTAAATCCAGAAAAGTGAAATTGTCGTTGACGACTGATGTCAAATGTACTGACTTACAATGTTGAAAAGAACTGCATGTAAAACACAGAGATATTGATCAGTCACAACAGAAACAATCGTGTTGATCACGCTGTACGTGGTTGTCCAGTATTAGTGGTGGTGGTGTGGCTCAGTTGTTGGTCAGTGATTTAGTGCTGGTTTCGATCAACATAGTTGCTCTATGTCTGGCCCAAATAGTACTTGGATGGCTAGCCATCTTCCGGCAGGTAAACCATCTCGGTATGTAGCCAGCCACCTAGGTCAACTCAGCCTTCTACCCTCTGCGGGGCGGTAAAATGAGTATCAGCCTTTGGGTTGAGCAGTAATAATAACTCACAGCCCAAGTCAGTTATCTGAGCAGCCACTCGGTGCTCAGTCTGCATTCATCGGGTGAACCAAGTGAACTCTCACAATGGCCTAGCCATGATGACAGCACTATAGACATTGTCTTTGGTATTATTATATATTATATTAGTGTTCATGTTGAATGTGTGAAGGTCTGTTGGCCGGTGGCACAACCGCCGGCCATGTGGGTCTGTGGAAATACAGTCCGTTGCCTGGAGTCATTGAGCCGGAGGATCAGTGGCAGACTCAGACACCGTCGTCAGTCAGTGGACCCGTCCTCGAAGTGGCGGTTTGTACTGTTTTCTGTGTAGTTCATTTCGACACAAATTTGTTATGAATACTATAGATTCCGAGGGTTAAAATAAGAAATTAAAATCAAGTCTAGAAGGCTATTGGTCCGGACCGTCCTTGGTGAAAGATTCGTGCAAAAGCACAGAATTGAAACGTTGAATAAGAACAGAGATGCGCTGGAAAAGAATTAAGTTCTTTGTCCTCACCAGATGATGCATGAATTTTGCTACCGAGATTAGATAAAAAGTTATGAGTCGAAAGGACCGATGTTTTCCATTGCAGTGTTGTTATTAAAAATGAAAATGATTACAGTGACGCTATCATGAACAGAATATTACAATGTCAACATAATGTAACAGGTGCGCTGAATACAGTGCCAGAAATGATAAGCGACCGGCCGAGATAAGTCACTGAAAACTCGACCAGAAGAGCAAGGTTTTGAGTTCTTATACGATGCGATACGATAGAAGAGATTAACGTGGACTCAAAAGCTGAGTATACAGCTTAATCTAGCACACATAGCCAGAAACTAAAACAAACAAACAGTGCCCCTTTAATTCAGTTCTTGACAAAACGTCGACAGTGACGAAGCGGCTCTGACTGATGAAGGCAAACCATTTCATGCAAGCGTTGATACATACCAGTCATACACCACTCGTCTAATCTTTAGATAATATAGCACTGTCAGGACATGTTTACACTAGAAACTGTCTGTGTGCTAGCAACATCCACTGCACAAAGCTGCTTTGTGAGTCAGTTAAACAGTCAAGATCAGTCAGTGTAATGGTGTGTTCACACTGGCACTGGCTAGACACTTCCACACTGTGCATGAAACAGTCAGTTTGTGCAGGTTTCTCTGTGACTCTGCCCAACGCTGTTAGATGCTGGCGTTTTATCATGGCCAATTTATGTATGTGTGAGAGAGGATGTGTGTAAGTCTGTGAGGATAACACACTATCACATCATTTGAGGTCATTTCCTCAGAGCTAGAAAGTGTTCTTTACAGTAAGTAAGTAAGTAAGGTTATTTCTAAACAGCACAATTAAAACAGTTTACATTGCACCGTGGCCCCACTGTCCAAACAAAAATGTCTTTAGCGACCTCTGCAATCTATTGTACGATAAGTCTACCTCTTTCCGGTGCAATGAAAGACTGTTCCATAGTCCGGGTCCAGCAGCTGCAAATGCTCTATTGCCGAAGGTGTTGTATGTCCATGTCACAACTCATATTCTGCTCGTTGATGTTGAGGTCATGTGTGTTGTGGTACAGTTCGGCTCCAGCAAGGGTCTGCTTGCTGTCAACACAATTGACAATGTCTACATCATGTCGGAGCAGCAGACCTGCTTGTACTGCTACAGTGGGGTAAGTGACTGTGATAGTTAATATGTTATTACTCACGCTACAGTAACTAATGGTGTCTATGGTTGTATGTCTGAAGTGGACATTAGTCGTTTGCATCCTCTCACAGCAGCCGTAGTTCATTTTCTTCTGAATGTGAATTATACTGATAATAGACACACCCCTCAGTGTTCATAATGTTTGTGATATTTTCATCATGGCATGGAGCGAATATGGTGCCATTTTACCAGTACATACATTTTGCCATTTTGCCAGTCTTCCTATAGCACAGCAGAGACCTTGATCCCGGGGAACAACTACCTGGTATGACTACCGTGCGTCTGGTGCCATTTTCCGCACATTTTCTGGACTGACCCCCATTACCAGTGATAAAGGGCATTCGATGTCGTTAGCTGTCCAGTCGACTAGTGTCCATTTTTTCTCGTTGTCAGAACTGACTTTTCCAAGACTGTTCCAGGCATTGCAGTTGAAAATAACTGGTGGCCCAGAACTGGAAAAGGAGAATTGGTCAATCAGTGAAGAGCTGACTACAAACTGTCAAGGGCGACGTTTGGCCTGCCACTGTGATACACTGAATGAAGACATGCGTTTGCACAGACCACTATGTCAGTGATGTAAGGTGTTGATTCAGATCAGTATGGTGCAGCTGCTGTCTTGTTAGCAAGCTGACTGATTTGAGCTGTGAGTAAGTCTACTTTTAGGCTTCTGTCATCTACATTATGCCGCTCTTCATACTCATTCTGCTGTCCCACAGAGGGTAGAAGGCTGAGTCATCGGAGACACTGCATTACGTGTATGAGCAGTTCTGGTTATCGTTTGGTGTCGTAGGTTGCTGCAGTTCAGACTGGAGCAATGCAACTCTCTGTCGACATCTTCAGCACGGCTCTGTCTGGTCACTATGAACTGAAGACTGACATTCAGATCAAGGGTGTCTGTGTCACAAAGGTATCTACTGCTTATGTCATATATCTTGTGTACTTCTGCAAACGTGTTGAAATTTAGTTTATGAACATGCAGTATTAATATTGGAAAACCAATATTTTCAACCTTATACTTCAAAGGGCTTGTAACTGCCAGTTGTAAAGTGAGACTTTGCTGTTGTCTGAAACTAATGTTGGCCAGATACCGTACTGACACCACACCAGTGCTCTGAGTGGGAAATAAACCAAGGTTTAACCAAGTCACTGCTATACCTGGCATTGTCTCCAAAAAGTTTCAGGATAGATGATTCCTAAGTTGGTGATTTCCTAGTAATGTTTTTTAAATAATAAATAGTAATACAAATAATGATAGCACAGTGCCTCAACATGTCAGAGTCTCTGCTTACAACATCAACTACTGATACAAGCTGCTAACACAAACATGATCACAACTGTCTGAGAATATATGTACTTGGTACTTTGTCATAGTACTACTAGTCAGTCAGTATAGACTGTAGTAGAATATGGTCTGCAAGTGTGTCGGCAGCTGTTGTGAATAAGTGACAGGCATTCCGTGAGATAATTGGTCGTATTGAGTTATACACTGAATATAAATCAATCAATCAAACAGTGTGTTTATATGGCATCCCTTAAACAAGGTTCTCAGAGGCGCCTGTTACGAGTATGCACAATCAAAAAGCCATGATTTCGGGTGACATTTTAAACACCCTTGGCTAATGTCACTGTCCCTCAGTTCAGACAGAAGGTCATTCCACACAGTTGGTGCCAAAGAACGGAAACACATAGTGTGCTGCGATTGGTTGGCATGCAGAATTTACAAGAAAGTTAGATCTATAGCTTTCCACAGTTGAGCTTTTGTGAAAGGAATATAATTTACAGAGAAGTCAGCTGAGTTATGTGCTGCTGTTGGCAGGAAGCTTTGGCTATAATGGATGGACGACGGGTTGTTGTGTATGAAATCACGGGAGGCAGTATTCCGTTCCGTGCAGCCGGCAGCTTTGAGACTGCATCACAGTTTATGTGCATGTATGAAATGAACCTCTACACTTTGGAACCAGGCAAGATACAAGTCCGCAACTTTCAGGTTCGCTTTAAACATCACCCGTACACAGTCTGGCTATTGGTAATAATAAATGACACCTGTATGATACAACATGATAGAAGAGTGTAGACGGTAGCAGCCTACAGGTGGACTCACAGCCCAAGTCAGTTGGCTTGGTCTGAGGGTTGGTAGCTGTTTGGCGCTTAGTCTGCATTCATTGAATGAACCGAGTGAACTCTTGCAATGGCCCTGCCATGATGACAGCACTATAAACTGTCATTGGTATTATTATTAATAAGTGCAATGCATTTTTGTACAGCAAACATCATTAGTTGTTGGATACTTCTATTTTCTGTCGGATACTTTTATTTTCTGTTGACTGCAGGGTTTTGCCTTTAAAAATTTGAACATGCTACTTTAACGGCTGTTTTCAAAAAGAAGCTAGATACTTTAAAATGATTTTTGTCACTACAACTGTTGCTTTTTGCTGGTTTTTTAAACATTCAACAGCTAATGATTCACATAGTTACTTGTTCTGATAGCTATGCAATGCACCTACGATGCTACGTTGATTTTTGTACAGAGCTGTTTTTTACTCAGCTGTTTTTTTTTTCTTCTGTGCAAAAGTTACTGAGGCAGGACTGTATCAGCTGCCACACTCTCAGCTATTGTTAAATGTTATAATCACACAAGTGTTAACCTAGTACGGATCAGCTGCTTGCTTGCTTGCACAACCCACTGCAGGAAATCATTGAATGCTTCTCAATTCTCATATAGGAGGTTCTAGATCGCTCCCAAAAAACCTCATTGATTGTGGAACTATGAATAGTCACTTTTGTAATTTTGTTACTTTAATGTCCCTGTGTACCAATGCCAACTCAGTGTGCCGTCCCTTTAGAGTCAGTTAATGAGTACCAGTGAAAGCTGAGGAGTAAACGGGCATACCACGCGATGCACAAGCTCCGTATCTATGGTCTGTCAACTTTGTTTTCGTCCAGCTGAGGGCTACAGGAAACGGAGATCAGCCCCACCCTATGGGCCCATGAGGCCTGGGAAGAGCCGCTGCTTATCTATTGTGCACTTTGAATTAGCTCATTCGTTGGTGTTGTTTAAGACAGTGAAAGACGTGTAACATTGGTCGAGTAATGGATGTGATCCACTTGACAGGGAACAGTGAAGCAGTTGCTGCCACTGCCAGACCACTCGGATGAAGTTGTCAGCCTGGATGTCTGCTCACATTACCTCGTCGTTGCAACAGCGGCCGGCGCCGTAAAAGTCTTTGATTTGTCACGCAGGTCAGCTGTCAGCAGCTGTCAGTGACTGTCAGAAGCTGTTAGAAGTTAGCTGTTCTGATGTTCCAGATTGTCTCAGCTTCTGTTTTGCTGCGAGTGCAAGTATTGGCCACAAAATCACAAATTTTACTAATTTAGTAAAATTTATATTCCAAAACGTGGCATAAAGTACACTGTGGTTCAAAAAAACGTCACCCTTTTTACAACAGCAATAATTTTGTTGATCCTAAACGGATTTGGATAATATTTGGCAGAAATACTGCCCGAGGAATTCACACTCTGCTGCTGAGCAGATTTGCTTATTATTTGATCAAGCAGCTAGGAACCAGGTGGTATATAAAATATACATTTTGTTACCAGTTGTCTAAGGTATATTTCTGGTAAATATTATCCAAATCGGTCCGGGTTCACTGGGGTTATTGCTGAAGTAAAAGGGGTGACGTTTTTGAACCACAGTGTAGAAAGGTCCTCAGTAGATGACATGATGTTGACAACAACTTTTTAACCGTGCTCACTGAATGGAGGCTGCATGATGCCGACCGATAGAATTCATTGCCTGGTTGGGAACCTTTGCCTTTGCCTTGTCTTTGCAAAGTACTGGCTCTTTGGCATGGCCTTATCAGGTTCAGTTGTACTACAAAATTCTGTAGTGTTTCGTCCCACAGTTGGACCATAGATATTGCAGGTGTAAATTGCAGCTCTAGGGCCATGCCGTTTTTAATACAACGTGTGGTCGTATTTCTCACCTTGATGAGTCAACCTGCTTCAGGTGGCTAGGGCTTTGTGTGGTAAAACAGTGTGGGTTCTGCAGCCTTTCACCCTCAGAACTGAATGCAGCTGACCTTCTCATGTGCATGTTTGTCTCTCACATCATCTTGGCAGCAGTAGCTCGAACAGTTTTAGCATGAAGATTGCCGATGTGAAGAAATTTGAAACAGTGGAGAACCACTGCTTGGCATGGGTTGAATTCCTGGCAACCTTTCCTTGATGCTGATGTTACTGTGCTAAGTATTGTTGCATCTTCTAGGTTATTCACTATATTAGTCAGTAAGTAAAGTAAAACGAACATTTATATAACGCATTACCAAAAAATCTCTAATGCGCTGGACATGCGATACATCTAATATAACGCGAAGAAGTAAATCTTCAAATGATGCCTGAAAATGTCTAAAGTCAGCTCTGGGTCTCTCAGATTGTCCGGTAATGCATTCCAGACTGACGGACTTGCCACCGAAAACGCACGACAGCCAAACGTCTTCCGACGGCACCGTGGGACGATCAGTTTCTGTTGAGCAGCAGATCGCAGGTACCGACTGGGCTAATTGTAGAGCCACAGTATACTACTTTGATGGAAATTATCATTAATTACTTGTAGCTGTAGAACGAAAGTTAGTTGAAATTCCAGTTTTCAGCTTCCTTGTGATCAGAGAAATCGAACTTTTACTGTTTATCGCGGTTAGAGACTGACAAGTTGTGATTGGTTGCTATATATAGAGAAGCAAAGCAGCATGTCGGACCACGGTATTTCCTCGGTAACATTACTGACTTTGGTCGGATCATCTCAGCGAAGTGTAACGCCAACGCATCGCGAGTCAGCGTGATTGTTGACAAGGTACGTGTGCACTTTGTCTCACTCATAACAATACTGTTATTATTGTTGATATAGTATTACTATTGATGTTGTTATTATTATTATTATTATCATCAGTATTACTGTAAAATTGTTAAGGTTCATTGGCCTTCAGTTTTATGGTATCTTATGTAAATTTATATCTGTGTCTTTTATTGTCAGAACTTCAAATCTCAGCAACATTACAGTAGTAACATTTGATCAGATGACTACAGTAAAAGTCTTAGATCTTCCGTTGTCAGGGCTGTCATGTATTGGAAGTCATTCACGGCTTCTCCTCGTCAATTTGTGATGTCAGTTGTCTACCAGGAGTCTCATCACTAATGGCAACAGCGCTGTGAAAGAGCACCTGCTAATGATATATCTGTTGTAAGGTGAATGGTCGATGGTGAAGTTTAAAGGCGTCTGATTGGTCGGTTGTACAGGCGAATGGAACACGTGACTCAAAGATCTATGTATGGGACGTAGAGTTGGACTTGATCCAATTTTTTAACTTTGCAACTGGTTGTGACGAATCCGATGACATTGCCAGGCGACCTACGGCAGCGGGAGATGGTGCCATGGCCGCCAATAGGTCTTGCTTACTTATTTGCTTTTTTTGCTTACTTACACATTTGGTTTCGTATATGTTTACTTATTTATTTCTTTTGTTGCTACCTGTGTTGACG
>Ga0056129_1000424_pt1 | contig 10915 bp, 7 predicted proteins | sample WorMetLIZISLAND1_FD_71118 | JGI IMG/M metagenome (GOLD analysis project Ga0056129, IMG submission 71118) | Marine gutless worms symbiont microbial communities from Max Planck institute for Marine Microbiology, Germany - Olavius loisae LIZARD... ...
ACACTGGAGCTCGTCACTGAGACAGTCACGTCGTCTGACACTGCAAAACCGAAGACAACTCAGTGGCGACACAAGAGGAAAGTGGAAGAGGGGATTGCGGCAGTCTACAAGAAGCATAAGGCGTATTACACTTGTAAGAAGTGTGGCCAACCTAGCACAAAAGAAACAGAACATTCTCAGTAAAAGGGTTACAGTTTTTGTCCAAGTCAAGGGCAACCAAAGGCTGAATGGCTGGCTGAAGTACAGGGTAAACTTGCTGCTAAACGTGGGGCTAAATAAATTAAGGAAATTCACACGTTTGTTCTTTTCAACTGTATTCATTTTTACTTTCATGCTGGTTGCTGTAATTGAGTTTCATCTGAACTTTAGACCATTTACCATTTGGTTGCCTCTGAATTGGACAAGTGCAATGATGATGATGATGGTCATTGTATGCTACTGCGACATGTCCTTGTGTCAACTGCATGAGTTGGACGAGGTGGATCATGTTCGTTTCATCAGAAACTTCATCCTACACTATAGTAGGCCAAAACGTTAAAGCATATTACAACGTCAACGCTGCTAATGTAAGTATATAAGTAAGTAACTATGTTACTATAATGCACGTCAGATCTGTTAAGGGTATCAAAGGTATTTTTGAGTAACAATACTGTATTGTGTTTGTGATTACAGATAACTTGTACAATCAAGTAGGAAGCCTCCAGACATCACCTACAACAATTGTTACGTTTTGTGCATTGTAGATCTTGACTCTCCTGCAGAAGACTGCTGCCGCCAATAAAGACTATGACGCTGCAATTGCGGAGCTGATGCACGAAGTATGCCTCAGTGCGGCCAGCAGTCAGCACTCAGAGGGTCTCATAAGACTACTTTGCAAAACAAAACCGTCATAAAACTGGAAACAAACCATCAGGTATACATATGTGTACCTGCTTTATGTGCTCAATTATGTTACATGACACTTTCATTTACGCCGGCTAAGTTCCGATGTTTTCGGTGCACAAAAGCATGCTGGTAAGTGACGTGCTACGTTAACGCGTTACAAGCTATAACTGGTCGCTGGTCGCCAAACGTCAATGCAAGATTTATGATGATACACTTATATTTTTGTGATTGTTGAGCTAGGGCCGACCAATACGGGGACCCACGCCTGGGGGAAAAGTTGTTGGGACCGTTTAGCCCCAGCTGGACGCCATTGGCTGCTGTCTGGACAACAATTGGACTGCAAAGCGTTAAAATGTTAATTTGCTAGAGTGCCAAGCAGGCGAACTGGTCGGTCGCCCGTTGGACAAACAATAATGCAGATTTGCAGAGTCTATGAACAACCTGCTGAAAGTGACTGCCGACTGGAAAATCCATGCCGACGTCGTCTGTGATCGACAATGTCTACGACATCGAGCGCGTGCCATAGAGCGTGTGGCAGGGAAGCCGACGACAAGCGTAAAGAGGAGATGGTGCGTTGACAATGGACAGCGTCAGCTGTTGAATATTAAAAGCTCAGTATAGTCATCTAATTACTGTTATGTGTTTTTTTACACATTATTCAGTGTAATAATATACTTCAGTATTACGTAGTTTTAAGTGCGGAAAATAATGGCGCATTTGTGAGAAATAAACGTTAATGTACGTTATCAACACGTATTCCGAGCTCATAGTTATTCTAGGTCCGCGAACTTGCTGTGACGTCACATTTTGTCTAATTTCGCTGTCAAAGTTCGCTTGAAGTTCTCTTCAACGATTCATCGTGTCAATAAAGGTACGTGTCCGAGTTAGTTTCGTTATAAAATGAAGTATCATGGGCGCTGTGCTATGGCAATCTAAATGCTAATTTGTCCAGTAGCTGTTGTATCATGCCCCCTCCCTCCCAGCAAATGTCCGCATCACGTTATCGTATCACGTAAGTTATCCTGGGAGAAGGAATCGATGTTCATTCAACGCATTATAATGGCGACTAAGGCCTCGGTGGTGCTGCCTGCCCTGCCGCATTGAATCGGGTCAGTCCCTGGCCTTTTCGACTGGTATAGGCATAGGCGCGGCTGAGGTTAGGGTGTAGTCGCCGTCCGTCAGCGTATAGGACGTTCACAGACCCGTAGAGTGTAACTAGGCCTATAACAGGAGCATCACACAACGTCACAAAATTCAGCAAGTTATATGCATTTGTTAATGTGTGCTAGACTGTAGATTAACGGGTGGTTAGATTAGGGTCAGTTTTAGTTAAGTAATGAAATTATATTCAAACGGGGTGGGGTCTGTGGAGGGGCAGAGCCCTTCCCCAGTATAAGATTATGAATAAAATACTTACATTTGCAGTTGATCGTCATTCACTTATAATGGAAATCTATTGAGCCCGTTAATCTACAGTCGTCCCGTTAATGTGTATATTACGTATCGGGCACGTAATGTAAGGGTGCAGTCCTCGGAGGAAGTGGTAGACGCCTTACACTAGGTGGTCTGTGGCAAAAGCTGGATTGGATTTCTGCATGTTTTATGCGTTTCATTGTTATCCGATGCACTATAGTGCAGTGGTATTTGATTGTTTAATGCAGATTTAATTTTATTTTCATTTAGTTTTTGGTAACAATGACCAGTTTCTATTTATCCTGTATTATTATTCGCGACGTTTTTATTGAGACAGGTTTCTCAGCTTATAGTACTATATCTGCGTAAAATCACAACAAATTGCACGATAATCTCCAACATAATCACCGGCTAAGAAATCGCTACTAGCTCCCATGGGATGAAGTGCTGATGTTGTTTGCTACAACTAAGAAACACATGCATTGAAATATTTCACAAATTGGTTCATTTTAGTTACAGACAAAGGTTCGGTTTTATTTTTCACACAAGATGTAGTTTTTACTTCATTTTCAGTTTAACAAATGCGAATATTTTAAGTTCCAATTTTGCTAATCGTCACAGTGTTTGTGCATCACAGCTATACAATACATGGAGCCAAACATCCCTATGCGTGGCAAGTATGCCATTCTGGCGCCAACAGTAGCTGCCAATCAGGTTGCTAGAGCGAACCAGTCTCATCGCGGCACATGAGCTAAGCAACCTGATGTGGTCGACATGGATGCTCGAGGGCTTCTGATAGCTGCCGGAGGGAAGGTCACGGAGGGGAACATTCATCACTTCAGGGAATTACAGTTTGGGCAGTACCAGGGTCAGGGTTTCAGGTGGGTTCTGGAGAATGCGGTGGGCTGGGCGGTGGGATTTCTGAAGAGTTATGGGAGGGAAGGCAGGTCCAACATCAGCACCCTCGGAGTGAACAAGAGCCTCTTTCACAATTACTGCATGGCGAACCCAGTGATCGCCCAGGCTGTGGACTTCAGTGTCCGAGTGGAGGCAGCTTCGAAACTGGTTGAGGACACTGGAGATGATGGCCATCGTCTTCTGGAGTTTGGCAGCTACTGCGACATGTCCTGGTGCCAACTGTATGAGTCGGACGAGGTGGATCATGTCCATTTCGTCCGAAATTACATCCTACCGAAGTCCGACTGCAGGAAGGGCACCAAGATGGACATGTTTTGTCAGTACTGCCTTCGTCGTCAGTCGTGGCCATCAACCCACCCTGGGTCATCAGCTGCCATGCAGGAGTCCACAGGTCAGAAATCAGCGGTGTGCACTGATATGTCTACATTTACTCACTTCTGCTCATGTCTTACTCTGATGACAATAGTAATGCTGTGCCGTAGTGGAACTCTTCTTGTCTAGTGTAATGTTAACCTGCGTTGTTGCTGTTACTGCAGTGCCGTTTGTTAGATCACAGGGAGGTCATTAGGCTAACTATGATTAATTTCAGAAAACAGTTTAATGATATCAACACCCGCAGTTCTGTTTCAGTTTCAGTTCACTGTCTATTGTGCAGGTAGCAATGTAAACTTCCACCACCAGTTAATCTATGTCAGCTGTTGAATATTAATAGCTCAGTGTAGTCATCTAATTACTGTTATGTGTTTTTTGCAAATTATTCAGTGTACAGTTCATAGTTGATATGTAATGAAAAAATTGTGATGTTTTTGTGTTTGCAGCTGCTGTCGGCAGAGCTGTTGTCGACGATGAGGTTTCGGACGCCGACCTCGTCCGTCTCTGTGTGTCTGCCAAGGAGTCGACACAGCTAGGTTTGTAGACTTTGTACACATCAACAAGTCTTTTTATGGATATTGTGAGACTTCAGAACTACGAAGTGTCTTACATATTATTTCACTACAGTGACCACTTCGATTAGTCAAGTAAGTAAGAAATTAAGTAAGTAAGTATGTCAGATTACAGTTTAAAGCTAGCTCGGTTGGCTTGATGAAATTGAAGCATGTTACACTTGCCACTGACCTACAGTCGAAAATACAACATTGCAGTTAGTAGACTTTGTTAGACTGAAGGACTGACGAATTAGTGAATTAGTGATTATTGCTTACCGTGTGATTGTCTGCCACCAGCTGATCACCGCTGGGTGTTGAACACCGTGTTTTGTCCGGGACAGCATGGACCGGAGCTGCGTCAGGACGTTCGTCTGTGGTGGCATCCTGCAGCACGTCCTCTGGTGTACACTCAGCCGCCTTCTTCTGCCGACACCTTCTTCCACCGCCCGCTGTTCCTCTGGATGCCGTACAGGATGTGGTCTGTCAGACTTTCATGTCTACAACCCTCCTGCTTCGGTCATCGGTTGACAGCATGCGGGCTCTACAAGGACGCCACCGGCTGCTGTCTGTACGATAATTGGACTGCAAAGTGTTAAAGTAATCGTTTAGTGTTAATTTGTTAGACTGAGTGAGTGAGTAGTTTCTTAACGGCACATCAGCACTATTAGGCTATACAGTGTTTGTTAGACTGCCAAGCATGCAAACTGGTGGGACAAACAATAATGCAGTCTATCAACAACCTGCTGAAAGTGACTGCCGACTGGAAAGTCATGCCGACGTCATCTGTGATCGACAATGTCTACGACATCGTGCGTGTACAATACATCAACGTCCGACGAGCACTATACGGTCAAGGCAACTACGCACTGGCACCGACATTGAGCCGCCACTCAGTGACATACAGAGTGTGGCAGGGTGACGACGACAAGCGTAAAGAGGAGCTGGTGTGTTGACAATGGACAACGTCGGCAAGTGACAGTCGTTACATCAACGGATGGCATTCTGGAGAATGTAGCGGGTTGAGCAGTGGGATTAGTGGAGAGTTAAAGCAGAGAAGGTAGCTCCAACATCAGCACCGTCGCAGTGAACAAGCGTCTCTTCTATGAATACTGCATAGTGAACCGAGTGATCACAGAGGCTGTGGACTTCAGTGTCTAAGTGGAGGCAGCTTCCAAACTGGCTAAGGACACTGGAGATGATGGAAAAATCTGATAGAATGCCGTCATGACAGTGGAACGTGTGCAGTGTGTCTGGTGAATCCAGTAGTACCGTGCTTACACATTAGATGCTGGCATTGTACCGGTATATACTGCAATGAGTGTTAATCCATGTTGTTTACACCTCCGGCAACTACTCGCTAAGCTGTACTCCCATGCAGCGTCTGAAAAAAATTTATTTTTCAGCATGAAGATGGTATATTGTACAAAGATCGAGATTAAATAAACAGTCAATAAGACATACGGTGCAGTTTTTTCTCATAATACAGGTCTAGTATGCTTTAAGGGACAGCATGCTATATAACTCAATGCACATTATTGTCGTATTCTTATTTCAATTCATTACATTTCTAGTGCAGGGAAGGTGACGGAAGGCAACATTCAGCATGTCAGGAAATACAGTTTGGACAGTACTCTGGTCACGGTTTCAGTTGGGTTCTGGAGAATGTGGTGGACTAGGCAGTTGGATTAGTGAAGAGTTACAGCCGTAAAGGTAGCTCCAACATCATCATCCTCAAAGTGAACAAGCGTCTCTTCAATGAATACTACATAGTGAACCCAGTGATCACCAGGCTGTGGACTAGAGTGTTCGAGTGGAGGCAGCTTCCAAACTGGCTAAGAACATCACTAGGCTTCATGCTATTCATTCTACAGCTAAACAGACTGCTTCTACTGTGAAGCAATCTGACCTGTATGACAGGTATGTCACACCTGTGTGTGACCTGACCTGTATGACAGTCAGGTCACACACAGACAGCGTAGGTGGTTCAGTTGCCTCCACATTACCATTCAGGTCTCGCATTTTAGAAACGTGTCATCGGAGAAATGACAGCTGGGCAGATCAGGTGTGAAGTAGAGTTAAGAGTTGCATCAATCTAGTTGCAGTGGAGGCTGTTTATCAACGATCAATCATACTGTGTTCTTTCAATAAAGGCAACAGCAGACCACACCACATACCTTCCACACCTGCAGGGCATCCAGAAGATGAAAAGAAAGAACGGGTATTCCTTCAGTTATGTGACTGGTTGGAGAACAGGACAGACAGTTACTTACAAGGCTTAGAGGAGCTACACAATCAAATGTTTCAGAAGTCTGCAACAAGTGAAGATGAGGTTCAGTGTCAAGAATATGAAAAGACAACTACCGCAACATTATGGGGAACAAATGACATTTGTAAAAGTGTGTGGACATACAGATGTAGTTTGTCTGCAGAATATGGCATTATCTTGAATGATAAGTGGTACAAAGAACGAACAGACAGCGTTGCTTCTGAAATCATGCGGATTGGGATAAAGGCAGTTGCCAAGCTAGGGAGCATCACTACACCAGTGAAGTGTATCCTTCTCCTAATAATATCACACAACTATATACAGTCGCCAATATTCTATTTGCGGGCTACAAAGCAATGTGTTGTAGCCCATGCTGTAACACAAGGAGGCACAGCAGGTGTCTTCCATCTTGATAATTATACTAGTTGATTACGACAGCTTTAATGTGGCAGTTGTGCTTCACGGTATGTGTAGGAAGCATTTGAAGCTGCACACCGGAATAAGTCGCTAGGTCGGTTCCGGATAAAGATTATGAAACTCAAGCGTGACAACATTCAGCTAACAAAGAAACCGACTCAGGCATGCGATGTACTCAGAACATTAAAATGTATGTGTGGATATAAAGATGTAGTTTGTTTGCAGAATATGGGATGTTTTATGTTGAATGATAAGTGGCATAAGAACAAACAGCATCACTACACCAGTGAAGTGTATCCTTCTCGCACTAATTTGAAGCTGCACACCGGAAGAAGTCGTCGGGTCAGTTCTGGATAAAGAATTATGAAACTCAAGCGTGAAAACATTCAGCTGACAAAGAAACAGACTCACGCATGTGATGTACTCAGAACATTCAAACGTACGTATGTGTTCACTGACAGACTCAAACCTGACATGGCCATGGTGCACTGTTCGCGTGCGGACTGTCCGCTTGGCACGTGGTTTCACCTCGACTGCATGAACATTGCCACTATCCCGGATGTCACAGAAGACTGCGTGACGAGAATTCAGTCGCAAGTTTGTCAGTTTGTCTGTTCCAATACGCTGCAGAATATTGGACATGCCATGAGCTGTCAGCCAGACGATTAGAACGTATTGTTCCAGTTGTGCGAATACCCTCAGCAGTGAGTCTCTTTGAGCAGCTTCAGACTGGTGAAGAAGTTGTCAAAGTATACATTGATGTTGACACCAGCAGGCATTGCCGACAACAGATCCGTCTAACAATTGATCCACCAAGACCTGTTATATGCATGCGTTCCATGTTCCCCACTGTAGAATCACTGGTGCGACTGTTGCTGGTAATTCCGACATCATCTGCTAACTGCGGAAAGAAGCTTCAGTGGTTTGCATCGTCTCAGGTCGTGCATCAGGTTGACATGTTGTCAGCTGCGCCTCAATGTCATTGCCGTGTCATATTCACAGGGATATTCTGGATCAGCTTGACGTTGACAAATTAAAGATGGAATTTATTTTGAAGATGGACAGTCGTTGTTTGGCAAAAAGTTTAACATGGCCACTTGTTTATTTCAATTCTGCGTTTAGTCTGTTGGTTGGCAGCTACGTGCACGTGATCAGGCAACAGCTGATTCCGTTAACTGCGAGAAGCAGACAATTGGTACCGGGTCATCTAAAGAGAGTGATGCTGAAGGGACAAGACATTGCAGATGATCAGCAGCAGCAGCAAGATGGCACTGAGAAAACCAGACTGCTGCAACAGATAATGTGCTCACAACGAACCGATGAAAATCAGAAAATGGGCAGCAGTGGATACTATAGCTCAAGAAGATACACAGTTGCTTAGAAAGCCTGCTTTTCTGAGAAGAGACACAAGTGCTTGTTCTCTTTTTGAGTTATTCTTTGATGAGTAAGTCACTAAACACATTGTGCGCCTGACTAAGCTATATGCTCAGTGAGTGAGTAGTTTCTTAATGGCACATCAGCACAATTGAGCTATACAGTGCCATTCAAGTTGGATGTTGTGAAAAAGATATGATAGTAACCTTGTATGCAATAGCATATAGAAGATGTTAAAAGCGACTGATATAAAATGCTAGGTAAAAGGAAAGCTCCAATAGCTAATGCAAAATGGAAACATAACAATAACCACTAAACAAGATGATAAAAGTGGACTTCTTTGATAAAATCCATGATTGTTGTTGCATCAACATTCTCAAATAATTCTTTAAGCGAACTGCACGTGAAGTGGTTTTCACGGACATGCTTTAGACTACAGCATTCCAGTAGAATATGCTTGACTGTTAGAGAGCATTTACAGTGAGTGGTTGTCACAGAGTGGTTGGCTATCGCCAGAGAGTAGATATTTATGAGTAACACGTGTGTGACCATATGCTCAGCAGAAGGGTAAAACTATAACTTTGAGACATCTTCTGAAGAGCTGAAGTGCTTGTGTCAGGTGTAGCATAGGTACAAGTCGTCTTCACTCTACTCTGAAGATGTCTGTGTTCTCCTCAACCTCTTTGAACTTCATCAACAACTCCACTGTGAACTGTGTTTCCGCTGTAGTTTTGAACTGTGTGGACTAAGGCTAAGTTGCTATCTACTTATTTGAGCAAACGGTAACGTGTAATGGCGTAATTATTGTTATCTGAATGCCCATCGTAAAACGTTGTCGATTTTATAACGTTTCATCCCACTGAGATCTTTCTTCAGGTTATTTTTGTATTTTAATTATTTTCAACGAAATGCATTATTTCCTTGGATTAAGTTCGTTCAAAACTTTAAGCTAGAATGTCTTGTTGGAAGGACACGATTTTGTCTTTCTTTTTCGTTGATAAATTTTGCTATAATCAATAAATGTCTTGAAAAGTTACAGGAATGATAAACTAAATGCGACCATTGACGAGGACACCAGATAGTTATGGGCAAGAGACCAAGGCTGGATGACTTCAGCGATCTGTGCGAACCGGAGGACATGGGCAGCAGGGCAATGAGCTAGCTGAGTATGTGAACACGAAGACTGCGAAGGACGTAGACATGGAGTTCTGGAAAGATAACCGTGCCTTTGTTACCACAGCTGTTCAAAGTCACCTGTCATGTCCTCTGCGTACCAGCGTCTTCATCGGCCAGCGAGCCTGTCTTCAGCACTGCTTGCTGGAAAAAAGGCGAACAAATCTCAGCCCAGACTCAACAAACAGCCTGCAATTTTTGCATGGCAATATGCAGATATGACAGTTCTGTTTCTGATGAGTGATATCTGGTAGTAGTACTAATTGTAGATGGATATATAGCCTTATACCACACACAAGTCACAACACAGAAGTCCCTCAACTGGTCGCAGTATGAAGAAGAACAAGTGATCAGGTACAACAAGCCTCACAGTAAGCCTGAACCATCGTAACAGCAACAAGACTGAAAGGAGTGGTTCATCTGAGTTAGCTGCAATGAAGGACCGTGTGTGGTCAGTAGCTCGCATTGAAGATAAGGAGACCTATTCTATACGTGCTTTGTCTGGATTTAATGCAGTTGTATCGGTAGCAGAGTTTAATCAAGATGCAGCTGATGTCGTCAGTGCAAACAGCACTGAAACAGAAGTGTCAGCTTACTTAGCTGATGCTGAGCATTCACTAGCTATGCTACACAAGTAACAGCGTCGACTAAAAATATTCGTACTTACTTACTTACTTACCTCATCCACGTACTACATCACAACGTTTACCAATAACACACGGCTTTATCTGCACTGCCGTCACGATGATATGGCATCATCTGCTTCACGTCTTGAACGTTGCCTCTCGGAAGTGGGATGCCTTCCATCAGACTCAAGTTGAATGCCAACAAAACTGAGCTGCTCTGGGCTAAATCTAGGCATAGTCGTCCTTTATTGGGTGACTGCGGCCTTTCTTTACAGTTCGTACTGCTGACACTCTTCATAAATAGATGCGGTCTGGGTGGGCAGCAGCACCCTATGCAGTCTATGACTAGTCACAGTGTCCACTCATGCACTTTAACTTTTGACTTAGCCTTTCGCTAAGCGATTCGTTGAGCGAAAACCTTAAGCTGAACGCTAAAGTCCGGACTTAGACCAAAGTTCAACTTAACTTTGGACTCTGAGTGACTTAAGCTATTTCATCCATGCAAATTCGACCGACTTAAGTCAGTTAGTTCGGCTTAACTTCGGTCTAAGTATGTACTTACACCGAAATTTGGGTGATAGACTTTCGCTCAGCGAAATCACTTTACTTTTTGACTAAAGTCTGTACTAAGACAGAACTTTAGCTCAGCGAAAGGCTTAGCAAAAGGCTAAGTCAAAAGTTAAAGTGAACCACTGAGCTTGCCTATATTTCGACCAAACCAAACAAGCTTTGCTGATGAATATATATGAAGGTAATGCTGAGTTTCAATATTATGCAATGGACTTAATATGCTGTAATAACGGTAAAAAAACATTTAGATGTTTGTTGCTTAGTTGCAAAGCACTAGAAAAGTGACTAGTTACTATTTACATTACAGTAAGTAGCCCAGCACTGTCCATCAGAACACAATGATGCAT
>Ga0056129_1000425_pt1 | contig 10906 bp, 6 predicted proteins | sample WorMetLIZISLAND1_FD_71118 | JGI IMG/M metagenome (GOLD analysis project Ga0056129, IMG submission 71118) | Marine gutless worms symbiont microbial communities from Max Planck institute for Marine Microbiology, Germany - Olavius loisae LIZARD... ...
TCCTTGATTCCTGAATGGCCATTAACGTCATCGCTTAGGCTATTTCGAACGGAATTGAAGAAATACAAGCTTAACCATTGTTTTTATTCAAATACTAAGCAGTAAAAAATACACATTTTTTTCACAATGGGGGGGGGAGGTTTGAACCCCCCAACCCCCCCTCTCGCTACGCCACTGAGTCACTCACCGCTTGCATTTTGCATATCGCGCTGTAATTTTTAGCCAACAGCTACGTCTATGCTAGATTAAGCATACTCGGCTTTCGAGTCCACGTTAAACTCTTCTATCGTATCGTATGTAGTACTGTCGCGCTAATGCTGCAGTGTTGTGTCTGTCTGTCTGTCATCTGTTGTCGTAGTCTGTACGGAATGTATTCGGGCTGAACGGTGCGCCCTAGAGCAAAAGTTACTATATACTTACTATGGCCTACTGACGTCCTATATTTCGTATATGAGAAATCGATTGGCACCAAAATGAATGACCTTGACCTTTGTTTAGAGGTCGTGGTCATGTCAACCATTGCGTTACATTCGACGTTGAATATCTCAGAAACCGTTAATTATATAGAGATAGACGCTTGGTTCCAAAAGACCACCAATAGGAAATGGCCTATAATGGGGTATCATCATCATCGTGACCGATGACGTCACGTGACCTCGAAAGGTCAAAGTCGTGACCCCAATACGCTTAAAGTCCAATATCTTGAAAACAGCTGGAGATGCTTTTAACGACAATCGCTATTACTAGATGGCCTATAGTCTGCTATGAGGCAGTATGGTTGCCTATCCTAGCGGCAGCTTGGCTTCTTGTTAAAGAAATAACAGTCGAATTTCCAGACACTGAAAAGTTCTATAGTTCAATATTATGTGCGTGCAAAACATATGACTATACATACTTCTTGTACTTTTTGAGAATGAAAGTTGTGAACGAGTTGATTAAGTTCGTCGTGAAAATCAAGTTCCCACTCTTTCGAACTCACAACAGTTATAGCTGCCAAGGCAGCAACAACATAAAGCGGAAACTTCTGCATTTCTTCCGGCAAATTCGTGAACACTGTAAAACACAAAGGTGCAACGTACTACAGGTAACACTGTCAAATAATGTTATTGGCGTCTGTCATGCTCAAGTGATCACAGCTTGAGCTAGCAGTTTACGCGCATAGGTAGGCCTAATAGACGACCTGCGTTGTCGGTGATAGATATGGTTCTACTGTATGTAACTAGAGCCCTTCTTTATAGTTTTGGAGTAAAAAAAATTTAACTATCGCTGACAACTTGTTTTCCGTTCTAAACTATTCAAATTCAAATAATTAGACTTACATCATAATTTTTGAAACTAGCATAAATTAAATTTGAAAAACTACATGAAAAAGCACATGAAAAGTATGAGCAGCCATATTGACGGATAATTAAACGGATATCTGGTAACTGTATAATGTATTATCCGGATAATTCAATCAGGATAATAAATAATCCGGAACCGGATAGATAGATAGATAGATTTCTCCCGATTCATGAGCCTCTCTACTAATCAGAGAAATATTAAACGTTCTTTGCTGGAATGTAAACAATAGTAACTTTAGATTTTTTGATTTTGTTATGGAAATAAACTGCATTTATTTCGGCAGTGGAGTTGTAAAAGTAATAGTTTATATTTTTATGTCCTGCTTGAAAACCGTAGTTAATTTTTTTAGCGAAATGGTTCTGTAATTTTTTGTGTAGTCTGGCTTATGAAACACCGTGACTGCGTTGCGCTTGAGAAGCAAAGCAAAGAGGGTCTTGGGGGCGAACTGACAAAGGGGCGAAACGTCCATAAATCGCATAGAGAATGGAATTATGCATTTTGCAGGGCTAGCTAATTGCAACCGTCTTTTCGTCCTTGTCGGCTGCCGTGTGCCTTGGCAGGCAGCCGACGAAGATGAAAAGATAACTGAATAAGCCGTAATGAGAATGGGCATACATGCTCACAGTGCATATTTATATTTTCACGTAGTCATTTTAGTTTGGTGATAAGTGTATTTGTTAGCATGGTAATCACTGCATATAGGTTTACTTGTAAAGCATTGTCTCTATTTAGTGTATATGTCCTGAATTTACTGTTAATTGTGCAGGTCTCAAATACGCACGTGAGTTTAAATATCTTGGTCATGTTCTGAATAAGCTATCAGATAATTACAACATTAAATGTGAAATTCATTGTTTGTTTATTAGAAGTAACATTGTGCTACATCTCTTTGTGAAATGCTCAGTTGCTGTGAAATTGTCTCCCTTTCATTCTTGCTGTTTATGTTTTATGATATTAGCATGTGGGCTAAATATTCATAGTTCTACTGTTTCTAAGTGTATGAAAGTCTGCTACTATAAGTGCATCAAGTCATTCTTTAAATGTCACAAATGGTACAATCTTCAAACTTATCTCCGATAGTTGAGACTGCATGGAAGTACACCTGCATCACGCGCTATCTTCTGCAACTGCTGCAAATGCCTTTCCGACTTGCTGTTAGGCTGTTTTACTGCACATTTTGTAGATTTATATTCTTTGTTTCTTTTTGTCATCCTCTTCTTTGACTTGTTTGACACACCGTCAGCTGCTGCTGCATGTTTATTGTCACCCGATAACGTCTTGATTTGTTTGTCATAGTCTTTTTCTGAACTGTTACTCGCTGATGACTCTGATGTTTATCTTGTTCTTTTGAGACTTGTTTGTCAAAGGTTTATCTTCACCTGATGATGACGACGATGCTCTAACGGCTCTATCACTCACGGTCTTTATTGTTGAGAGTCGAGGCTTGTCTCTAAAACAGATGTTGATTGAACTTGGTTTGACACGTTTTTATGACTTATTCAATGACTATGTATTATGTAACCAAGTCCAAGCTGCAGTGGTTAATGACTGACAAGTATAGATGTATCGACATTTTGTATCTACATTCAGCACTAGAATCTGGAATGTGTACATGTTCTGTCTTACATTATTTCTGTATTAGTTTTGTAGTATGGTGTAGGCTCATTAAATATTATTACTGTTAATGTTATTATCACTTGTTCATGTCTACCTCAGTTGTCTGAAATAAGCATATTTTGATTTTTGATTTGATTCGATTTCTAAACATTGTTAGGTGCCTGTTGTGTGGTGTTGCTACTTTGCTAGGCTATTCAGTCAGGTATTCAGCAAAGCAAAGACAATGTGACGGGATTTCTGTTTGGTGCTGAATGCAATTCTGCGCTGTATATTCGTGGTTATGCAACAACTAACAGTGATCGCTCTGACAAGCTGAATGATGAAGTGGACAGAATTACTCAATGTCTTCCTGGAGGTTAGCTTTCATGTAATACTTAGAATGTACTGCAATACTGGTTGCTTTGGTTGTTGCAGACTTGAATTACTGAATTGAATATGCTGTACTGTTATGCTGATGTTGTGTAATGTAGTGTAATATTGCAATAGTATAAGAAGTTACCAAGCAAGAAGAGTAGCAGATAGTTTTATTTCACAATGCACATTTTAATCATTATGAATAATTTTATCATCACTATGCAGAGTATGATATTGATGTGGAAAATCTGTCTGGTATTTTGTGTAAATGACTGGTGATGAAGAGAACACGACTGGGCCAGCTGATGCTGACCTTCCATCTAATAGTGCCATTGCTAATGACCTTGGGTGACCGTCAGGCTTATTGTAGCTACTGATGTTCTTTAATGTAGTCTCTGCAGCACGTGCAGTTTTGTTTGCGACCGTGACATTTCTTGTTCATATGTGATGCAATGTGCCAGGTTTGCAGGTGTATGGAATGTTTTGTAAAACACTCCAGGCTGATAGCGGCAAAGTTGTAAAGACACTTTGTCAAAGAATATTTAAAAAGAACTGTACTTTAAAGGTAAAAAGTTCAAGTCATATACACTATTGTCAGCTTTCTGTCGTTGAACTGGTGACTACTCTTTGTAAGATGTGTAATGTTGTTTTATATTAATTACTTTCCATTAGTCTTATTTTCTGTTATATCTTCGGTTCATTTTTAACAATAAATGATTGTAGTTTTCTGTGACATATGTACTTTGTTATTTGTTGTTAATTGCTTCAGGATAGTTTGGGACTTGGCCAGTTATTGATTCTGGCTGTCGATCAGGCAACTTCAAAGTGTTGCTATTACTGGTTGTTTCTTGAGACTGGAGACTTGAAGCCGACGGAAGTCGAGTCTGTTAGTGACGACGTCTTCAATACATCGTTTGTTTTGTTTAGACTCCGTGCTGGTTTTCCATTCAGCTTTGAACATTTGGATCAACCAGGTGTTGTGTTTTCGTTCATAGCAGTTTTGATATATCATACAACTAGCTGCTACACAAACATACTGTCTAAAAGAATGCATTCAGCAGTGTCAAATAGTCATGTTGTTGTTGCAGAGTATTTGCTTTTTGTCCAGAAACAGATGTCGGTTATTATTCACTTTTTGGCAAAAATCACTCGCTCTTCGAATGTTCGTGATTTCTGTTCTGAAGCAGTGAAAAGAAAAGTTATCGTTGTTTCTGTGGCACTGTATTCCTGACATCAGTTTGTAGTAACTGAGATCAAGAGACAGCAGCCACGTGGCTGAGGACAGTAGAATGTTGCTGATGGATTAAAGAATGTCTTGTTGTAGTGGTTTTTGTGTACCTGACTGTTAATATTCCATTGCTTTGCTGTGTTTCAGTAATTTTTTACTGTGAATGTGACTTGACACTGTCCTGAAAATTGTAAAATCTTGCGAGTCTTTATCATTGATGAGATGAGTCAAGTTCATATGATCCATTTTTCATATTATATGTGAAATATTGTCATCAATAATTTTATTACCATCATTATGTAAGGCATTTTACCAGAATTAGCGATATATTGTTGTAATTCTGATGTTTGTTTTGTTTTAAGTAGGGGAACTTTTCATGTGAAGCTCAATGCTGCTATTGGGGCATGCATCTGTGACATCCTATATAATTTAACTTTAGTATATAACACCACACATAACTAATACACTGGGCTGATTGATAACAGTGATGCACTGTTCTGTTGCTAGCAGGCCGACTGGGCCATATACTCGGTGAGATACAGAGAGTTGAAGACCGGATTACAAGTGACGTTACTGTGTTCCGAGTAGTGGACTGTTCCGTGCAACCATTGATCTGCAACACTGCAGCCAGCGATGACCACGTGGCACTAACTGTGTCTGACCTGCTGGACTCGCATCTGCCAGAGCTTACTGGTGATACTGACATTCACCGCAAAGCAAAGAAGTCTGTGTCGTTAGAAAAGTCACAGGTTTGTATGCTTAATGTTAGTACTGTTCGGTTAATACAATTTAATTCGTTTTTATTCATTTCCATATATACTGAAGGTGTTAGTATAAAGGTCACTGGCATTCACATATACCAAACATGTGATAGTATTTCTGGAACTCTGCACGATAAATTTCAACTGATAATATGATGATAATGTTATGTCCTGTTGCTGATGACCTTCATTAACCTTCAACCTCATTTCAGCTATTTTCGTTATAAAATATGGACTGGACTCATTCTTTCAGCCAAACCCTAGACTTTGCAATCATCAGGCATTACTGTTAGGGGCCGTTCTAGATGTGAGGATTCTCGTTACATTTGATAACATAACAACATATTCGTTTATTCATACAGCGCTTGTCAGAACACAAGGATGTGTACACAATGCCTAAATAGGCTAAGTTAATCTCTAAGTAAGACTGTGTTAATGATAATTAAAAAAACTAGTGATCAAAACTGGGAGTACTCAATCCTAGTTATAAAATTACAGTCACACAAATAACTGTCATGTCCAGGAAGTGAATATGTGTGCGTCCGACGCCTAAGGTTGTAATGTTGGGATGCTGTAGATAGCGGTGGCAGCAGGGTGTGCAGAACAGTATTAGAATCGGAAACAATTTTACTGTTTACTACTCACTATTCTGTTGGCCAGTGTTCATTACTTGGTATTCGTTACTTTAGTCATTACTGAGTTGTCCTCGCTGCAGAACTGCAGGTGCAGGCCAACTGCTTCTGCAGTTGACACTCCACATCACTGCTTTCCAGCCTTGCAGTAATAATTAACGAATACGCCTAAAATTACTAACAAAATTAAAATTATATAAAATTCAATTTTAGTTATCATGTACAGTATTGCGTCCTCGAGAGTCTAGTCTAACCAAGTTTAGCCCTTTATGACACATCATCGTAATATCAAGGACACCAGTTGCCATAGTATTGTGCCCATTGAACTCCGATCATCCATGCAGCTTAGTCTGTGTGACCATAAAACTCCAGTCCAGGTTCCTACAAAGGATGGGGTTAGACTACAAAAATACGCCTAAAATCCGCCTACCAGTTAATAAATGTCGTTATAAGCACCTTGGTTCAGTACAAATTACACCTAATCACACCAACACTCGATCCATACCTCCCACTGCAATACTAGCTACAAGCTGCATGCTATACTAGTGATTACTGAGTATTAAGATCAGGCGGGAGTCATTGACTCTCATTGCTCAGATCCGTGTCATGATAATCGTTACTGAGTAACAACATTATTTTGTTACTATTAAGTATCCGTTTATTCTATATCGAATCATTACTACTCGTGCACCTCTGTACTGTTCTAATATTACGTAACATTTATTTTAACCATTTTGAGCCCTCCTCCCTGTAATGCAGCATAACACCAGACTGGCCCCCAATTGCTTCTTAAAGGAGTGCAGATTAACATATACTTTTGGCTCTTTTATTACAAAGTGAAATTCAGTACATTTTTGTGTACAAATTGTTGCCTTAATAGTTTTACGTTTTGGGGACCAGAAAGAGGTTATACAGGTCCCGCATAGTCTTCATCCACGTAGTACGAGGGCATCCTAGTGGTCTCCTTCAGTTCTCTAAGGGGGAAACTGTCAACATCATTTTATTGGCATATGTCTCATCTGGCATTTACAATGTCATTGAACAGGAAGAGACGATAGCCGAAAGTCATCACAGCCTAAAATATTTAACCTTGATGAACATTCAAATGTATGATATGTCTGTAACGGATAAGGTCTTCATCATATAAAGATGCATAATGAATGGTTAATACATGAAACCAGTGTGTACATGTAATGTGTGTTTATAGCAGCGGCTTGTGGATGTCAGAATGGGGTTTCACTCGACCACACTGCCAGGCTCACAGCATTGGACCGTATGTGCACCAGTCATTCATCACGAGCACAGTGAGAGTTTCAATATATTTTATGTATAAGCTGTGCTGCCCACGTGTGGTTATGTGATTGGATTTGTCAACAAGTCAGTAGTGAAAGGAAGAAGTGGACCATATAGCATCATTCAGTGTTGCTCTCGAGACCTTGTTTGACTCACATGGGACTTTTTACAAGAGTGTCAGATTACCTTCAGACACCTCCACTTGCTTATCATAAAAAACCTTAGTTTGTGAGGATCCTCTACGTCACAATTTTTTGCTAGGTAAAGAAAAGGTACAGAAATATGTTTATATAAGTAATCATGAAATTTAGTGGCAGTGATATATAACAGTTTGACAGTTACGGTTTTGACAGCAGGAATCATACATGGTCCACTTGGTCAGGGAGACGGTCACCATGGCGACTCTGCTACTGAAACTTGTCTAAACTGAGTAGCTAGTAATGGTGGATTTTTGGTGTCGTGCATTATTTAACATTTTAGAACGTTCTTGAAGTCATTTATGATATAATTTATCACAGGTTGTTGCAGTATATTGTGCTGCATGTTGTAGAACAGTTCCAGCAGTGTAAGCTAACATTGCCACTGGACGTGTTGGCATATGCCAGTCGACAGCTGCCCGTCCGCCATTTGCCACCCGTGTTCATAGAAGGCATCGTTCGACAGCTGCGTACAATGGCACATTGTCTTGCCACATACAGTGAAGTAGCATCATCATTTGATGTACTTCACTAATGGTTCAGTCGTCTTCTTATTGAAAGTCTCTGTTGTTTGCTCTGCAGTAGTGTGGTGATCTGTTTTTGTGTAAATTAGAACCTCATAAACTATGGTCACTTTTGTTTATTATGCGGTCCTCTCTAGAGGCTGCATTAAGTGTTGCACCCATCCATCTGTGTCTGTCCTTTCATCTCCTGTGTTCCGTGCCTCCGATTTTCTCGAGATATAAAAGCCGTACAAACTTCTGATTTAATGGAATCATTCATAGCACTTGACAGAAGTAATTAGGCAAAAACATATTTGAGGTTTAAAGGTCAAGGTCACTTGGAATGAAAATGTAAAAATTGTTTTTCGCACATATCTTCATCAAAAGTGAATCGATTTAAGTCAAACCACGACCAAAGTGATCACTGGCCGATTCTACACATATCTTTATATACATTTAACCAGTGGAAATGCTTTGTTTCTGTGATAATCTGTAATCAAGAGGGCCACATGTCGCTGTAGCCACCTGGCTGTGTACCTACTTGTTTTATTGTTATTTAACAGGTGTATCACCTTCTGATTGGGCAAGACAATAAATAAGCCCACGCTCCTAGCTGTAGATTGTCCCACGTTGTAATATTGTGACACTGCACATTAGTACATGGCCTGCCACAGCACATTATAGCCACCGTAGCCCGAGCACCTACTATTGTCATTATACATCACTAGATCTGTGCTGGTGGCAAACAAATGCACAGACTGATGGACAGACAGCAGCATTGCTTAGTGCCCCTTTGACTACGTGGATGGGAGCTGAATAAAATGATTAGGAGAGTTGCAGTGGTAAGAATATACGAGGGGGCAGTCAAAAAGTTCTCGGCCTGAGCTAGTTCTGTTCAGAATAAAATTAAAATATTATTTGCTTCTTATAGTAGCAAGGCTCAGAGCACGACGTGCACAATATGACTTTTGGGCTATAAATATTTTCTGCATTTTAGCGGTCGTCAGTCGTTTGCATATGACATGGAAAAAAAACGGAGTTACATAGTGTAATGAAATGACAGTTTTGGCCAATTCGTTCGTTCTGTTGCATGTTTTGTCGTTCTGACTCGGAATACAAGTGCTAGACGCACATTTCATCATGAATAACGAGTTGCGAAATAATTTTTTGCTGGGTCACGTCGGTGTCGTTCGAGAAGTTTTTCAGAAACTTGTGCGCACTTTTGGTGTTAGCATTCTTGACACTCTCTGACAGACACTTTGTTCATACGCTGAAATGCACAAAATATTTATAGCCCAAGTCACATTGTGCTTGCCATGTTCTGAGCCTTGTTACTATAAGAAACAAATACTATTTTAATTTTATTCTGAACAGAACTAGGTCAAGCTGAGAACTTTTTGATCGCCCTTCATACTTGAGTGCATCGTGTCACACGACTTAACTTATACAGTATGCGACAGTATTGTGTTTTCGTTCTGATTTTAAATACAGTTATTTGTATAGCATACAGTAGACTGGTGTAGTAAAATATGTGACTTATTCAAGGGTGGTGGACGGTTTGAGTATTATACAGGTGATTAATTAGAGGCACTGATGGGATCAGAAAGGATATAAAGACAGTTGCTTTAGAGAAGTCTCTAGTTTTCAATTATTAGTGTAAGAGACACTACCATAGGCCTCAGTAAAGGGACTGAAAGGCGTGATACTGTATTATCATCATTATCATACGTTATCACAGCAGTTAGTAAAATGAAGTACATTACAGACATTGAGGACTGACCATTATTGCTAGACTGCTGAAGTTATTGAAGTGGACTGTGAAAAACATGATGTTAGTGTAGATATCATGATATGTGAAATATTTCTGCTTTAGTTTTTCATGTTTTATTTGACAGGACGGCGAGTATGACATTCCGAAGCCATTTCACTTCTGTCCAGAAGAACTTCATCATATGATCACCGTTATCTACCCAGAGAGTTTTCCAGATAGCAAACTAGGTAGATGTACGTGTGATAATGTCGTTCTGTTAATTTTCGATTTTAGTTGGCATTTGTCAACCATGTTGTAAAAATAGGTATGGTATGTCTTACTGTAAACAATAGGCAGCCCATGTAGTTTCTAGCTTTGTTTTTCAAATATTTATGTCACATGTATTTTGTACTGTTTTGATATTGGTTGTTTGTCAGTGAATATAGTTCGTGATAAGAATAATATTGTTGTTAACAATTATAATAATAATACATCATCAACATAACTTGTTATGTTTACTGCTGTGTGACCCGGCCTAGTTTGTTGGGCTAACTGATTACTTACAAAGTAAATGTGAAAGAGAAACAGTTAATGGTGACTTATTTGCTGGTTAAGTATGTAAACCTAGTTAAATACTTGAGTCATTCCAGTAGCTGTCTCGTCCTCTTGCACCCATCCAGTCTTGTTTTGTCTGTAAGTTGATCGTAGTGATTCATCAAGTATATATTAATGCCGCTGTGATAACAACAATACTTGGTGTATATTTCAGAGTCCTCGCGTAGAGCGTTGCACAGACAGTTTCTTATCCCGACCAAGCGACCTGTTTTCAGAAAAGCCAACGTCTTTCGGTTCAGTGATGACCAATTATGCAGCAACGATTGCCTGCTTGATGTACATCTCGGCCTGAGCTTATCAGCAGGTGTTGTTTCACATTACGCAGCTCTGGGTTACTTGATGTTGTCATGAATTATACATACAGGCTACAACGACACGTGCTTTGATGTCGTGAATCTTTAGCTATACCGTTGTCATTTGTTAGTTAATGTGCTTTTCTGTCTTGTTTTCTGCAGCAGCACATTGCCTGTGGCATTTCTTATCATACTTCTGTCTGTCTGTCTGTCTGTCGCAATTGTGATTCATTTCGATAGTTTTATTGCAGCCTGGTGGCTGTTATCAGTTTAGTAAGTAAGTAAGTAAGTAAATATATATTTATAGTGCACAATGTCA
>Ga0056129_1000426_pt1 | contig 10901 bp, 6 predicted proteins | sample WorMetLIZISLAND1_FD_71118 | JGI IMG/M metagenome (GOLD analysis project Ga0056129, IMG submission 71118) | Marine gutless worms symbiont microbial communities from Max Planck institute for Marine Microbiology, Germany - Olavius loisae LIZARD... ...
GTATAATCCGCAAAAATTGTTTCAGAAATAAATTAAACAATCAATTGTGAATAAGTTAAGGTGAGTTTGATTCAGATTTGCGGGGACCCCTGTTTTGGGATTTGGCCTGAAATATATCACATAGACAAATTACAGTGAAGAAACATACATAGATAATAGTTTTGTCTCTAAGACGTTGTGTCCGCTGCTCCTACATTAAAACGCTAAAAACCATAGATAAAAAAGAATTCTTAAACATTACATTATAAAATTTCTTTAGAAATATTATCTTAAAATCCTACATCAGTCTTTAATCCATTGAACAGCGCAACTGCTGCAAGACAGCGCTTTGCAGATTAACTATAGCTTCTGTGATCTACCTTGCAGACTGTCGTTTCCGCATTCCGCGTTTTACCCACCATTCCGCAGACCTTTCCACATTTTTGGATTCCGTATTTTTACTTTCCGCATTCCGCTTTCCGCAATTCCGCATTTACCAATAACCCGTCTACTAGTAGTGCGGTGTGTGCGGTGTGGTGTTGTAATGGACATCAGTACGGTGTCTGTAAATACTACATCGGCCCCATTGGCGACCTCTCTTTGTTGACTGCCACAGCCGCCGCCAACGCGCGCGTACACAGTTTGCATTGAGTCATTAAAATGAAGTTCCAAAAGTGATGCTGTTGTGTTTTGTTGTAAAAAAAACAGTTATTTGATACAAGAACACCACCGCCACCACTGACAGCCTCCGTATATAAGCCAACAACAACGCATTAAATCATCCTAGCCCGCAGTCACGACAGAGCTCAAAATGACAATAGGTCATATCATTTCTGTTCAAAGAATGAGTACATTGACAGTCAATTCCTAGCCGGGGAATGCGCGGCGGTGGCGGCGGCTGTGACAGTAGACCGCAGTAGGTCGCCGAGTATTTACAGACACCCGACTTCAGTAGGCTGAGCCTTTATTGTCCATATCCGATGGCCTTCCGATGAGCATCGAGGTGGTTCTTGAAGGTGTTAACCGAGGTGGCGTTGACGACATGTTGAGGAAGACTGTTCCAAGAACTGACCCTTTGACTGAAAAAGTATTTCCTGAGATCAGGACGAGATCTGTTGAAGGATAGTTCGAGACTGTGTCCGCGAAGACCATGTGAGTTATCTGAGAGATGGAAGAACTGATGTGGGTCGATGTTCTCCTTTCCTGTCAATATCTTGTAGCACTCGATGAGATCACCTTGTTGCCTCCTCACCTCCAATGTTGTTGCCCCATTGAACGTACATGTAGTCTTTGCTCGTAGGAGAGTTCCTTGAAACCTGATATAAGTTTAGTTGCAGCCCGTTGGATGCTTTCTAGACACTGTATATCCTTCTGGAGGTATTGAGATCACGAGTGGATAGCATATTCATATATATGTCTTATATATTATAAGGAAGTCTTCACAGTCAAGTCTTTTGAAATTTCTTCTGACCATAGCGAGTATGAAACGTGCTCTGGCTGCAGCTTTGGTACACTGAACAGAAGGCTTTAAAGTGTTTGTGATAAAGATGCCAAGATCCCTTTCTTCACTGGTTCTTGACATGATGTGAGTTCCAGAGTGATCAGTCATACAATAATTTAATCGTGGTGAACTGAATGTCCCAGGCTCATTACCTTACACTGTCAGTATTAAAATGGAGAAGCCATTTATTGGACCACTGAGCCAAAACATCAATATCCATTTGGAGATCAGAGCAGTCCGAGTCAGATTTAATGATGTTCAAGATCTTGGTGTAATCCATAAACATTCTCGTGCTACATGTAATCCAGTTTGGTAGGTCAATGACATACAGTAGGAACAAGATGGGGCCTAATACCGATCCCTGCAGAACTCCACTGAGCATATGAAACCAGTTGAATAACTGCTGTGAACACCGACTCTCATTGTCCTGTCTGCTAAGAAAGTGTTAAGTTAGGGTTAGTGTCAGTTACCAACAACTTCTGATTTTCATTCGACTTTTTGCCTGAATTTAATCAGCGGAGTGGGGTCTGCAACCAAAGATAATGATAGTATATATATAAAGGGACCTCTGCTAACTTACCGTATTTAAGCAATTGTTGTTGCAAATGACTGATTAAGTTCACTTCATAAATTAAGACATTTTTGCGAACCATCCATAAATTTCTCCACAACGACAAATTTATTTGCATATAATGCAAGTGTTTTCAACATTACAACATGGCAACAGCGTGTTGACCACAGATTTATATATATATATTATATATATATATATATATATATTCTTAAACATAGATACGTGAGTATGATTCAGTTTGATTTTCTGATGTTTTAGTCTGATTTTCGGTAACTGGTAGGTCTTGTTGTGTGGTTTTGCAATGGCATGGGTTCCCTCCCCAGTTTAAAATTAGTCAATAAAAATGAAAGCCTGCATTAGTGTTAGTTAACCAATAATTCCGGCTTATTTAGGTGTCTTACCACCATCGTCTTTGTCCAAACGTATATGCATATATTTAGTCATATGCATTGTCTGTGGAAAAAGTTGCTATGTATGAAAAATTAGAATCATGGTGTTAAAAATTCAGGAACCTAAGCATAATATAACCACTTCATCATCTTCTACGAGCTCTCTTCTCTATGTGTAACATTAGTTTTTCCCTATATACACTTCTGTGTCAACATGTTGTATTTGATAGTTGAAACAGTTTCGTAAGGGCGCTGGTCCTCAGCAGTTGACGGACGGTCATGCAACTCCATCCAGTCAGCTGACAAACTCACCCAATGCACACGCTGTCCAGGTATGTACATTGTAAACTTCAATACAGGTGTGTTGTGACCAGTCACCTGTCAATGTGACGAGTCTTTCAGGTGTAGAAGTTATGACATGATTCATTACTGTTGTATGTAAAATATTGCTAGATGCATATGCTGGTAGTCGTAGTAGTGAAAGTAGTGGTGATGGAACATGATAGAGCTATATTGGCCTGTTGTCTTGGTGATAGTTGCATTAAAAACACGCTGCAGAGAAACAGTGAGCGCACAAATAAAACTTCAAAATACTTGATTGTAGAAACAGTTCCTGACTGGTGCAATAAATTGTGGTGCAAAATGCAGACTTGCGTCCTATAACAGTTCATATCTTGAGTGAGATATGGGCATCTCTCCATTCATTGAAGTGTGCCATAATTCAGCACATCATACAGCATGTACAGTCTTTGAAAACACCGAGAAAATAATTGGCAGTTTATTATTATGTACAAAAAAGTGCTACGCTACCTTATTCGTATATGTAGCAGATTAAGCCGCTTTAGTCTTCTGACCAAACTATCTCTATCAAAGCTGTCGTAATGTGATACATTATTACCTCACCCTACCCTGCACGTCAGGTGTGTTGCTGCCTAATGCTGAGGCCTCAGGTTGGCCCAGTGCACATGTGATACATTGTTCAATGAAGATGAAAACCAATTTGTTATCGATAGTAAACAGCATAGACTGCTTCAATGTAGCTTGGGTGCTACTCTACTGAGTCACTTACATGGCGGCTAGCCAGAGAGATTTCAACTTGCTGTAGTGATAAGAATAAGAATAATAACAATAATGCTGTCATTATGGCAAGGCCATTGTGAGAGTTCACTCGGTTCATTCGATGAATGCAGACTGAGCGCCCAGTGGCCGCCAACTCTCAGACCAAATCAACCGACTTGGACTGTGAGTCCACCTGTAGGCTTCTACCATCTACATCCACCGTCACCAATCACCATTTATTATTACTGCTCGGCTTGAAGGCTGATACTTATTTTACCATCCCATGTAGGGTAGAAGGCTGAGTCGACCTAGGTGGCTGGCTACATACCGAGATAGTTTACCCGCCTGCAGATGGTCACCCATCCAAGTACTAACTGGGCCTGATGTGGATTGTGGAGTGACTACATTGATCGTGACCAACTCAGCCATGGATACCAGTAGTACTGGTTGTATGTCTCTGGCTAGCCACCCTGTAGTTAGTCAGTGAATGATTACATTTCAAATGTAGTAGGTCATGTCTTTGCAAGCAGTTGATTACGCTGGGCATTGACATAGATTATGATGGGAGATAAGTTGTGATATGCTATGACGGAAAGCTTCATTCTGCTTCGTAACTGCCGCAACAATTTAAGGTGGGATTTTTGCTGTCACTGGCAAGAATAGCGGCAGACTGCTAGTCATTGTCTGACAAGAGGCAGTTTATTGCGCTGAGGAAGCTGCCATGAATTCTGATTGTATGCGTGTATGCGTGTATATGTGTGTGGTATGGTATGTCTTGTAGGATGGCGTGGCTGCAGACAATGAGAGCACAGTAGTGACTCGAAACAACAGTAAAATACGTAACACTGAGGCCGTCAGTGAGACTGTTAATCACTCTGGATCCACAGATCATTTACAGTACGTTGTTGTTATCTGCCAGTGATTATTAATATTGTTTACTGTTGCACAATATCATTGTCTAATCTCACTGTCCTTATTGATTTGTCAGTTATCACTCACAATGCTGTTGGCAGTGTGCCTAACAGAATGTTTGTGTGCATATATAATGCATGTGGATGTGCCATTCAGTCTAGCAATTTAAGTTATCTTCTTCTAAATAATTGAAAGTTTGTTTATTTTCTCTGTTTCCAAAATCCTCCTAAATGCCGCATCGTATGACGGCGAAATTTGGCACACAGACGCGTGACAACCATGTGCAGGACTCCTGTTGGGTTTTATGTCTATATGGGTCCCTTACCATAAAACAACATTTTTCACAAAAAATTACCCGCATGTAGGTGTACTTCGCAGCAGCAGTGACGGCTTGCTACAGCCAAGGCGGGTGGTGGCCTCTGACCAAGGCCTGTGCTATTAATAGCGTTACTATTAATAGCACTGGCCACGTATGGGGCTGATAGCTGCCTGGCTGCATGCTGGGCCGTGGGTCTCAGCCGTCCAGTCTTTCACTAAATCAAGCTGTAGCGGCCTGTTATAATACATAAGTCTTGCTCAGAATGAAGGTCTAAATTTTGGTTTCGTGTGTTGTTAAATTTTTTAATCTTTGTAATGTCATAATATTTATGCAGTCAGATTAAAATACATATTATTTAACATAACATGGAGGCATGTAGCGTTCTGTGGTGAAAACTATGCCGTTTTTAGTGACAGACCCTTCAAAATGCTGAAGGCATGGGTTAGCAGCATCTGATTGCGTCTCTAGTTTGTTGTTGTAGCTGTGAACACTTGCTACAGTGGAACCGGTGCTTAGCACTCTGTGATGTGGGTTGGTCACACTGAGAACTTGTTGACTCTGAAATTGTGCTGTGAGTTTGAGTTGCGTGGTGTTAACAGGTCTGTAACAACGGCTTCCACCGAGCGACTACACCAGCTGTCGCGGCAGATCACAGGTCTTGTTGCAGAGGTCAGTCACTCTTCTTGTGTTAAACCATTTCTTACGCTCTGTGTGCGATGTTTCAGTTGTTTAGTGAGTGAGTGAGTGAGGAGTGAGTGCTGTTTCAGGTGGAGTGAAGCATGAATGACAGTTGCCATTGATTCCGCAAAATAAGCAGATTATTAATTATATTATGCACAATGATGGTATTTGTAGTGTTGCCATCGATTGTGCAGTGTTATCTGTCACAAAGTTGAATACCTTTATCAGCTACACTGTTACATTGTCTTCCGACTATTTCTTTGGTGTAAATCTGCCATTCTCACGTTCATTGTGCCATTGTGTAGAAATTAAATATGAAATCTAATCCAGACATAACAATCGTGATGAGGCCGTTAGTGCTACGTGTAGTTGTTTTATTGTTGAAGCTTTTGGTGCCAGTCTGCAGCGTGTGTAAAGTTTATGTCATATTTTGCTTATTTATGTATGAAATACGCACTTACTGAAGACTTTATAATTTTGCCCAGTTATTAAAATATCCATTTACTAAAGGTAATGTGATCTAGTTGTCACTTAGCAACATTTGTTCTGCATATAATTGTGTAACAGTAAAAATTTGTGAAACATTATACATGTTCAGAGATAGTGTTCTGCTTGGTGCTTTCAGTCTGCTGCTTACCTGAATGGTGAACCGATAATGGCAACTGACGGCGTCGAACACTTGGAGGTAAATTTCTGAATGCAGACTACTTAACCCTTTGACTCCCGTTGTTGTCATATGGGTACAGCTATAAACATCCTGTGCAAGACCAGGCTAAGCCATCATGTTTTAATTTTTGACATCCGAGCACTCTGACGTTATCCGGGCACTCCGACGCTCAGGGCTGAACATCAGAGTGCCCGTATGTCAAAAATTACAAATGATTGCTTAACCTGGTCTGGCACTGGATACTGGATGCTTTATGGCAACAGTGGGCATCAAATGGTTAACAGACTGAAATTATGTCATCGCTGTAAATGCTTACGTGAGCCTGGATTCTTTTATGATATGTATGTTTATTGTCGTTGCTGGTTTCATGTTTATCTGGTGCTAGTTTTGGCTTTTTTGTTTCCGATGCAGAGACGCAACCACGAGCTGGCTGCATTGTTGGAGCAGCATTCGTCAATGAACACTGCGCTCGTCAGCCAGATTGACGATCTGGTCAGAACTGCGTTGCTAGTTGTTGTCAGATGAATTCTTTAGTAACATTTGTTGTGTGATAACATTTCATGGCTTCTGTTGTATAGTAGTAGACACTAATCTAACGAATGACGACGTAGCACTTTGTGACTGCCTCGTGTGGGCTCGAGAGCATTGTAGAATAAGCCCATCTTGTTTACTGGCCGAGTGTTGTAAAAGGCGACTGAACCAGGGTAGTTTTTTTGCTGTATTTTGCGTTTTTTGCTTTTTTATAGTCGCATTTAATCCTTTGACGCCCACTGTTACCATATGGGTCGAGCATCAGAGTGTCCGGATGTCCAAAATTACAAATGACGGCTTAATACAGTCTGGCACAGGATGCTTTTTAGCTGTATTCATATGGCAACAGTGGGCTTCGAAGGGTTTTTTTTGTATTGTCTGTATTTTTAATTTGTCTACTATCCTGTATTTTCTAGAACGTGATGTGCTGATGTGCCGTTAAGAATCTGCTCACTCAAACGAGTGTTTGTATTTGTGTGTGAGTAGAAGCAGGCAAACAGTCGACTACAACAGAGCGTCGAGGCAGAGAAGCGTTCAGGAGAAGATAAACTCAAGAGAGAGCTCGGTGCTTTGAAGGAGCAGCTGCAGGTACGTCAACGTTGATTTCCTGCTTGTCTGTCAGTGTCATTATGCTACACTTGGCTGTGATGCCTGACAGTTGTCCCGGCAACTGCTGTGTGCCAGAAAAATCCTTGGCAATGTGCGACTTGACTGGTTTATATCTTGGTATGTAATTTATGATGTTTGAATGTTTTAGCATGGTTAACGGTATTTCTGATATGCACTCGTCACAGGACTTTGAAGTTTTATGCTCTCAACTGTTTCTCTCCAACTAATCAACATTCATTTACTTTATTTCGTGATGCTACTGTTTGTGCGTAGGTTCACATCCAGACGATCGGAATTCTCGTGGCGGAGAAGACTGAACTGCAGTCGTCAGTGAATCAGAGTCAGAAGTCTGCTGAATCTCGACAAGGTAATCTCTTGAGTGACTATTACTGTAGTTAACCTGTGTCTTATCAGGCTGCGTGTTTATGTGGGTTTGTCTGCGAGTACACTGGATAATCAACTTGTGCTCTTTGCAGCATTTGTGGACACACAGACAGATGTTTGGTTCTTTGTCGCAATGCTGCCGTCTCAACTCAACTCAACTCAAGTTTATTTATGAAATGGTAGCTGGACGGTTTAAAAGATATACAGTAGAGTACATGCAAAGAGAATAAAATGAAAAACAATCAATACTGTAGAACAAATACATACAAAATTTGAAAAATAGTCCCATGATCGTGTCTTCCAGAACTAAACTGCACGCCCCAGAAAATCGTATACACACACACACCAATGTACAGTGCAGATAGTGCTATTTTATATGATATTCTGTTACTGATATTTAGCGAGGGCATAGTTGATAAAAGAGCGATATTTATTAGTCTTAGTTAGTGGTATTGGGTAAACAGAGTGTCGCCGAAGCCGCGAAAGAATTTCTGAATCACGCCGTTGGGGAAGAAGGTCATGTAAACAGCTGTCGGATTGTGTGATGGAGCGAAAGAACCTCCTCCCCAATTCAGATCTGCAAGCAGAGAGTGGCTGTACTCCAGCACATGCAGAATCGTACAGCATATGACTAAATTGTAACTAAACTAAGCTGTAACCACTGCTCACTGACTCTGACAGTTTACTGGCGTGAATACTGGAGCTGTGTTTGCTGTGACGTGCTGTGCTAGCTGAGATCGAGGAGTTGTCAGGTCGGCTGAAAGCCTCCAGGCAGCGAGTTGCCGACCTCGAGCGCAATTTCACCACCGCATCAAACTCGAGTCAGAAAAACGAAAAGGTTTATTATTTTATTACTTACTAAACAGCCTGCAGTTTTGATTGTAGCAGTGTAACTGGATCGGAGCAGCACTGTGTCAGCTTGAGTTTGCCTGTGTTGGTGAAATTTGCTATCGATGTACGTTCAGAAATTGCACGCATTACGTCGGATAATGTCATTGGCAGTATTCATAGAAGTGTGCAGCGAACATCCACAAGTGTCTTTTGTTCATTATTCTATGTCGTACTGATTTGATTCTGTGTAGACTAACAAAGAACTGACGAAGGAAGTCGACAGGCTAAAGTTGGATCTCTACAAGTTGAAGTACGTCGTCAAGTTGCTTTTCATCATCGCACGTTGAATTGATGCGTCAACTAATGCATTATTGTCCATTGTCTGCGTATTTTTGACATCATTGTTTTGTTTTTCAAACAGCGTCAAGTTTTTGTACAATATGATAAGACTGATGTGACTGTGTGTGTGCTTGTTTGTCCAGCAAATCTAACGAAGAGTTTCAGCAACATAATCTGGAGCTGCAGGGCAAACTGCAGAAAAAGGTACAAAATGGTTGATCTTGTTTGCTCTTAAGACAGTCGACACTTCGGCTTTTCTTCTGCTACAGATCAGTTCTCTGTTTTCTTTGTGCTTTGACGAATGATGTACCGAGCGGGACATTAATCCCTTCTCAACTGTTGACGATTGATCGACTTATCATATCAGTTCTGATGTTCTGCCTTGAGTGAATGCCGTTGCCTGTTGGAGAGAGGGAACTGCAGCATGTTGTGATTGTGTGGTGTGCCGTCATTGTTGAAATGTAGATGAGTCGACCAGTAACAAACTACATAACATCTATTCTAGTTTTCTTGTAAGTATTAGACGTTCTGAATCTAAGTTAAGTCACTGAGAACAAACTCATTGTCTCATAGTAGGACATACATATCTAACCCAGTCTTGCCTTGTATGTCCCACTGTATGTATAGCTTGCAATTCTTAGGCTATTAACTGTAGAACATATACTGATCAGTTGTGTAGATTTTGACTGGCATCATTTGTAAAAATTTCTGTCTAGCTTCTCATCTGAAAGATCTATTCAAAAATATCCATCCTAAACAAATAATTTGCGCCTCTGAAGTCATCCGACATGCTGGCGCTATATAAATTAGAGTATTATTATTATTATTATTAATTTCCTTTATGCACTCTATTGGCCTAGCTAATAAACTTTGAACTATTTCAGGCATGATACAGCTGGTATCTGTGTGCTATGCTGTAAAACCCCACCATGCATCAATCAGAATTCGACTTGTCTGTGTTGAGATGGAATGCTCTGCTGTAGGTGTCAGAGGCCGGCAAGTTTGAAGATGAACTGATAGAACTACGCGGCCAGTTACAGATGTCTGAACTTCATGTCCAGCAGGTCTGTTGGTCTGCTGACTGACGAGAGTGATATGAGTGTATAGCAGGCTGCGTAGCAGAACTCAGCGTCTCTAGTATCATGTCTTGTTAGTTGTTAGTTGTGATGAAGCAGATGGTTATGTAATCATTTGACATCATTGTTCTTGTACGATACGATACAATACAAGTATTTAACGTGGACTGAAAAGCATAGTGTGGTCAGCTTAATGTAGGACACATAGTCAAAAAACAAAAATATGAAAAGAAGAAACTCAAACAAACAAATGCCAGTGTCAACTTACTAATAAGTAGACTGAAGTGAACTGTTACTGTCTGAGCATCGACCTGCAAACTGTGTGCAGTTGACTTGGTATTAAAGTTTCGCTGATGTTAAATGCTGCTCTTCCACTTGTTTTGTATCTGTCGTGACGTGTAGTTGCAGAATGGCCATGAGACGCCGCCGCACGAGGCAATGAAGCAGATCGACGAGTTACTTGCCGCAAAGTCTGAACTGCAGAGCAAGCTACAGCACGTATGTGATTGACTTCTGCGATCAGTGTACCATCAACGTTCGTTAACATGCTTTGATATAACGCTGATTCGGTTGCAATGCGGTTAAACTCATGGATCCCAATTTCTCATAGACTGGCCAATGTTGATCATTGATTTCACCGTGAGTGTAAATAGGAACAGTATCAGTTGATTTACACCAGTGCGCAGTACTAAGACCCACTAAATGAGCTGGAGCACTCAGCATTAGTCCATTCCACCCAGCAGCAGAGTTAATCATGAACAACATTTGGTGCCTGCCGCATACAGCTCAGAATAGTAGGCGGTGCTGAAATCTGATACTCTTGAGGCGTGATTTTGATAAGTTAAGCAACTTAAATTTGTTTGTGTTCGCAAATATTTGTGATTTCGGAAAACTGTTTACGGTGAACCACAAACATGTTTGTGTTTGAAGAACAAATCAACCATGTCAGACAGAACAGAAACATGTTTAAGTTGTTTAACTTACTGAAATTTAATAGACCGGACTCTACCGTGTGCAGTGACATCTATGAACTGTGTACTGTGAATTGTT
>Ga0056129_1000428_pt1 | contig 10888 bp, 6 predicted proteins | sample WorMetLIZISLAND1_FD_71118 | JGI IMG/M metagenome (GOLD analysis project Ga0056129, IMG submission 71118) | Marine gutless worms symbiont microbial communities from Max Planck institute for Marine Microbiology, Germany - Olavius loisae LIZARD... ...
AAAATTCACGCATTTTAGTTTTAGTTTTCGTCTTGTGGTCGAATTTTCGTCATAGTTTTAGTTTCGTCGACGAAAATTGGCGATTTTTAGTTATAGTTTTCGTCAGCATGACGAAAATTAATTAATTTTCGTTGACGAAGTTTTAGTTTTAGTTTTAGTCGACGAAAAAAACACTGGTGTGTTCCAGACTTATTATGGCTAGAGCTGTCAGTTGACGATGGCAGTGAAACAAGCCATGTTGTTGTTAGCCGACCGTACTATTGGTACAGTGTTGGATCCGTCTGTTGTCTGTCTGTACGGAATGTATTGTGGCTAAACGGTGCTTCCTAGAGCAAAAGTTACTATTGAGAGCCTATAGGAAGTCGTATATGAGAAATTGGTTGGTACCAAAATGAATGACCTTGACCTTTGTTTAGAGGTCGTATCAAGGTCATGTCAACTGTTGTGTGACATTCGACGTCGAATATTTAGGAAACCGTTAGAGGTAGAGGCTTGGTTCCAAAGGACCACTATGAGGAATTGACATATGGACTATCAAATGGTCACGTGACTGATGAAGTCACGTGATCCCCGAAGGTACTGTGAGGCAGTACGGTCGGCTGTCCTAGCAACAGCTTGGCTTCTTGTGTTTGTCTCATGTAGAGAATCGTCCATACGTGTTCCTCACGTCCCGCGTCCACCCTGGTGAAAGCAATGCCAGCTGGGTCATGAAGGGTCGGTACTTACACTTCTCTCTTATTTCGCTGCCTTCAAATTTTGTGATTTCACATGCAAATTTATTATGGCACATTGATTTTTCGAGATTTCAAACCAGAAAAAAGTCAGCGCAGTAATCACAGTTTATTAAAGACTTGAAAAAAAAGTCTTCAGCTGCTTTGAGTTTTTTCACCGCTGCATGCGTATTAACATCGCGGCATGCATAAACATAAATGGAACAATGATTCCTGTGACTTGGTGATGGGCCTATCACAAGTTTTTATTTCCATTGCAGTGTACTGGTGACGAGTAGTGTTGAAATTCATGCTCTTCAGTTTTGGGTGTTTGTTCACCTTGCAAAATTGCAAACTAAAGGACTCGTGAAGGTATTAAATGAAATTTGAATGAGAAGCTACGTTTGTTCTCAGGTGTGTAGCTTACTGTTCACTGTCATTTAAATAAGTAAGTAAGAAAACTTACGAGGCACAGCTTTAACAGTTAGTCACAATGTGCCGCGATCTCAGCACCGAACAAAAATGTCTTTAGTAGCCATTTAAATCGTTGAAATCTAACGTCAGCTTGTCGCAGATCAGCTGGAAGGAGGTTCTGCTGCTTCAGACCTGCAGCTGCAAAACAGCACACGTCGTCTAAGGGTGTTGATTTCACATTTTTTAATCGTTATTAAGGATATTCATTCTTTTATTTACGTACCATATAATGGCTCTGAATTGGCCTTTTTGCATGCTAATATGCTGTTAAGAAACTGTACATTCAATCATTGTGGGTGTTGTGACATCGTGTGTGGTCTGTGAGAGTAGATGACATGACTTTGTTATCTGTAGGTACGTTGGATTTCCTGATGAGTGATAAGCCGCTGGCACGCAGTCTCAGAGAAATGTACATTTTCAAGATTGTGCCGATGCTTAATCCAGATGGTGTCATCAACGGAAAGTGAGTTGTAAGATCCACCGTGTGGCAGTAATGTTTACTTTACAGTGTTCTCTTTTTAGTTGCACTGTTTGATGATAATGCATAGAGTAATCAAATAACATTGATATGAATTGCGTAAAATTTATCGTTCTTCTGTTTCACTGGAGTTTTGGTCTTGGCTTGATCACAAGTCTTGGCCGTGATGTCGATGTATCGTTCTCGGTCTTAATCCCGCGAGTCTATGTCCGTCTTGGCCGTGGTGTCGATGTATCGTTCTCGGTCTTGATCCTGCGAGTCTGTGTCCGTGGTGTCGATGTATCGTTCTCGGTCTTGATCCCGCGAGTCTATGTCCGTCTTGGCCGTGGTGTCGATGTATCGTTCTCAGTCTTGATCACAAAACTGTCTGTCTGTGGTGCTGGTGTGTTGGATACAGTCATCGTTGTTCCCTGGTGACCGAAGATCTCAACCGACGCTGGTTTCACCCTTGCCCCAAGCGACATCCGACCATCTACCACACGAAGGGTCTGATGCAGTATCTCCAGCAGCTGATTGGCCGCGGACCGCTTGTCTTCTGTGACTACCACGGACACTCTCGGCGCAAGAACGTCTTCTTGTACGGCTGTAGTCCGAGCTTGTCGTGGATCAGTGACGATCTTGACAATCCAACACTTCTGTGCAAGGGCATCGAAGACCCAGGATACAAGGTATCTAACGCGATAGCTTTGCATGTCAGTTACACTAAAGTGAATGGATGATTCAAGTGTATCTTAATGAACTTGTGTTATCCTCTGAAGAAAGAAATTATGCTGTAGTGTCAGCCGGCGTGGAATTTCGTGGCGTTCAACCGAGTCATGCCTACGGTACGGATGGGCTGCAACATAAACTTTTATGCAGAGCCTTGTAATTTTTTTGTCTTTGTAATTTATTCAGACATAACGATGTATGGTGGATGTGTCTGTGGCTGATCAGATGCTGCCCAAGCTGCTGCAGCAGGCCGCGCCATCGTTCTCTCTCGGCAGCTGTAGCTTCGTCGTTGAGAAGTACAAGGAGTCGACAGCTCGCGTGGTTATCTGGAGACAGCTGGGCGTCATTCGCAGCTACACGATGGAAAGCTCGTATTGTGGCTGTGACCAGGGTCCTTACAAGGTAACATTGATGGCGTTAACTCAGCAGGGCAGCTTGTGGAATCTGCCAGCATACCGTGGTTTATTCTCTCGTTTTGTTAGCCACGTTCTCAAAAGGCAAGTTTTGGGTGCGATGTGCTGTGGGATGCAGAAGAGCTGAGTATACTTGGCATTGATCTGTATTCAGATTATTCCTTTAAAATGCAAAACATATTGTCTTGTGATTCTGTTGGACATTGGTGCAAAGTGTTCTACTACTGTATGCTCTGTTGTGCAGATCACAGTAATGTTGATCACTGTATGAAGTGAAATGATCTAACTGGAGTCTGGAAATGTTTGTGCTTTCTGAAAATATGCAACCTCTGAGTGTCTACCAGTTACTGACGCCTCCTATGAGTGGCTCACGTGATCAGTCAGCCACATGTATTAACAGTTTGTCAGCAGTTACAACGTTCTCCTGTAATAACCTGATCATTCATACTCACCATATCGATCTCCCAATGCCAGTGATTCCAAACACCACATATAGAATAACGTAGGTCGTGTGTTTCCATGGACTGACGACTAATCCAGGACAGTGTATCTCTCTGTAGACGCAGATGTAGACCTTTAGAACAGTCTTTGCGGTCTGCATGGTGTCTCTGACTCAGTTGTAGAAGTTGTGGGTTAGAGCATACTTATTTCTCTGTTCAGTCGTTACAGCTTTAGCCATTATGTCTCGTGTGAGTAAACTGGACCGATAGTGCTGTACTTTGGAAAACGGATTCAGAATGTCGCCATACTGAGCACTTTGCATGAGCGTAAACGCAGCCGTGTTGTGTGTGTCTGTGTGTTGTTAGGGGCAGCACTTCAACACTCAACATCTAGAGGAGATGGGGTGTAAGTTCGGCGAGGCTCTCGCTAGGCTGAAAGCACGACACATGATGCGTTCACTGCCGCTGCAAGGTGCGGGTGTCGGGGTCAGCGGAGTGGGTAGCAGTGCCACGGCAGCCGCTGGTCTGAGTGCCGGCACCGACAGCCCAGTGCAGAGGTCTTCGACGTTCACTGACGACGACTTTACTACGTATGTATAGTATAGTATAGTGAGACCTGCTGCTGTCTTTGAGTTCTGTCAGTTATACATGCCAGCAGTTTTCACACGTTTTATTTCTTTGCTGTTTTTACTACGCGTCAGCTCTGCTGAGCATGGTAGCACGGTAATAGGTATATGTCAAAAACGGTGCAAGATAGAGCCATAGTTACTGTTGAACATTAGTAGGAATTCATATAGGAATTGTTGAATGGTGTCATTTCCAGTGACCTTGAACGACCCTAACCCGGGTTTCAAGGTCACAGTTTCAGCATAATGTGCCGTCGACACGCGGTCCCTCGGTGATAGCTGAGCTTCTTGTTTGACATCACACAGCCATACCGTCAGTCCTTTAAAGTAATGATGCAGTCACAGAAGTGAATGGTAGTTTGCTTCATTTTTCTGCTTTATACTGCACAGATGGTTCTGATCATTTTTGATTCAACAGCATTTAAGTGCATATTCCAGTTGCAACTAGAGGTTCTCAGAAAATGTCGATCATGATTCTGTGCGACTTTTTCATTTTCAACATTTTAAAATGTTTCTTTTGTTTTTTGCCACGTTGTAAACGTTGTTTCAGCTTTACATGTTTGTGACATGTAATGTGTATTGTTGTGATGTGTGTACAGTGGAGACCTGACCGCGTCAACAATCGACCTGCTGCAGACGCGTGCAGACAGCGGCAGCAGTGACGTCATGAGTGACGCGGACGATGACGTCGACGAAGACGATGACGAGTTCTAGCCACACAGCGAGTCACTCTTGTCTCTATGGCGTCTCTAAGTTGGGAGTTAATCGTCTAAAGTCGTGCTGCTGTGCCGATGCATATCAAAAGTCGTTGCTTTTAGCATCTGTCCAGTGCTGATGTTGCTGTAATGTCTCGTTCTACTGGTAGGTCGTGTGTTTGGTTACTGAAACTGTACCAACGTCGTCTGTGGGACTGGATGACTTGCATTTTAGTCGCCGACACAGTCTGTTCCTGTGATTGATACAGTCATAATGTTGCATGTTCCACTGTTGTCTGTTTGCAGCTTGTTACAGTTCGTTTCCGTGTGTCTAACTTGTTGTTATGAGAGATGCTTGAAGGCGGCCGGCGCCATGTGATCGACATCGTTGTATGCTGCATAATGAGTGATGCTTCATTTGCTCAGTACATGTTACCTGTCATGATTATGTACCTGCTTGCTTGTTACAACTAGTGTGATATTATTTTGATTGTTGAATATTGTACTCGTCGGCTAATCACTTTATACAGTGGATCTATTGTGCTAGTATTGTCTGTTGTGAGATGTGGTACAGCTGTGTGGTTCTGACCAGCTGTTGCTGGTTGTTGCCTGACCTCTGCTCACCCCATTGTTCCGCCACCGACACTTGTACATCGTACTACCAACTGGTCTACAAACGTTGGACATTCTCTGCTATGTTTAGGGTCTCATTGACGAGTGTTGATAACACTGAGAAACAAACCACGCGTGAAATGGAGAAGACGTGGTCACTAAACAGGGTACTGGTTCGGTACCAGAGTCTGCCTGAGTTCACCGGATTGTGCAACGCTCCATATCATTGTCACATTGTTGACTAGTGTCTGCCTATACTGTGTTGGTGCAGACGTAAAACCGTGCTCAATCAATCAATCTGCCTGTGTCCAGTATATTCACAGATGTTGATGATTTTTGCTCTTTCCACTAACTAGGCTATCAGCAGCTGGGTGACATGTCACTGAACTGACCTATAATGGATCAAGTGGGTCAACTCGACGTGGGTGTCCAGGCCAGCCCCTTCCAGTACCTGGTGTCTACACTTCACAGACTGGTTCCATCCACACTTTGAGATCTAGTGGACTCCGCTCACTATGCAGAGTGATTTGTAGCTCTGTGCCAGTTGTCTGATGGTGCAGTAAGTAGAATTGGATTGGCCTGTCAGTATTATCTGCACATTTGAGATGTGGTGGTGCTAGATGACCTTTTTGGGGTTGAAAATGACAATATGAAAATGGCAACAATTGTAATATTGCTTGGTTGTGGTGTAATCCAGTTCACACACACACACGTACTGAGTTGCCGTTGTCTATCTGTCAGTCTGTCTGCTGTTAGTCACAAGTATTGTATGATGACAGTCGTGTTTCTGAGTTGTATTCACATTTCATATCATTTAACATTGTTACAGATCTTATTCATATGTTCCTGACCACCGTTGACTATTATTACCGCCGAATACACTACTGCTCGCTTTTTGTTTATATTTAATTTACTGCAGAATTATATGTGATGCTTTTTAATTACTCGTTGTCTTCATTCTTCGTGTGGTGATCGCGATGCGTAGCAGTTGCCTGTAGCCAGACACCAGATTAGACAGCTAGCACGTCTGTTCTAAGGAGACGGAAGCACTGTGATTATTAATCGCAGCCACTGACTTTAAAATGATAACATTATTGCTTCAGTGCATCATCCTGTATCAACCTGCTAGAGATGACTGACAGTCTGACACCCCATGTGGGCCTCGGGAGCCATAGAATAGGCTCAGTCTGTTAATTTCATGGTCGGATGCTGTAAAAGGCCCCAAAACCAGGCTTTAGTTCCATTTGATTTAGTTTGGGCAGATGTTATTTGTTTTCTTGCGTTGTTGTTTTTTTAGGTTTTGTGTTGTTGGTTGTAATCAGGTGAAAGGCAGTGCCTTCACAATATTTCAACGAAAATTCATTGGTGCACCCAACCAGAAGACGACAAACATAAACTCAGTACTGTAACACAACAACGCACGAACCAACCGTGGCACGAACGGAGACGGAGACTACTAAGCCTAATTACTCCAGAAGAGGATCCACAGGTGGTGTCAGTCTTTCTGCATGTGCACCACTGAATTTTGGTTGAAATACTGTGAAGACGCCTTTCGTGCGTTTAGTTTTGGGTGTTATGCAATGCACCAGTCAAGAGATTGGCTGGGAAGATTGTCTCGAGCGCTACGTTAAACCCTTCTCAACTTAACTCAACGTACGGACGATTGGTTGACGTTTCCACTGATAGGAGATGCCTTGAATAAATGTGCTTTCTTCCTTTAGGTCTGTGCAGAAATTGTGCAAAATCAAGATGATATCTGATGGACTATGTAGCCTGCAGTGATTGCAATTCCAAATGCTATTGTACTTTTGACGACAAATCTGCACAAACACATTACACACCACGTGACTTGTGTGAAACCAGAGGACGGGGGATGTTATTCTTTAGTTACAGGAGTCGGGGGGATGGGAGCTGCTGGGACCCAATAAGCACCGATAGACAGCGAGGCCAGGTAGACACATTTTTGTCCGGATTAGTTTAATCATTCTTGTTCAGTGTAATGTTGCTATAAGCGGTGTTATGACCAAGACACTAGATGTCGAGACCAAGGTTCGACCAAGGCAGCAGGGTTCGAGACCGATGGTGAGGCCGAGGCAGTTCTAAACGAGGCCAAGGCCGAGGCAGTATACCTCGAAACCGAGGCACAAGGCAGTTGGTCTATATTTTAGCCATTCTGTCAGCTTATAAAGAACGGAAAATGTCAAACAAGTCAGGACAATTTGCATATACCACTTCAAACTCTCGGTTACTCGGTATGTCATCTATAATCATGGTTGGAATCCGCGATCAAGTTCGTTTGCATAAATTAATCATGTTGAACAATATACAATAAAGAAAGAGGACCAAAGACACTACTCGCCCGGTCGCCCCAAACTCTTCGACAACTAGAACCCTTGACTGCGCAGGCTGCGGGGGCTTGCTTATTTTTATTCCTCAAAATAACCGTAGGGACATTTTAGCTTGGTTGTGCTATGACTCTATGCTTAGATACAAACAAACAAACTACTTAGCAACGAGATGTAAACATGGACGCGAAGCCGAAACATGATGCTCCTCATGGAATGGAGCCGTATGATCTTGGTAATTCTGACGATCTCGGCGCGTTAAGTTGCGAACAACAGACGAAGCTTAACGATTTCAAGGTAATTTACTTTTAACACCGTGTTTGGCACAATGGGCATATCGCCTCCCTATTGGAAAACTAGACAAAATCACAACACCCGCCAAATTTTAGACTGTTTAATAAAGTAGGCTTATGTTCACTGAATAAGTGGACATATCATAATTGTAGGTAAAGAGTATATAGGCCTACAATAAAAGCAGTGTCATATGGTCCGGCGCAGTACTGTGCGGTCTGGTGCAATCGGCGTGTCATCGGCATGTCTATAGTGCCATGTGCATGATAATGTTTGAAGGTCATTCCAGCTAGTTTAAACCTGTCACTGTCTCACAAATACTGCATACCACCGGTATATTGCCTATCACTCTTTTAAAATGATCGCTTGTTCTGTTTTACCTCTCAGTGTACCGGTATTTATTAGTTACGTAATGTATTTTCATGTTTCAGATACAGGCACGTGTTGAAAATGAATTGTATCTTCGCCAGCATCCAGAAATCGATTGCCTTTTAACTACTTTTGTCAGGTTATACTTGCAATCATAGCATAAATATGTACTATTAAACTAGCTTATGCTTCCTGTAGACTTGCATTTGAGAAGCCCGACTTGATCCAGTTTATCGTTTACCATTATTGTTATAAGATTACAGATTTACCATTGAACTTGGCGTTACTGACAAGAAGGCTATTAATTATACTAATTTTCAAATCCTAGCACTGTCATTCCTTGCCGTGGTAGCCTAGGCCTATGTGAGGAATCTTGATATTTCTGCAGTTTGTCAATAAGTTTTTATAGTTGGTCGTATGTTGTTTTCAATTACTGCTGAGACCATCGCCGGAAGAAATACGTGTATTTTGTGTGTGTTGGGGTACAGTGAAGTGTTGCGTTCAAGACCTCAACAAATCCGTGAATTCGCTGCAGGTACTATCTATTTGCTGTTATCTACAGTTTCTGTTCGTAGCAGTGATTAACTTGGTCGGCAGATGAGGACCAATGACTTTCAGACAGTCGTCATTCTGTAGTTACTACCGAACACTTCTTGTAAACTGTGTAACAAGAGGATCAGTGAGGTACTGCACGTCAGTGGCAGATTACACTGGAGGTCATTGGAAATGTCACAATTTGTCAATTTGATGATAGAATCCATACGACTTCCTATAACGTTTAATAGTACCTATGGCTATATTTTGCACTGTTCGGCCACAGCTCGGCAGCAGCAAATACCGGTTTTACAAATACCAGAATGGCAGTAACTGTAGAAAATTGTTTTTCTGGGAGCGATATGCTTCAAATTTCTGCAACATCCTTACATCGCTGAAAACAGTCTTTGGTCTACCGATTGGTAACAAGAAGCCAAGCTGTCGCTAAGATAGCCGACCGTACTGCCTCACAGCACCTTTGGGGGTCAGACGTCATCGATCACGTGACCATTTGATAGCCTACAGGCCATTTCCTATTGGTGGTCCTTTGGAACCAAGCCTCTATCTCTAACGGTTTCTGAGATATTCAGCGTCTAATGTAACGCAATGGTTGACATGACCTTAATACGACCTCTAAACAAATGTCAAGGCCATTCATTTTTGTAGCAATCGATTTATCATATATGACTTCCTATAGGCTGTCAATAGTAACTTTTGCTCTAGGACGCACCGTTTAGCCACGATACATAACATTACAGACAGACAGACGACGACGACAGACGCAATACTGTACCAATAGCGCGACTGGCTAAAAACCGCATCATTGTAGGTCCGTTTCTGCTTTTGGTGAAATTATGCACCAACGTGACAGATGGTGAGGGCCGCCCATAACCTATTACTGTCCTTAGCAGCGCCGATGTGTGCTATAAAGCTACACATTTTGTATCTTTCAAGATGACTTATTCGTTGAGCAGTTACAATTGTTAACATAATACAACCGAGAAAAATTGTATCAAAGTGCTCATGAATTCAGTAAAAATGTCGAGTCCAGTTGTTTTGTGGTTGAGAACTCTCGACTTGATCCAGTCTTTCATTTGTCCTTTGTCATCTCTTCATCTAGAGGTACCAAAATTTCATCAGCTCAAACCAACAAACATCATTCGATGAAGATCGCCCCGTGACGTTGCAAGTTATCATGGTAAGACACACATAGACGCACCACTACAATACACCACGCTGCCTTGCTAGCAGCGAACAATGTGGATAGCGAAAATACAATGTATATATCACTTTGGGACTAAGCTTCGGGTGACTGACTTGGACGTTCGTTTGGTGTGTTTTTAACCTGAATAATAACTGGTGAGCTGAATGCCAGCTGCCGTGTGTGACACTTATCAGCAGTATCTGTGTGTGTGGGTGATGTAGAGTTCTTCACGGACCCGGAGCTGCCGAGCAAAGTGGACAAGTTGATGGACGAGCGTCAACAGCTGCTGCGAATGAACGAGATTATCAAACAGTTGTGACTGTGACTAGCTGATGAGCTGCACTGATACTATTCGTACTAGTCGTGTTTGCCCAGCTAAACGCACTGTTTTGTGTAGCTGCTTAATGCTTATTCATCATCCAACCAATATGTCATCGACGAATTAGAAACGAGGTTGAGTGGAGACGTTTTCACTGAACGAGTTAATTAGTTAACTAGTACAAAAGTACAATAGGAATACTGAGACTGGACCAATTGGTGGACTGACTTCTGTACAGGTAATAACTAAACAAGAATCGACAATAAGTAGGAAAATTATATAGCGTGTTGAGTGTAAAAAACTTCGGATGTGCTCGGTGTGCTAGTAGGATGATAAGTAGAAATGTATGAGCTGCAATGAGTAACATTAACCATACAATCTCTTGAGTTTGACCTGTTCTTTTTTCAGTCATAATTTACCTGGAGGTAAAGGAGTTGATGAGAAGCTCAAAATGGATGAAGATCACGACACTGGATTGAAATACAAAATGGATCTCTGGTAGGCGAGGGGCAGAGCTGGGTTTGATGGCTGAGGGTCCAAGATTCTGGAAGGTCTGGGGGATGTAAATGTAAGTCCTACAGCAGGATCCAGGGCGGAACCCCCAGCAAAAACTGCATTGTGCTAATTTTCTAAACTCCACAACAAGTCCTTATTTAAGCTGTTCTGTTAT
>Ga0056129_1000429_pt1 | contig 10880 bp, 8 predicted proteins | sample WorMetLIZISLAND1_FD_71118 | JGI IMG/M metagenome (GOLD analysis project Ga0056129, IMG submission 71118) | Marine gutless worms symbiont microbial communities from Max Planck institute for Marine Microbiology, Germany - Olavius loisae LIZARD... ...
GGGGTGACGCCTGTTAGATTCCTGGCCAATTAGATGACAGGACCGCTGTCCAGGGATGGTGTTTTGGGCTAAATCGCTGTGATCGTTGTACGGACCTATTGTTTGTAAGTCGTATAAAACATGTGTATATGTCATATATCGTCGGAGAGGACGAGGACGTGGCGTGGTGTATTCTGGGATGTGTGCATGTCGGTTATTGGCTTGTAATATTTGGAAACAATACAGAATTATAATGAGAAAATACTGAGCTAATATCTCTCGTTTTCATACCTATCTTATTATCATAAAACCCATAAAAATACTTCTTCCTTCCTTCACACGTAGGCCAGTATTGTCAGCGACAACGTTGTAAGCGTGTCGAATTGGAGCAATTTTTGGCAGGCTTTCGCGTCGCGTGGGTTTGTCAGCGATAGCTGGGCTTTCTTGTATTTATAATTTAACATTTAAAGAACCTGTTGATTATTTGTTTTTTGAACAATTTCAGTTTCTGACATGATTTTACCAATTAATTGTATTTTTTGTTAGAATTGTGTTCAATTGTTTCATGAAATATTTCAAAACAATTGCTTAGCATTTCTGTGCTTCAGATACGCAGGTTTAACAGTCACCATTGTCTCTGATGTAAGATAATAGATACAGCTACTGTAAGATATCGATTATAATGTGCAGTTTACTGAGGGGTAAAATTGAAGTACACATGCATAATATGCAGAGTACTTACTTTCAGGCTTTGCTGAATGTTACTAGTGCATGCGATGAAAAAGTAAGACGTTTGTGGCATAGCTAGTAAAGTTACTAAAATTGTTTAAAAACTGTTTAATTATAGCATTTCATACTTTTAGTATTGTTTTTGTTGCTATTGTGTTTATGCTTCGGATTTTATGACGATGAAAAATAGAATTAACGTAACGTAATCTGTAGAAACACCACATCAAAAGCAGTATGGTACACACAGTTCAGCATTATGTCAGGTCTTCTCGGTATTGCTACTGACCATTCAGTCTGATTTGTTTACTTGATGGCGGAGTAGCAGTTAACTTTGTGAGTAATTGTATACACGTGTTTATTACGTCAAAGTTGTGCCCATTATAATGAAGATGTTACAGTAACTAACTAGCTGGTGATGTTGTGAAGGTGTCGTCTATGCCTCGTCACCGGTGGATTCAGTTGATGTCCGAAGTTCACGGTCATCAGTGGCGGTAATGTCTAAGCTGTCCTGTCACATCACATCACAGTGCTTTGGACTTTGGTTTTGTTTGCAGTAGACCTTTGTTTTTCACTGTATTGCTGCATTCTGTTGGGCTCGTGAAGTCATGATCGCCAGAAGTAAAGTTAGTCGTGTTCACGACTTCAGGAGTAGTGTGTGTCCCATGACCAAAAACATGGTGTACGATTGATCCACATAAGAATACCTTAGCACCCGTGAAACTTCTCACTAGCCAACTGCTGTTACAATGAGACTTACACCAGGTTTCTACCATAGAAACTTTGTTAGCAAGCCTGCAAGCCTAAAGTGACTGCTGGCAGCGAGTATACAGTAAGATGCAACTGCATGTTGCGTTTACTGTTATTTTGTAAATTGATCTATTGTGTCCACATAACAAATTATGACATACAGTACACAATTGTGTTATAAAATGCACTTAAAAATTTACTATTTGTCAATAAACTACTCACTTAGTTAGTTTTGTTTGTGTGGTCGCCCGTCTTTACTGCTGCTCGTGATTAGTGGAGGTGCTTAATTTTTCTCCACTTCACGAAAATGTTTTGGGACAGTTTTCATTCTCGTAAATACGGTGAGCACGAGTTCACAAGCCCAGTAGAACGCAGCGTATGTTACTAGCCTAGGTCAGGTCTCTGAAAGAGAACTTGGGGATTTCTGTAGTCGGTGTTTTATAGACTGAACAGTCCTTGCTAACTGTTAATTTCCTTGTGACATGTCGATTCGTCTGCAACTGACTGTTATTACTCCTAGTTGTGTTTGTCCAATGTTCTGTACTGTTCTGACTCAATGCTTGTTACCATTTAACAGTTGTTTAACAAAGCTGTCACGTGGTCTCAGTTTTCACAGTGTCATTGCATCTTGCGGTTGTGATAGCTTTGATGAATAGAAACATCGATGAGTCGTGAGTCAGTGGACGGTGAATGTGATGTGGCCAGTCTCAGTCTGTTTGTGAACAGTTGATTGTGTCTGTGTTTACTGTTGGTTTATTGGAGATCACGATGATGTAGAGGCTGAGAATTCACGCAGGATAGAGCTGAACTGATACCATCACTGAAGTCTCGAGTCTTTTTGAGAATAATTGACAATTATATTTATTGTATGTCAGAACTGGACTGTGCCTCTGTCCCGGTGTACAAGGTGTATGAAATGTTAACTTCTGATCCATTAGCGCCAGTCCAGTGTATCTCTTCATAGAGCTTATGCCGTGGCTGTGTGTAGTGGGAGTCGTGATAAGGCGGCACGTCGGCGTGACCTTGCTGTTCTCGGTCATCTTGGTGCAATCTTTGACGAGACGGGCGGTGGTGGCGTCAAGTCACTGCAGTCAGTCGTCCCGTACCGTGTAATGTGGTCCGATGTGGCACTGCATGTTTGTCACGAGGTGGTACCAAGGTCACAGATATTGTATGCCATCAACGGAAATATCGTGGCACTCTGCGTCGCTGAAGACCAGCAGGTCATATCTGCACTGTTATGTCGGCATTCAATAAGTTTGAATAGTATGACTGTTTATTAACAATTAGACATTGTTAATCTAATGCTGTATGTAGCGATCTGTAGCCACACTAGAAGTGACTAAGATCAGATTATTGTTAACAGTACATTGGTTTTGGTGGTGTTTTTGTGCAATATGTATAAAAATTCCTGACGATCCAGCAGTTTGTTTGTTACTGACAAACAATTTACTGTTTGAGTTGCATTCATCTCCCAACAAGGCATTAAACATATAAAATGTTGTTTCTTTTAATACTGAGTTCATTGTTTTTTTTTAGGTACGAACAGTTGACATTCCAGGTTGTCCAAAATTTCTGCGGAAAGGTGCTATTTGTGAATGTGTCGGCTTTGGTAAGTGTGGCTTACAGTTTGCTTCTAAGATGAGTACTTATTGACAGTCAGAAACACGACAGTTTTGTGAATTTATTGTCACTTTTCATTCATCAGTACTTAGCCAGCAAATTGTAGCTGTTTACATAAACAAATATTGATGATCTGTTTATCCAGTCAGTAGTAAGTGAGAAGCTGCACATTGGAGTTGTATCAGTTAATGAGAATGCTAGGTCGTTGAAAACCAGTCGTCGCATGCTGCACGAGTGCACGTGTCGATGTGTTGGCAGGTAAGTTTTGTGTAAACAAAATTGGCGTGTTATTCCGCAGGACTCTTGTTATTGAGTGTGCTAACCTACAGCCACCCGCCTAGTAGAAGATCATCTACCGTAATAAACAATTGCCTGTCTGTCTATGAGACCTGAGACAGCCACACTCAAACAGTTGTGGTCAGTCGTAAGGTGACCACTGTCCTCTCCTCATCTACTGTCTGACATCATCAGTGGGACATCGTTAGTCAAGTGTGATGTGAATGCCAAGAAGCTCAGTAATTCTACACATTTCTCTACCGTACGGCAGTATACAATTACGAACAGTGAACTGCTCATGTGGTGTCTTATTTCACATATTTTACTCCTTTATAGCAGCAAAGTATCGTTTAATTCTGATTTAAATTAATGTTTCTGTTAATTCTGATGCAGGTGTTGTGCGCTCAGTGTCAGCTGAACACAAAACTATTTACATACTTACGCCAGTGTTACCTTCTGTGTTGAAGACGGTCAACTGTATTCAGTGTGGTGCTGTCAGCTTACCAAAGTCTCTGAGGATTTCTTCACAGGTGAGGATTGCTCGATGTAGTCTGTTGTCACTCCAAACTTGACTACTGTAACTGTCTGTACTACAATATTCCTAAGTCTCAAATAAATCACCTCCAACAGATTCAGAACTAGATTAAGCTGACCACACTCATCTTTTCAGTTCATGTTAAACTCCTGCATCGTATTGCTAATGTTTCTTACTCTATGAACTGGACAATGTACAGTCATTTAGTAAGCGTCACCTGTTAATTTTGGTTAGTAACATTTTTATGCTGTTTGCAGTTTTTATATGATGTAAGAAAGATTAAGTACTCTGTAGAATCTCCATCGTTAAATACTCCATAAATTTTGAAAACGTCATGTGATAAAGTTAGTTGAAAGTCCTTGCATATTTTTCCTCCCAAACTTGTGTACATCCGCATTAAGAGACATGTACTCACAGTTACAGTTGGTAACCAAATGTGACAATGCATTTTTTTGACACTTCCTGTAATTTTTCCGACAAAATCTGTAGCAGATGCATCCTACTGCTTGTCATTGTGTATTGCAGCCCACTGCCTGTGAAGTTCCATACCTTGACTGTGTACGTAAAGTGCCATATGTACGCCGACAACGGTCAAAGAGAAGACAGTCTAGTCATCAAGCAACGAGCGATTGATCTCAGCTGAATTTGAGTTGTTGAGTATGTAGGTAGAACTGCATTGAACGTTCATTAGGTCATGAAACTGCGTGAATCGTTTGCTTCATTCTTATCAGTGCTTTATATCATATGTTTGGGTAACTGTTATGTGTCGCTATCATAATGATATGTCCACTACTGTAACACTTCTGACTATAAATATGCAATTTGTGTTTTAATTAGAATGATCAGTGTACAAGCCTACCGACTCCTGTGGCACACACCATTCACCCACTTGTGGCAATTGTCTGCATCATTTTGTTCCGTTGCTGTTGTTAAATGTAGACACGTTACAAGTCAGAAAAAGCCGTTTTCAAGTTTGAACAGCAAAAGCAGGCTAAAATTTGGTTAAAATGGGGTTATAAGCATATTTCAATGTATATTACAGGTTTTGCGTTCCACATTACCTTGTGCTGTTAACTAGTCAGCTGGTATAAAAGGCCACTGCTTCAGTTAGTGCATGTCAGTATATGTAGTTTTCTTGTGTTGCTGTTTAGGTCTTTGTGTTATCATTGTAGCTGTTTCATTTTGTTAGTATCAGCCATGTGATTGGTTGAGAAGGCTGACAGATGTTTTGCTGCAGACAACTAACAGAATGATAGATGTTTTGCAATACTATCTGAACTCATCTATAAACACGATTTATCACAATTATTTATACCGCATTCTGAGACACATTAATATTACCTAATGATGTAATCACATAACTATTTTATACAATTACCAGTCAGATGCATGTTCTCATGACACCCCTTTATACAAGCTAAGTAGTAACAGTTAAGTCCAGTGGCACAGTGAGATAGCAAAATTAGCATATATGCAAACACATTAATGCACAGAAAATGTCACTGTCGAATTCTTGGTGTTCGTCAGTCTCCAAGAACTGCCAAATTTGTTGTCAATGATAACCATAACCCGTCTGGTGGAGTGACAGATTGGTTTCAAAACTTCAGGAGGGAGCCTCAGATGTGCCTTGATTCAAGTTATAATGCCCCAATATTCCATTCATGCAAGCGCTGTGTCAGTACATGACGCTGGATATTTCCTAGCTGCATCAACGCAACACTGCATTTGTAGATTTCAACAGAGAATTTCACGTTGAACAAGCGTCAGTGTGGAACCATCAACGTAGCCGAGTTTTCGTGTACTTTGATGGTGCAGTGATGCAGGAGTGTAAGACGGGCAACAGTTAGTAACTAAGTGAAATAATCAACATCATGTTACAACTGATTCAACTGATACCATATCAAATTCATTGCTCAGCCAACAGGCAGGCATGTCAAGTGCTTGCTCAGTCTCCATGAAAGGTGATACAACAGCTGTAAACAATGAAGACACACCTGAAGCTTTCAATACACACAACGCTCATATATAGACAGACACTCCACACAGACCGGTGTTTTCACAAAGCATCGCTGACCTTCAGGTTCTGACAGCAAACACACAATATCTGCAGGTAATTAGTAATTATTCCATGACCATTTAGTATCTCTTAGCACAGTGGTTGAGTTCATGTTTCGATAAGGAAAGATATTAACTTTTTTCTAATCCATATTTCATAATCTGAACGTTACTAAGAACTGAGTCCGATTAACTTTGACGATTAGAAAACTATTGTCTGTTAATCAAAAAGTGAACTAAACACTGATTAGAAAATTCTTTATCCCTAGAGATTAAGTAGACACGTCTATTCATTTGCATTTGCTGGTTGGTGTTAATCGGAAATGTTTAACTTTTTTGGTTTTAACTGGCATTTCATGTTCTCTTTTCACTCTCAGCCGACCGTACTAACGGTCGTGCTTATGCTAGTGTTGCGTCCGTCGTCTGTGACGTTACGTATTGTGGCTAAATGATGCATCCTAGAGCAAAAGTTACTATTGACAGCCTATAGGAAGTCATATAAGAGAAATTAATTGGTACCAAAATGAATGACCCTGACCTTTGTTTAGAGGTCATTTAAGGTCACGTCAACCATAGTGTCACATCTGTCATTGAATATCTCGGAAACGGTTATACAGATAGAGGCTTGGTTTCAAAGGACCAACAGGAAATGGCCTATGGGGAATCGAATGGTCACGTGACTGATGGAGTCACATGACCCTGGAAGGTCAAGGTCAAAACCCAAATATGCTTACAAAACAGCTGATAAGTGATAATGCTATTTAGTAACAATCACTAATTAAGATAATCTGCTGTGAAGCAGTACGGTTGGCCATCCTAGTGACAGCTTGGCTTCTGTTTTCTTATTAGTAGATAATTGGAAATGTTGGAACTTCAAAACTGAAGTTAACACTGATTATAATGTCAGTTCATGTTGACGCGTAACTATGTATTTAAGTGTTAACTATAGTGTTAATCTGTTATCTAATTGAAACATGAACTCAACCAGTGTTGGGAGTAAATTTACATGTGCAGTCAAGTATAACCACGTGCATTGACTGCAATTATCATGAAATAAGCAGGATATAGCATAGTCTCTCGTGATATACACTCGTGTATACCACTCCGGACTAACCTACAGGACACGTAATGCTAGACATTCAGTTAACTTGCGTTGTGACTGGGCAGAGAGCAGGTCAGCTGATCATGGGAGCTAACAGCACTGACTATATAAGCAGCGTCTCTTGGAATTCACTCACACTGCAGTGTGCAACTGTGTGCTTGCCACCACTACGTTCTGCCGTTCCACCTCATCCAGCAGTGATGTTGAGGGTGAACTTTACGCTGACTAGTGCCAAGCAGTAACGCTTCATCGTCCGTTTCACTCCTGGTCTGTAAGCCGGGCTTGAGTGACGCACGACACAAGCCCCAGAACTTCTCTGGTTTGAGGTTATGACCAGGAGCCAGTGTGAACCTCCAGCCCATGTGACTTGAACAGCGCCGACACTGCGTTATTGTCCAAGCGTAACTAGACCAACACAGCACAACAAACATCATCTATGTATGTCCAGAGATCTTTGTGGTGCCTTCTGCACTGCCATCCATTGATGATCTGTACACCACAAATGGCATGTGATCAGTTGCAGCCAGTAACAACAGCTTTCTTTGAAGACATATGGAACGTAATCAGTCAGCCGTTAACGCGAGTTAAGATAACCTTAAAAACGTCAACGGAATCGGCTGTGTCTCTGTTCAGTGGTATGCTTGTGCTATTTAGTCAATTTGGCTATAATGAAATAAACATACATAGATACATTAGGGCTTTTAACGATTAAAAAAAATTTTAAAGTTAACTTTGTAAAACGATTAATTAATAGTTAATTTTAGTTAATTTTGTAGCGTGTTATGGGCCTTGTGCCGCGGAAAACAATAAAATTAAAATATGTCTAATGCTTTGTGTAACTGTGTTTGTACTTCGGGTTACGTTTTTTTACTGCACGTAGCTTGATTTTGTTTACAATCTACATCAGACGCCATTTTGTTGACTTAGTTTTGTTTACATTTGAGCCCCATAGAAGTATAATATAAATTTTTATACTTCTATGGTTAACCCATGCGTAATAAATAAGTAAGAAAAAGGTGGCAGCGATTAATCGTTATCAAAAATTTTAATCGTTAAAAATTTTTAACGATTAATCGTCAAATTAATCGTTAAAATCTGCAGCCCTAAGATACATACATAGTAGCAACATGTTTAAGGTTTGGTGGGAATATGATAATTTTATTGCATATTTACTGCTGAGTCTAACAGTGAAAGAATTTCAAATCAGTTAAAGTTATGAATGAATACAGTGGCGTGTTTTTTGACTCACAGTGTAGGTATGCCACTTACTGTAAAACCCTTGTACAATAGAGTAACAGCAGTTTATCAGACATTGAATGAGTGAGCAGGTCAAACATTTGAATGTAAACTACAGACAAAGGTGTTGAGTGCATCAGAGGTTTGTTCATTTCACTGACCCGTCAAACCAGCTGTTCTCCACTGTTGGACGACCTATCAGTCGCAGTCCACACGTCTGAGCCACCGTCAACATCTCATGAACGTGGCCGCCAGGGTTGACATACGCGCCGAGTGGACCTTCGACGGACATACTGAAGATATCGTTCTTCTGAGTAATGACGCTGTTACACCGACGGCAACAGAAGACTGTGCACTACAACAGACATCAGTCATCACAGACAGCTGTGTGTTGTAACAGTCAGTGTAGCATCACCTTAATAGCTTCAGTAGCACTCTATCAGTACAAGCAACATCTCAGCCCACCCAGCTTCAGTGTGTGACTTTCTGCCAACAGTGGATGAAGACGGTTAGACTGTCGTGAACTGCAGTAGTCAACCTGAACCAAACTGAGCACTCTTGTAGCTGTTAGCAACCACTCATAGTGGTACAACAAGAAGACGACGACTAGACGAATATGGCTGGGACTTGCAGGACCATCACTGATACATCAATCTGTAGACGAGATGAAAGAATACAAAAATACACAAACGAAAACTTCAATGAAACTACCACATGAGAAGATTTTGCAAGGCAGAAAGGCCTTTCTCGTCAACAAACAACTTACAAAGCATTGAACAAGAATGACAATGACACTATCAGGTCGAGAAAGCATGATGACATTTTTGGTTATTTTGAGTTTTCACAATATTGGGATTCAAGTCTGCACTATGCACACGCAGCATGCGGTAGAAATAACGAACCGCGCGCATCAGATCGAGTTCGTCACGGAGACGCTGGATGGCGCTGTTGACGGCTAGCAGTGTGATCTTCATGCTGTCATCCAGTGGTAGACTGCTCACCACCCAGTACGAGAATGCTATCGGGTCATGAGGTACTGCCTCCAGTGAGAATGTCTCGTTCCAGCTTTCCAGCTCTCTCTTCACGAGCAACATCAGACGTCGCTGCAACCAATACACAATATGTTGCTATCTCAATATGCTAAAAACCTCTGCGATGACAACATGTGCTGTCAGCCGATGACATTTACATCTGTATGAATGGACAATTGCTTATTCAGTAGAGAAATAAGACAGAACTTATTGAAATATATCATTTTTGAAACTCTTTTTCACCAGTGACAGTTTAACCATGCTTCAGTATAACACACTGACTTCAGGTCTCATTCTAAACTCACTCAGACTCTACAGTGATTGTCACTCCACATCAGCACAGACTTTCAGTGTCACTCAAACAGTACTACAAGGCCTTTTGTTCAACCAGCAGTGTCAAATCACTGATTACACGAATGTATCGAATTCAATTTAGTACACATTATAAGTGGCTGTTGACAAAATAGAAAGTCACAGACATTAATTCACGACTCATTCACTGAACTGGCAGACTTTGATTGTCCAAGAAGGAGAAGAGAGTATAGATCTCCTAAAGTTCACGTTTCTGTTGTAGAAATACAGGCAGTAATATGTGCAGAACAAACTGAGGATCATTTTAGTTTCAGCTTTGTCATAAATGCAGTCGATTTTGGGATAAATGTTTGGCTAAAACTTGAAATAAGTATCAACAACATGAATCAACCAATTTTTAAATAATCAAACAGGGCATTTGTTTGTGACATGGGATAGCCAGTGTTACTGTAACACATTGTGGATAAAAAGGCAACCAATGTCCTCAACTCGCCTCACTCTCTGATTGACACATGCCCACCCACGCTACCTGAGACCTATGAAGCTGCAAACAAAGTGAAGGCAGGCAAGGCACCTGGATCCTGTGGTGTATACCCAGAATATATTTTACATGGTGGAAACAAAGCTCTAAAAACACTTCACAGCATCTTCACTCAGACGAACATCATAGAGGGTACCGCGGCGGCAGTCCCACCGCCGTTCAGGCCTGGCAACCCTGCCCTCCGTGGGAGCTGTCCCCTAGTCACCCCATATTAGTGTAGACTAGGGGACTTGCCTGTGTTGTCGGGGACGTAAAACACTGCACATCCAATACATCCTGGCCAAAATTTTGGGGTATTCGCTTTCGAGTAGATCCATGATGTTGGGGTCTGCAATGAGCGAACACCCCAGACTAACTAACTGTGAAATTACTTAGGACGTATTCCAACGTAAATGACCATGATACCTCAACATCACAGACAAACAGATGGAGGACTTGTCGCAGGAGTACATCGTAACAGCCATAACATGCAGCCGTAACATCGCACGGTAAAAATGAAACTAATGTTTTTGCCAGCAATTACCAATGACTTACAGCATCATATTGTTGATAAACCCACGGTGGCCAATAAGTGAAATTGGCAGCCTTCAACCTCTGCAGCTAAAACAAATTAAACAAGACTTATCAGACATTTAAAACACCAACCAATATACAACTAAACTTTTAGTTTAGTAAGAAATTAAAAAGCCACAATTAAAACAACACAGAAATAAT
>Ga0056129_1000430_pt1 | contig 10868 bp, 6 predicted proteins | sample WorMetLIZISLAND1_FD_71118 | JGI IMG/M metagenome (GOLD analysis project Ga0056129, IMG submission 71118) | Marine gutless worms symbiont microbial communities from Max Planck institute for Marine Microbiology, Germany - Olavius loisae LIZARD... ...
CTGTTGGTGGAGACGTTAAACACTGCTCAATCAGTCAATCATGAACTCCTTTGTTTGTTTTTTTTATAATTTTTTACACGTTGCATGTGCTTGATTTACTTTTATGTTCTTGATACATTTCATATTGCGTGATTTGTAAGAAATTGTACTGTGTTTGTGTGGCTTCACTACACCACTATGTATGTGTTGAATCGTCATCAGTTGCTGTTGTCTGTGATTGGTCAGGATCCGGAGGCAAGCTATGACGTCAACGATGATGACTCTGATCCGCAGCCTCGCTACGAGTACACCAATGAGAACAGGTGAGTCATTGTCAGTCTTTGCTGGCCCTGTGTGGGCTCAGGAGCGTTGTAGAATAAGCCCACCTCGTTTCCTGGCTGAGTGTTGTGTGAGGCGACTGAACTAGGCTAGTTTTGTTTTGCTGTATTTTGCATTGTTTGCTTTTTCTGGGTCATGTTTAGTTTTTGTAGTGTGTCTGTTTTTAATTTGTCTTCTGTCCTGTATTTTTCAGTGTATACCAATGTGAATGGCACTGTATAGCCTAAGTGTGCTGATGTGCCGTTCAGAATTTACTCACTCGCTCACCGTCTGTCTCTGTTGCTCTTTGCCGTTACCATCTGTTGCGATTTACCCTGTCTGTTTGGGTTCAGATACGTTACGATCGAAGAGTTTAGCAAGGATTCTTTCATAAAGCACTTTATAATGTGATGCAATACGTATTGTTGATTTTTGTCTTATGAAAATTGACTAACATGATGTCATATTTATACCGAAGGGATGTGTCTACTACCATGTTAAGGTCTGATATTCACTCTAAAACGCCGATAGCTTATGCCATTCTGGTAGGTAATGAGCTCAGACTGTATGCAAAGAGCAAAGAATGGTCCCAACAGCTGCCAGCTTTGAATTACTGCAAAAGTCTGGAATTAGACACTTGTGTATATTGTTAAACAAGTAATGTCTTTCCCGGGTATCATGGGCCCATACGGCGGCGCTGATCTCCGTTTTATTAGCCTTCAACTATAAACCAGCCGAAGCTGTGAGATCACTGATACACGGCTAGTGCATTGCATGACATGTCTGTTTTCTTTACTAGCTTTCGCTGATACTTATTAACCGACCCCAGAAGTACGGCACACTGAGTTTGCATGGTAGTACGCAATACACAGTAGTCGCAGGTGAGATTTGAACCTATGAGCTCATGATAGCAAGCCTGGCTGCAATTTACCACCACCACATGGCCAGTAGTGTACCTAGATGTAGTGTTGCTGTACCTGTAATGATTACTAGCCAGGTGAAATGTCACATGCATACCTACCTGTTTCAGCAGTAACTGTAGTGTTACTTTGGCAACACCGATCGGCGCTGCTGTGGCTGTCACAGTGAGCGCGGTGACAAATATAAAACTTTTGACTTAATTTACTTACTTACTTAGAGTTTAGTTACTTATATGTCTTGGGGGTACCGTGGTGGGCTGGTGGCAGCCCCACCGCCGTTTAGGCTTGGCGACCCTGCCGTCTGTGGGAGCCATCCCCTAGTCACCCCATAGTACTAGTGTAGACTAGGGGACTTGCTGTGCTTTATATGTGTGTCTCCTTATTGTGTTGCTGTATTTTTGTTGTTGCTTTTCTGGGTTTTCTTTACTTTTGTAGCGTTTTTCCTTCAGTACTTTGATACTGTTGGTTGGGTCTTTTGACCCGTAAAACTGTTTCCCAGATAACCTATACTGTGTTGGTGGAGACGTTAAACCCTGCTTAGTCAATCAATCTATCAATCACTTACATGTCTTTACATTGTACTGTTGAAGGCATGGGACGAGATGTGCAGGGGAAGTGGCTGCAGAGGCCAACAATGGTATCTGTAGCGCTGGAGTTGCATACGAGGCAAAGATTGGAGGTAATGTGTGGATGTGTTTTACGTATTACAGTGACGAGAAACTAATCAGCCATTTCTTACTGACTGTGATTTGATTTCGATTTTTTTACAGTTTCACACGTTCCACGACTATGTTGTGTTCTTAGCTCGGGCTGCTGTACCAGTTGTAACGATAAGCGTGATAACTGAGCTGAAACTGCTGCTGTTTGCTCAAGGACCTGTAGTGGCGACCAATAATAATAGTTATTCTTTGCATGGTAGACTGCAATTGATGATGTCACAGACTTCCCAAGATGATGATATTGTCGTTGATCGATGTGTGCGACACCAGTCAAGCCACTGGGACCCAAGAAGGAAGGTGATGGCTGACGTCAATGGCCTAACTGGGTCGTGGCCAGTGGTGCCTAACCTAATCGGGTCTTGGGTAGTGTTACAAGCACAGGGTCACCAATAGCTGCCATAAGTGTAGCCAATGTCAGCTGCCAACTAATATTGCCGACGTATGCCGTGATTGGCCGACTGATCAACACACTGACTGCTGCTTTGTTGTGATTGGTCGTCCAAGTCATCACACAATCCTCTGCTGTACAGCTAAAAATAGATCCCGTCCAGTTGGTCCGCCGGTGTTTACAGCTTTACGCCTTTACGTGTTGGCCAGTATGCTATCAAGAAGAATATTTATATACATCCTTGGGTACAAGTAACGTGTTATTGTTATTGCAGTTTGAACTAATTTGTAATACGATACGATAGACGAGTTTAACGTGGACTGAAAAGCTGAGTATGATCAGCTTAATCTAGCACACAAAACTAAAACCAACAAACGCCAATGCCCACTTAGTTCAGTACAAGTTAAAGATTCATGAAGGCAGTCCGGAAGGAATCATGGAGGAAAGGATTTGTGAAAGAGATGAGTTTTAAGTCTGGAGTGAAAGGTCGAGGGAGTGACAGACGGTGAGAACGAAGATGATGTCTGTGATGAGGTGATGCGTGCAGGATGAGGTGAACCAGGAGAACAGTGAACAGAATAAGGTTAAGCAAGCTGCTCTATACTGACAGTTCTTTACGTTCTCAGCTGGTGTTTTTGTTGCCTGAGTCCATCGACACTATGCTTGTGTTATGCCGAGTGTAGGTGTACGCATGCTGGACGGTGATGTTACTGACGCCGTTGAAGCCAAGTCACTCAGCCTTAACCCTCAGCACATCCACATCTACAGCGCATCGTGGGGTCCGGACGATGACGGTCAGACGGTCGATGGTCCAGGACCGCTGGCCCGCAAAGCCTTCCACGACGGTGTCACTAGTGTAAGAACTGTACAAATTGTTTTGTTCTGCTGATTGCACAGATCATGTTGTATGGAGCAAACATTTGTTGATATCTAATTATGTGCGTATGTCAGTGAATTTTTATGTGGATAATTGTCGTGTTTTTAGTAGCTGGATTTGGCTTGAATTAGTTGCCAGTTAGAAAACATACGAGAGGACACGTGACTCTGTGGTGTGCTGTTCAGTGTAAGTAAAGTCTTTGTTTCATTGCCGGCCTCTGAGCTTCTTACCAGTAACACTGCTACTGAGCCAGTTACATTCCTGTGCTGCGCAGCGCTGAATATTATCTTATACAGCTCCAGTAGTACACTGGCTTGTCGGCCAACTGCTCTGTATGTGGGACGTGTTAAAGGCGTTCGTCGTGTGTAGAGGGTTATGTATAGACGTCCCTTGTGGTCAGCGTGTTAAAACAGCACGCTTGATTAATTTAGAAATGAGCAAATAATGAGTGTGTAACTGCAAAGTGTTTGTTTTTGCTGTGTAGGGCCGCAATCGTCTCGGCTCTATATTTGTGTGGGCGTCGGGTAACGGCGGTCGTGACGGTGACAGCTGTAACTGTGATGGTTACACTAACAGTATCTATACACTGTCTATCGGCAGTGCAACCGAGAATGGACTTGTGCCGTGGTACTCAGAGGCATGCTCGTCAACCCTCGCTGCCACCTACAGCAGTGGCTCTGGGTCTGAACGGCAAATTGTAAGTCGCTGCTCTCTAACTGTGAGTCTTGTCTGCCTGTGTCTGTGAGAAGCTGTGCCTCAGCAGGAGCATAGTTGCTTTGTCAACGTGACATTAAAGCCTGCTCGACTCAAGCCTGTATATTACCAGTAGGTGTGTGTTAGTTGAAGGTCAGAGCATTACTGTGCGTATGTTGTCAAGGTGACGACGGATTTACGTAAAGGTTGCACTGAGTCTCATACTGGTACATCGGCTAGTGCTCCGCTCGCTGCTGGAATATGTGCCTTGGTTCTACAAGTCAAGTACTTATCAGTTTTGCATGTCACTCACTCATTTGTCACTGTACTTATTCACGCTACTTACCGTATTTCTTCAAATAGTTCAGACCCACATATAATTCGGACACACTACGTTTTCTTTAAAATAATTATTTTTTCACTCATGTATAGTTCGGACAGTTGGTACATAATAATTCGGACAGGCAATTCTAAATTTTGCACGTGCGTTTTGCGATTGTTCAGTCCACGAAGTAAACAATATCGGGTGAGATCGCTAACGGAATGGACCGAATTGCAGAACTTAAATAACGATTGTTTCCGTCTGGGTTTAGGCTTTGGGATTGTTGTAGGGGCCTACTGGTAGATACCTATTACCAGTTAATTCCTAAGGTTAGGCACCAAGTATTTGTGCAGAAAATTGTAAAAGGTAATCACTAGCTTACGTCCTATGTCCTGATGCCTGCATTAGTATACTTGGGGCCATGTTAAGTTTTAGCCAGCTCGTTACCAAAAATGGCGCCACATGTGAATACCAATAAAATAAAAGTATACAAACTGATAACTAATGTTCGCCAGTAAGTATTAGTTCGGACACGATGTTGTGATATTTTATATAATTATTTCTTAACCCTTTTTGTTTCGGATAGTTGCCATTGTAATCAATTTAGAGTGTCTGAACTATTTGAAGCAATATGGTAGGTTTATTATGTGAACCTCCCTAGGGCCGCATTAACTGCTGCACTCTGTCCAGCCGTCTGTCCTTTGCCTACGATTTTCTCGAAATAGGAAAGCTGTAGAAATTATAATTTAGTGGAGACATGAGCGGATAAGAGTAACTAGGGAGCAAATTTGATGTCTAAAGGTCAAAGGTCAAGGTCACTGGGATCGAAAATGTAAAAATCTTTTTTTATGCATGTTTTTGTCAAATGTGGGTGGATTTACGTCACACGAAGACCAAAATCACCGGCCCATTCTATACATATTGTCAAATATTTTTCTTCAGCGGAAATGCCTTAATGATCATCTGTAATTATCTGGGAAGGCCGGCCGCATGTCACAGCAGCCCACTTGGCCGTGTAGCTACTTGTTAATTTGTTTTGGTTTTCGTTTCTTCTATTGTATGTGCATGCATGTTGTGACATGGTGAGGTGGGTCTGGTGAGTTTGAGGGCTATCTGGATGACTAAACATCCTCCTTTAGTGCTTTGATACTGTGAAATTATGACATATGATGGTATATAAATTCGCATATTCTTCTTGTTGTTGTTGGTTGGATCATCAGACCTGTAAAAATGTGAGTCAGAGTCTCAACTCATACTGTGGAATTCACAGTCAAACAAAACAGTGTTCCATATATTTACAGCATATGTCGTAATTCCCGGATGTTCTTGTTTTTACTGTATCTGGTGCAATGTGAATAGACATTAATAATGATGACATGGGGTGCGCACTGAAGCAGTGTTATGTGACTTTGTAGTCCGCACCTCACTTGGCGAGATCTGCAACACATTGTCGTCCTGACTGCTCGCCAGGCCAACTTAGACGCTGACGACTGGGCTAAGAATGGCGTCGGTAGACTAGGTAAGTGATATGCCTTCTATTAGTCTAGTTGTGCGGATGCTGATGTTATCTACAGTTTTGTCTGAACTGTCACTAGCTTGGCAGTCGTGTTCCGGCAGTTGACCTTATAAAGCCAGTCTCAATGTCCGTCCATTCATCCGTCCGTACACAAAAAGTTTTTCCGGTTTGAATGAAATTTGGTATGCATGTAAAGGTCAATGAGTGATACACGACGGAATGCCGTATGACCCAATCCATGGTCAATGACTCAAGTTCAATGTCATTGAGGTCTGAAATGTGTGAAAATGATCGATTTCTAAGGCTATCTCCTGCCAATATGCATGTGATCAAAAGACTGGTGGTGAATTATGATACTACAGTGCCTAAATTTTAACTGGATAGATTTTTGATATTTGTCCTCGTTTGACGTTACGAGACCTTCAAGCTTAGGGTTTTCCACCTTCGGCAAACAAATTTTGCCCATAACAATATATGTCCAGCAAATTTTGGTCTCCTGGTTCTCACAGCATGTGACAGCTGCATGCACAGTGGATAGTAAATATCTAAAAAGTTCTATGGTGTTTACTGTGTTGCTGTGGTTACTAGTAAGTCATCACTTCGGCTACGGTCTGCTGGATGTCGCTGCCATGGTGGACGTTGCTCGCAACTGGACGCGGGTTCCAGAGCAGCATCGGTGTGAGATCACATCACGTCATGCATCAAGGTCGGCGAACAGCACACACATATGTACTATTAGTAGACAGCATAAATCTGTTTGTCTACCTGTCTATTTGATGACATGAGCTCAGCTGTGAGTACAAACTGCCTGCTTCCAGTAGTTATATTGTCACATTACATATGACACAATATATAACATAAACACCTAACCCTTTGACGTTCACTGTTGCCCTGAGCATCAGAGTGCTCGGATGTCAAAAATTACAAACGATGGCTTAACCCGGTCTGGCGCACGATGCTTTATAGCCGTACCCATGTTGAACCAGTAGGCATGAAAGGGTTAGGTGTTTCTGTTATATGTTGTCTCATTTGTTGTCAGTGTTTATGAGGTGTTGAGTACTGGAGAGGTGCTGACTTTGTCTGTTATTAGTTACCACTATGGCGGATGTAGTCTGGGGAATTCCCAATGACATTGTTATTTGTTATCACTGTAGCTGAAGTTGTGTGTGATCAGGGGAATTCCCATCAACGGCCAGCTGGAAGTCTCGCTGGACAGCGATGGTTGTCGGAGCCAGCCGTACTCGCGCGTCGTCTACCTGGAACACGTTCAGGCCGTAGTGACGCTGGCAGCATCGCGCCGCGGTGAAGTCGAAGTGTTTCTGACGTCACCGCAGGGTACAAGGTCGACGCTGCTGGCGCGACGCATCCGCGATGCATCGACGGAAGGTTTCAATGCATGGGCGTTCATGACTACCCACTGCTGGGGTGAAATTGCTACGGGAACTTGGCGGCTGGAAGTACGCAATGGAGCCAGTGCTTGTAAGTTGGCTGTCATTATCTCTGCCGACTGATTGTCTGGCCTTGTCACCCGTGACATCACAATTTTTCTTTCATACCACACACCGAGTATTCGTTGCAAACGTGCGGCTGACTAAACAGTTTAGAAGCAGAAATACAAGTGTACAACTAGTAATACAGTTCAGTGTCATATATCAGTGCTGTGCAAATAATCGTAATTTCGAATTGAATCGAATAGTTACTTCTGTATTCGATTATTTGAAATTTTTGAATACTTACCGTCAATAATTTCTTAATTAAAGAAGCTTAAGAAAGCTTCTTTTTAACAGAATGACGCCGATTTTTCACATTAACAACCACGCCTAGCAACCAACAAAATCAATGTTATATTGGCCCATTATGGCCCACCATACTCCTACAACAGAAACCACAACGGTGCAATGCCTTTAAAAAAACAGATGAATTTATTTAACAAGTACTTACTACTGGTGACTTTTGAGACCGACGATAACTATTCGATTCAATTCAAAATTTCAAATAATAGCTCAACTATTTGATTTGATTCGATTCGAAATGAAAAAACACTATTCACACAGCACTGTTTTATATGCATGAAAGAAATGAAAAGTTGATAATAGAATCAGAGAAAAACTGGTGATTGGTATTTATTAGGGCTGTCAAGCAATCAATTTTTTAAATTGGTTTCACATATGAGATTAATTATTTAATCGTGCGTTAACACTTTAATTAACGCACAAATTTGACATAGGCAGCTTTCATTAAACGAAGCTTACAACCCATTTTTCTGAAATTTTGCAGCATTTTTGGTATCTACAGTAAAGTTTCTGCAATGTCCGAATCTGCATTTTATCTTCCTATGATATTTTCCCAACAATACCACGTAGTTGAACAATGTTAGTTATAAATATGACTTCAAATATTGCGTTATTTACGAAACTACATTGTTTACATGTAAACATAGAATGAGATGTCATAATGACTTAACAGCCAAGCTGGAAGTTCAACAAAATCGAAGCTTTTCACTATTCAGTTGCAAATTACGTTCCTGAAGTTTGTATTACCGTCATTTTTGTGCATGTGATGTAAATACTGCATGAAACACTGGACTTGTTGTAGAGTAAGACGCTATGAGAAATCACAGTATTGTGTTGGGTTTTTTGTAGCCACATCCTGTATATTGGGTTATTATAATGCTGAAAACTTGTGGGATACAATTACGCTACTTGATGAGTACTGTACATTTTAATAATTACCGTGATAGTAACACTGCGTGGATTGTTGACTGTAGCGACTCTGAAAGGCTGGTCCCTGGTCCTGTACGGCACTGTCACATCACACCCAGGGCTGCTCATCCGACGTCTGTCGTCCCGGCAGGTTCATGTGCGGGAGTCTGATCGTCGTCAGAGAGCTCCTGGTATCTACAGCCGCGGCGGCGGCGCTGCGGCTGCCGTTCCGGTCGTTGACTGCCTCGTATTCAACTGTGTCCTCTGTGTCTACTCTGCATGGTTGTCTTTCCTCGCGGCAAGCACCGTCTAGTCGCCTCCTTGCGTCGTCGGTGCATCGTTGCTTGCTAACGAGTTTGTTTTTGATGTTTGTGACCTTGGCACTGTTTCCAGGAGCGCGTTCTGGTGGAGCACTCCCAATTTTTGATCCACTTTTCTGGAGCACTCCAGCTCCAGACATCTATTAGCCCATGGGAATGCTCCCATTTCTTAGAGTGATCTCAAGTGTTGCCGAAACGTACATTAGAGCAAATGATGTCATGACTGACGTGTTGCCTGCTGATTTGTTATTTGTTAGTAAGTAAGTGAGTTTATTTGTAGCCAGCACATTAAGATGAAGCATGTCACCAATGTGCCATTACCTCATGGTGTAAAGAACAGATACGTTCCTAGATGTTGACGAGTTTCGGATCACACTGAACTTACGGTAAGTTTTTACGTACACAACGACTGCCAACAACGAACGATCTGTCTTCTGTGACGAGTGACTTTCTTGTGCCAAATTGTTACAGGAGACAGTGTCTGTGTAAGTAAATGAATTTAATAAAGTAATTACGAATCACTGAGTGGACAGGAATTATACTGAACTGGCTATTGATTTAGTTAAAGGACGTTGCTATGGGATTGATGTGATCAAGAATGAGTGCTCCACCAGAACTGCTCCACCATGAGACGCACTCCAGCTAGTGTGTAGGCGTTACGTCAGGCCTTACCCAGTCCGAGGATGTGCACTGTTTTCATGGTCTCGGCGTGATCGTATATGACACAACTGTATGCTGTTTCTTAGTGACTCTCTGTACTGAGTGGCGTATGCCTTTCGTTGCCTGTTCTCGGTTAAGTCGGAAATGTCTTCAGTATGAGTCGCTTGTTACAGAACTTTGTGTCGGTAAGCTAGTCAGTGATGCGGAGTCTAAGTCATCAAAAAACTATTAGTAAACAGTGTATTTTTTGAACACTGCATAGTTTGACTGTCAGTATATTGTTGCGTTTTGCCATAAATGGTTTTTATAACAGGTAAGCCGCTGTGGCTATGCCAAGCAATGTTTCTGATTAGTTTAAGTATGTCTGATTGTGTTTGTTATTACAGAATTTCAACCCTACTTTGCAGCAGATCGTTAAATCTGTATTACTGTTTGTTGATGTTACGTTTGGCTGTTGGTGGAGACGTTAAATCAATCAATCAATCAATCGATTAATTCTTGGGCACTGCTAAGATGGGGTCTCCACAAACAAAATGGCACAGTTTTTAATCAAAAAAGTAACGTAAAGTATCACCAAATTTTGAACTGTCAGGCTACCAAGAGACATATACAAGAGTAAGTTGCCTGTGAAGATGTGTCCCATGTGGGCTCGTCACAGTTGTATAATAATCCCACCTCGTCTCCTGGCCAAGTGTCATAAAAGGCGACTAAATCAGAGTAGTTTTGTTTTGCATTGTTTGCTTTCCCTGGGTTGTGTTTAGTTTCTGTATTGTCTGTATTTTTAATTTGTCTTCTGTCGTGTATTTTCCAGCATGAACCGACGTGAATGACATTGGGTCACTTTATCTTTCCGTAACACGAAAGTTTTACACCAAAGTGTTACACCAAACCTTAAATCCAAGTGCTGAACTCTGGTGTAAAACCTTGTCTCGGATTATGTTTGGTGTAAAACCTAGGTTTTAAACCAAACTTCATCTGCACCTGCTGTGTAGCCAACCTCCAGTCTCTGTACTTGACGGCTAAACGTTGTATGTCATTTGCCAGCAGTCTTGATGACGTCAGGTCACTCTCCGTCGTGCGACACGCTGCTGTTCTGCAGTTTGGTGCCTGTCGGCGATAGTTCATTAGGCCTAATACGCAGAGGATGCCAGCGCCATGTTTGTTTACGTCTGTACACAAGAATAAAGTCGATTTGGTTTTACACCGATCTTAAGCTCTAGAGGTTTATCTTCGTTTGCCTATTTAAATGCATTATGCCGATTTGGTGTTATCTATCGTTGGCTCGGTTTAAGCTTGGTGTTACACCGAAGTTTGGTGTAACTCCTGGTATAACACCGAAGTTTACACCGGACCTTTGGTGTTAACTCAGGTGTAACACCGAAAACTTAGCGTCACTTTAGTTTTTGCATTAATTAGGTGTTAAACCGGTTGTTTGGTGTTACACTTTGGTGTAA
>Ga0056129_1000431_pt1 | contig 10863 bp, 6 predicted proteins | sample WorMetLIZISLAND1_FD_71118 | JGI IMG/M metagenome (GOLD analysis project Ga0056129, IMG submission 71118) | Marine gutless worms symbiont microbial communities from Max Planck institute for Marine Microbiology, Germany - Olavius loisae LIZARD... ...
CCGTGGTTGCCTGCCAAAGTCGAGAAATCACCCGAAATTCCAACAAAATTTGACCTTACACCAGTTCAAGGTCATCCGAGGTCATCGATCTTGGTGTCAATCGAAAGCCCATGTACGACTTCCTATTAGTCACTAATAGTAACTTTGGTTGTATCTGCTACGGTTTTCGAGATATTGACGCTTGAAGCTAAAAAATCGCTGAATTTTTCCGACTGGCCCTTGTTTGAGGCCCCCGTTTGGGGGGAACCCCTTAGAATTTGGTGATGAAATTTGGCGTCGGAAAACTAGAGTCTTGGGGGCTACCAGATGGTGAAGAAATCATGCCACTAGCTTTCTTCGTTTTGACACAATACCGGCGCGTGACAGACGGACTGACAGATGGACGGACACATTGCGATCACTATTACCCGCGCTAGCATAGCGTCGCTCGGGTAAAACTGAAGAAATTTTATCAGTCATGTGATTGTGCAGGTTAAATCGAACATTTAGTTGTCAAATGTCCACTGTTCTTGGTTAAGTGTACTGTATTTTCTCGATTATAATGATCACAATTTTGGCTTTAAAGTGGTTTAGATGCACATTATACATATGTAAAAAAAATTTCACTGACTGACCTGTCACTCTGCCATTATGTATACAAGTCTCAAATCAGACTGAATGGTCAGTAGCAATACCGTGAATACCCGACAATGCTATTGAGCGTTCTGGCTATTTCTATAGATTACTTTATGTTAACTAAATTTTTAATCATCATAAAATTTGTAGCAAAAACATATTAACAACAAAAACAGTAGACAAATCTGTGATAAAGGTATGAAATACTTTGCTTGAACAGTTTCTCAGTACAACTACAAATTTCCTGCTGACCAGGCATCAAAAGTCTACCTGTGTATTATACGAATGTGCATTGTAATCGAGATATTTTGGTTTGCTTTTGTTTTGTTTGTATCATCAAAGTGATTGGTTGATAATTACCAATGTATCACCAGTCAATAGAATGGTGGCTTGGTAAACATCTCAAGAATGACCTGTAAAATGCAGAATGATACAATAATCACCATGACTACTAATCCCCAGCATGACTAGTATTGACGACGACGACCACCACCACCATAACCACTACTCCTGCTGTTGCTGCTGATACTATGATGTCTGTCGTTGTTTGTCTGTTGCAGGCGGGACAGTTCGTTCAACTTCTTCCTCTTCTTCTTTGTCTTCTTCTTCCAGTTCTGTGTGTTGATTATTCAGTGTCTGGCCATCGACGGTTGGGGAACTGTGTAAGTGTCTGTGATCATGTATTCCTTGTTATGACGTGAGAAAAATATTTCTTTGCGGTCATTTCGACGTTCGTTGAATTATATGTGCATGTTGTCCAGAAAAATATTTGACACCAGATTTCACAAGAAGCCAAGCTGTCGCTAAGACAGCACCTTTGGGGTCACGTGACCATTTGATACTCATGTCATTTCTCATTTGTGGTCCTTTGGAACGGAGTCTCTATCTCCAGCCGTTTTCGAGATATTGCGCTCTAAGCATATTGGCGTCACGAGTTTGTCCTTTCAGGGTCGTGTGACGTCATCGGTCATGTGACCATTTGATAGCCAATAGGCCATTTCCTATTGGTGGTCCTTTGGAACCAAGCCTCTATCTCTAACGGTTTCCGAGATATTCAACGTCAGATGTAATGCAATGGTTGACATGACCTTGATACGACCTCTAAACAAAGGTCAAGGTCATTCATTTTGGTACCAATCAATTTCTCATATTCGACTTCCTATAGGCTGTCAATAGTTACTTTTGCTCTAGGATGCACCGTTTAGCCACAATACATCACGTTACAGACGATGGACGCAACAGTGTACCCAATAGTGCGACCATTAGTACGGTCGGCTAAAAGTGAGCCTGACAACTTGAGCAGCAATTCTTGTTACAAATTAGATGTTGTATTGGAAATTAAGCATATGGAACTTGAACAGTAACATGATTTAAAAATACGACGTTGTATTGAAGTGACCTGGTGTATGGTATGTGACAGAGGAATTCTGAACAGTCTCGGTATGTTCAACAATGATCATCTTGGAGTGAGAGCTGCAGGTGGCATCATGTTCATTATTGGTGTGTTCTTTGGCGCTGCTGCTGCCGTCAACATCATGATTCTGCTGAGGGTGAACTATCTGCTTGACTCTCGGCTCTAGTCTGATCATAGTCTGTTGGTCACAGTACCAGAATGAGTTTGAACTTGCCTTTCTCTGCATCATATGTACACAAGTTGCTGTTTTTAAGTTTCTCCCTCTGTAGTGCTTGGCTTTGCCACTGTTATAATGGTGAGAATAATTATGATTGCCGATTGTATTTTTCTTCTCAGTCACTAAGTCCACAACAGTCTTCTTATTAGCACCATATCTCAGGAACGGCTGCAGCATAGTAGTATCTACTTGGCTTGTTTATGAAGCACAAAATTTCACAAATGGAATTGTTAGATTTCAGGCTCTGAATAACACTTGCATGCACTTCTGCAAGCCAGTTACAGGCAAGCTCTTCACACATAACCAAACCGCAAAAACATTTAGGTATTTTTCAGTGCCTGTTAAAATTTCAAGGTCATCGGGCTGGTCCAGGTCATCTTTAATATTAGTGGTTATCCATAATGTTAGTGGCAGTAAGTAAAATGACAGTCCGTGTTGTGTAATTCATAGGTTCATCGCATCTATCGCAGCACTGGAGCGAGCTTTGCTAAAGCACAACAAGAGTTCTCTCAAGGTGTGCTGAGTAACAGGGCGGTGCAACAGTCCGTCGGTAATGCTGCTGCGGCAGCTGCACGTGGCGCTGTTGACCAGTCTCTCAGTGTTGGCAGAAAGTAATTATTTTCACTCTTATCTATGTTTGCATACAGTTTTGTGTGTACGTAATTTTTAATAATTTACTGTGTTCAGAAAAAAACACCCAGTTACATTTTCTTCTGTATCTTTCAGATTAATGTGTAGATTTACACTAAAATTGCAGTGAATGTACCTGAGGAACGGCAAATTCTGTCAGTGTAAAAATTAGATATTCATTGCAGTTGATGCCATAATTATGATATCATATATGTAAATGTTTGTAAATAACGCTCTCCAGACAGAACACAACTTTATTTCACGCCATAATTTAATGACTGATGGTGTCAGCTGTTTACCATATTTCAACAAGAATGTTAGGGGTTGTTACTGGTGAATTGAACTGTCATAACTTGTGCAAATATCTGCCTTTAGTTTTTCTTTAACACACGTGTGGAGTCACTGTCTGATGGCAGAATCACAACATTCAGTTGCTGTAATGTTGTCCTGTTCAGTGGTTAACTTCGTCTGGTTTATGATGGACGAGAAGTTGTTTATTGACCTCCAAAGAGTGCACAATTCATGTCCGGCTGTTTGAGGATTCTTGGTGTCATACTTGACTCATCGATGACGCTCGTCAACGTCACTCAGTCGACCTACGAAAGGATCTCTACTGGCTCCCAATGTGCAGCAGATTTGACTCCAGGATCGCTCTCCTATGCTACAAAGCCGTCACACTTCAACACCCTTTGTATATTACTTGTTTACTTTTGCCATATAGACAGTCGCATGTCCTGAGGTCATCTACATCTGACCTACTGTCAACACAGTCTTCATCAAAAACGTGGCTGCTCGTCGGTTCTCATGCGGCACCCCTACTGTTTGAAACAGTCTTATTTCATTTGTGTGCACTGCTGACAGCTTCACTAGTTTAGGATCTCAGCTGTAATAGCGGGGTTTGCTACGCGTGATACTCCTACCAGGTTTTGGGCACATTATAAATTTCTTACTTACTTTGTTACTTCTTTAGTTTAGAGTTTGCTAACTTCAGTGTTTGACACATATTACTTCAGTGTGCCTTGATGTGTACAGAGTGAATGAAGTCAGTTGATGTGTGATTGGTTGTGTGTGTAGTTAGAGAATACGACGGTGTGGAAGCGTTCAACAGAGGCCGCCACCGCTGACGCTGACTGACTCTGTGACGTGCGTTGAGCAGTCTGTGTATGTGTGTCAGAATGAGTGACATGCGTTCGTGCCGTTGTAATGCTGTCAGCTTCTCTTTTTGCTGAAACTCAAGAGTAACGTGTCATGGAACTGAACTATGATGGATTGATAGGTTATGAAATTGTTCGTTACGTCGGGGGTGATGCGTTGTTGTTTGGCTGCTGTTGCAGTTGTTGATATTGTGTGAGTGTGTAGAACTGTTGTAGCATAGTGCTGGGTCTTAGACTGCATTGATCTGCTACTGCACATGTGCAGTGCTGTTGAGCTGTCTGACAGCTGTGCTTATTACAACTTGCATAATTCTATACTGCGTTCAGAGAAAAGATACGTTTTGTTTTGGTTGTATTATTATTCTGTTGGCTGTGTCATTAATCCCGTGAAGTCTGTTCGTAGCCTGCAGCTACTAGGGAATATTAAGCCACCTAAACATAATCAAACATGATAATTTGTTGCATTCAGTGCTGCTGAGAGAAATTAATGAATTAGAATCAATACTTCTGACAATAAACACGATGAGTGAGGGTTCTGATTCAGTGTATGTCAAAGCAGCTATCTGATGGCTAAATGCTCTCTGTTACCAATAATGATAACATTAGTAGTGGTGTCATTGCAGCAGTGATTGCTAAGGGAGTGAAATTGTGTAGCGTAATACTTGCAGAAGTTTTTTCCTGGCAGAAGATGAGTACCGGTATTTGATGTGCTGAAGGTACCTATCAGGAAATTCATGTTTTGAGGTCTTTTACTGTGTCAGTCTTTGCAATCATATAGTAAGTATAGTGATGATGATCAGTTGACTGTCTTGAGTCTGTTATTTTGTGCTTTACTGCATGGTTTGTGTTGGACACAAAAATTGAATAACCAACTATAGCCTTGCCTGGACATTGTTATTTCTCAAAAGTGAAGTCTGCACGTACCTGTGGCTGACTAGACTAGATGGCAGTTAATGCCATTAGTCAGTGTCAGTCATTAATGTCAGTCTGACATTGAATGTCCTGGTTGCCATGTTATTCTGATTGTGACAGTAGTTTCTGGGTTAGTGTCGATATGATTTCACAGTTATTTGTAGTCAGTTTTAGAGATGCACCGATAAGGCAATGGCCGATTATCGGCTGGCCGATAATCGGCGTCTAACAATCGGCCGATACCGATTAATACATAAACCTGACATTCTTACCTTAATACCAAAGACTGTATCAATCATACAAATATTTTACTGTATAATGCAACAGACTAGTGCATAACTAAACAACGCTACCAGCACGTTTGCAAAGTTTGCATATATAACTATTTGTGTTGTCCGTTCAAAGTAAAAAAATATAATTTCAGTATCCAAAGCCATCATAATACATAGTATATAACCATCGGCCGATACTGGCATAGTAATCAGCCGATTCCGATTATCGGCCGATTATCGGTGCATCTCTAGTCAGTTTAGTGCCAACCACAGACATGGTGCCAACAGGGGCATTACTGGATGACTATGCTATGACAGCATGATACCAATCTGCCATGCTGTTGATGGACTCAGTAGAAGTTACATGCTACAGTCTGTTGATCCAATGAGGAGACGTGATGTGGGACTATCACGGTGGCGCAGCAGTTAAAGTGTGGGACTTTCGATCAAGCGGTCGTGGGTTCGACTCCCAGCCAGGGTGTAATAAAGTCAACTCAGCGTTCCATCCCTCTGTGGTAGTTAGGTAAATCGAGTACCAACCTTACTGGCTGTGGTTAAGGCGGGATGTGTTCGCTTGTGTTGGGTGACAAGTAGCATTGTGTGATCACATATGGCAAGTGATACTGCGTAGTTCTCAAATGGGTTTTGCCATGAAGAACTTATTAACATTTTAACACTTTTTAACGTGACTGTAAGGCTTATACAAATACGACTAGTGGTGGATTTGCTTTCTTCAGTAATGGTACTGTATTCTGTTCTTGTCATTGTGGCATGTAACATTGCCATATTTGTATGTTATGCTGAACAGAGATGTGGTGTGTCACTGTTGTCTGGCTGGAGTGGATAGTTACTGTAATTGTCCATTGGTATCTTGACTTTGCTTATTTTTCTGCTATTTGCAACATTTCAGCGACTTGTTTCTTTCGTTATGGTTTGAAGATATGAAGGATCTGCTATTGGTGTAGTGGTTAGGACATGCTGTAGCCACGGCTTCCTGGTACTACTAGTCTGTATATAGTCAATGCTATACTGTTTCCTGTTAATACCATCAGTTTTCTTTGCTGCTATGTACAGTGTCAGTATGAATGCACATGTTGATTTCAGTTTGGATGTATGGTGCAGATGACCATAACCGATTTTGTTGTTATAAGTTCATCTAATATATATTCTACCGTTGTGTCCATATGTGTCATTTCCCACTTATTTCACCTACACATTGACTGTTAGTCAGTCAATCAATGGTTTATTCAGTATAGCAGCCAGTTGCTGGATTAGCTTATAAATTAGGCAGCAACATTGAACATATGACCTATACTGTGTTGGTGGGGACGTAAAACACTACTCAATCCAATCCAATGAATTATGATGTCATACGAACTATTAACAAATTTGGACTCTAGCAACAGCAATGATAATAGAATGTTTCATGCACTTTGTGCAAGCCAAGCCTTTTTGGCTATCATTCTAGTATACGACTGCTAAGTCATGAAAAAGTTTAAAGAATTCAGTTTTAAAAACCTCAGAGTTAATGAATTATATGTCTATACCAAACTAGATAAACTGTTTAATTATCGTATTTTAACTAATAGTGCAAACATTTTTTCAATTAATAATAATGGGGTGTACAGTGTACTTTACAAGATATACTGTACAGCATTACTGAAGGCTGATGTTCGTACATGTGCGCGTGTTAATTGTTACTGTTGTATGCTTGAGCCAATTTCACGTTTTTTATTTGACCTGCTCTTTTTGCTGCAAATGGAATAGTGTAGTGGTTTGACTTTTTGTCTCTCTTCAGCAGTCTTAGCACTCCGTTTTGTATAGGTTTTCATGAAATTTTGTGAACAAGATACACTTTGTGTGTGAAACAACCGATTAGATATTGATAAGTTGTCTGTGGATCCAGTGAACATGATTTGTACCCAATCCTGTTCCAGAGGTGTTTTTCACAGATGATCGTAAGCATCACCACATTCAGCATTGATCAATTGCTTGGCCATATTTTGCATTTGAATGATGCAACACTATTGGTCAGTTTTGGTATCTGAATCTGTTGATTGTTAGGCTCTAGAGCCTTTCGTTTTTTGACGAAAAACTGACAAAATGACGGAAAATGGCCATCGTGACGAAAATACTGTTATTTGACAAATATTGTGTTGTAAACTGTAACACAGTTGTTACCTGAACTGAAGGCTTAAACTTGCTTAAACGTGCTTAAACTTTATAGTTGTCAAACTAGTAACAGAAATTTGACGTAACGTCCCATTGAGAACAATGTGAGTCATGTTGCGTTACATACAGTATGTTTGACGTCATTAAGTCATCAATATTATTGTTGTAAAAAAAATGAAAAAATGGCGTTTTGTGGCAAAATACTTTGGAGTCAGTCTGTTGATTGTGTATAGTTATTTTTCCATTACCTGAGTTAACTACATGTGTAAAAAATTAATGTAGATCGATAGTGGTTATAGATTGTCAGACTTGTGATTGTGAGGTCGCAGATTTGAATCTTACCCTTGACTGCTCAGCCACAGCCATCGCCAACTCAGCGTGCCTTCCCTCTGTGTTTGGTGAGTACCCGTAAAAGCTGAAGAGTAAGTCAGCATACCACGTGATGCACTAGCCCGATATTCGTGATTTTTTAGCTTCGGCTGGTGTCCAGCTAGGGCAACAGAAACAGAGATACAGTGCTGCCGTCCAATGAGCCTTGAGGCTCGAGATCTTTTATTCTCTCTTAAGAACTACGGTTTTTACCGAGAATGTGTGTCACATTTAGCAAAAAATGTACACATGTTCTTAGTGTTCTGCAAGACATACACGGGTCAAATAGTTGGACGAGTGCAAAGTTATTTCAATTTCAATTCATCTTTGTTTTTCACTGGTCTGTAATGTGGACAGTTGTCTGTGCCACATGGTCGTCGTGTGTGGTCCACTGTGCTGTGTGTGTCCATGCCTTGTTGTGTACGTCCAGTTGTTGTGACTCAACACTGCTGTCATTACATTCAGAAGTATTCACTTAGCAAGTATTCACGCCTTCATTTCTGTCCTGTTATTGCTTAGATCTGCTTAGTGTTGTGCTGATTACTGAATACTTGCCAGCGTACGTGAATCTCGACAGTTCGTTCGTCGCTTCGTCGCAACCAAGTCAACGATGCGATACGATACGATAGAAGAGTTTAACCAACGATGCAGTAATGCATGTTTTTGTTGTGTTATGTGTAGCGGCTGCAAATCAAACATCATGTTTTGTGATCTGTATGTGCTCTGATGAATGATTGATGTCAGCGTTCTGTAATTTTGTTGATGCTTAATGGATACTACACGTTGTTTTGCAGTTGCATCGGGACGAAATAGCCATAGCCTTTAAACTTCCTCAGGCATTATATAGCCGCTACTTACATGCTTAAAATGCCCTTATCCATCCATCCATCCATCCATCCATCCGTCCGTCCGAATAAGCTTAGGCCTACTTAGGTGCAAAAGCACGTGCTCAAAATAGCTAAATCAACGAAAAGCCTATAAAACAATCATCTCAAGTGATCGTATCTGATGCCGCATTCTTATATAGCTTCGTCTTTATAGGAAGAGTGGGAGGGCGGGGGAGTTCTGTAATAGGGGCACTGTAAACGTTCCATGATAACGTTAATGATGACTAAGCATGTCAATATACGCATTTACAGTAACGTGTACACACACACAAGCCGATCCATCACAAGTCGCCAACTTCTCTCCAGTCGCTAAGAAGATTCTGCATAATTTAAGCAACTTGTAGGCTACTAGTAACTACTATTTACTTAGACCTACTAGTAGAATGATGTTGCAGCGCATGGTGACTTATTACTATGGGCGTTCGCACCTACCATAACTTGCGACCGTTTTAATGGCTGCATTTTCATATTTTTATTTTGTGACTTATATTACATACATAACTGAACGGAAGATTCGCCGAAGTAGTATAGTGAATCGATTAATAACAACGTGCTTGTACAGGAAAGTGACGTATGGCCTACGGATTAAACAATGTTGGTAATGTTCGAAATTCGAATCGTCGCGTCATAGACAAATCTATAGGATTGCAGGCGTGAGTGATAAGTATCGACTGTGGACACAACCTGATGTCTTACCGCAGCTGTAGGGCCACCGAGATATCAAAAGATGCACGGTCGCTGTTCACGCATGGCTGGTACGAGGCCGGATGCGAAGACGACTGTCGTAGACGGTGATTCAGTCGCCCTCGGACTCGCCTCGGGCCGTCTGTCTCCCGGGTACAGATGTCTGTCGGTGGCTGCAGAAAGCTTTTGATGAGTCGTGAAATCGACGAAGATGATTTATGCACGAATCAAATTCTGTACCACAGTCATCGGTGACTAACGTTGGTCTGTCGAAAATCACCGCTTTATAGCCGTGTTCAGGTAGAATATGAATATCTCGTGATATGATGATATGTTATAGGCATAATAAAACCGACTGCATTTGTTCACGTTGCACTTCCCCGCTTCCTCTGCCCGAAAAAAACGACAAACTGCGTGCATTACAGCCCTGTACGTGGTCTGTCATTGTTCAATAAATTCACGAGCACAACCAGATTAACTGCAGACAAAATGCCTGAAGACTGAAGAGTACCATAAAATGTAGGCTATCTGTAGTTTCCTATCCAGATTTCAGTTGCATCTATATTTGAGCAGTCATTCCACAGATTATAAGGTTGAAAAGCATTTCCGAGACATACGAATACGATGCAATAATTGACTAGTTGAGTTGTTGCATAAGACAAAAGTTTAGTACCAACGTAAGAGTATACAGTATATTAGGAATAAATCAGAATGAAATAATAAGTGTTTTTAAAACGTTTAGACTTGATATCTATAATTTCATGTTTTATGGTGGCTGAACATCACGTTCCTGTTTCAAGTCTTTAGCGGATTCGTCTTCTGAGACTTCACATTAGCAGCGACGTGGGAACGCGCGTTGTTACATGTTATTCTTGGCCGACTTCAAATACTAGAAATGTCTGTTCGCTTTGAAATCAGTCGACCCGTGTCCACTGCTGGTTCTAGGGTGGGTCGTGAACCATGCCGACCCACCGACCTTTAACATCGCCGGTGCCGCCCGCCCGTCCGCTGGTCGACAAACGTTTCCGGTTTGTCACGTGCGCTATGCGATAGGCGTTCCGCCGAAAACGCGGCCGCTAATTGCCGTGTAATTTTTCTCCGCACAAAGACGCGAATGCGGCGGGCGGTCTTTTTCATCATGCGCGTTTATATCGAGTTTTTCTTCGAATTCTTTTTAACTTTTGTAGTAACATAAGTCTGCTTGTCTAATTTTTTGAGCCATGCTGCAGACATTGACTGTCAGTAAATGTTTTTATCGACGTGATCATGTGTCGCAAATAATCGAACAGAGGCCGCTATTCAATAAGTCAATTATTTGACCGATTGTTTTTTTTGCGACAAAACGCCATTTTCAACGTATCATTTATCCACTCTGTGTTTTTGTGTTTTTCGTGTTTGTGATTTCAGTTGCTAATTGGTTTTTACCCGCGCGACGCTATGCTAGCGCGGGTTATAGAGATCGCAACGTGTCTGTCCGTCCGTCACGCGCCGGTATTGTGTCAAAACGAAGAAAGCTAGCGGCATGATTTCTTCACCA
>Ga0056129_1000432_pt1 | contig 10850 bp, 10 predicted proteins | sample WorMetLIZISLAND1_FD_71118 | JGI IMG/M metagenome (GOLD analysis project Ga0056129, IMG submission 71118) | Marine gutless worms symbiont microbial communities from Max Planck institute for Marine Microbiology, Germany - Olavius loisae LIZARD... ...
GTAATGAAATGACAATTTTGACTGATTCGTTCGTTCCATTGCATGCTTTGTTGTTCTGGCTCAGAATCTAAGTATCCATGTTTCATCCTGAATAACGAGTTGTGAAATAAATTTTTGCTGGTTCACGCCGGTATCATTCTGAAGTTTGTCAGAAACTTGTGCAGAGTGCTGGTGTCAGTATTCTCGACACCATCTGACAGACACTTTGTTCATATGCTAAAATGCACAAAATATTTATAGGCCAAAAGTCACGTTGCGCATGTTGTGTTCTAAGCCTTGCTACTATAAGAAGCAAATACTATTTTAATTTTATTCTGAACAGAACTAGGTCAGCCGAGAACTTTTTGATCGTCCCTCTTATATCAGTCTACTACAGTTCTCCCAGTGAACTCTGATATCTAGTTGCCCTCAAATCACAATTATTGGTAAAATGGTACATTTCATGTCACCAGATGTACTTCTGGTGTCAACCAAGAGGACCACACAATGGGCTCATCCATTCTTCTCCACAAACTGGCTCCTTATTGAAAGAAACATCAATCCTTTACACTAACTGGCTCTCAGATGCTACCATCCATTTCTCTCTAACAGGGCTGAAATGAAGCAACAACTGCAACAGCTAAAACAAATTAACAGCACTAAACCATTAAACCCTTATAACAGCCACTACCACTATCATAGAATTCATTACTTACAGTTGCTACAACCATTATCACCAAGAAATTCCACTATAAACAAGTTTTTGCAATAATAGCTTACACTTTGGGTAGTCAAAGTAGCAAACCATCTACCCCGGCAACCAAACACGGCTACTGTGTGAGTGTGTCATCACAGTGCCAGGCAGAGTGTGCCACTGATCATGGCAATAGCCACCAGTCACAGATGAAACAACACACTAGAAAACGATCTTTGACAGCTCGAGAAATAATCTCAAAGTATATTTGCAATAAATTCTGCCCAATTTCTCTGTTGCAGCCTGGGTGTGAACCTAACTGGCCATGCATCTTGAATACTGTAGCTTAGGCTGGCCAGGTTTTGCACCTAAAGACACAATTCCCACAACAACCTACCAAGTCACGGTCATTAATGTCTGACAACGAGAACTCCAGCTGTACTCGCAGCTTGGCTGCACTGGCTTCAGTCTCAAGACGATCCAGCAGAATACTACGTAGTTGTCCCAACAACTCCGCGGCGCCATTTTCAGCCTGTCAATCACATCACCGTCTCTCTGTACCCCACGATAGCAAGTGGCAATAAGACTTTCAGTTTCATTTAACCAAGACTATTTCTTCATACTTTCTCAATGTTAGCAGGGTCCTCATAGAACGTTAGACAACAAACCAACATATACAACATATCACAAAAGGTGGCTTTTACTGTTGTATATTTCCACATCTAATACACTACTCCATAATTCACTCACCTACTAATGATTGATTGATTGAGCATGGTTTTACGTCTGCACCAACACCATATAGGTTATACGGCCGACGGTTTTTACAGGTCTGATGACCCAACCAACAGTGTCGAAGCACTGGAGGGTGGTTAGTCATCCAGACAGGCCTCAGTCTAACCAGGCTCACCTCACCGTGTTACAATAATACAACATGCATGCAGATATTATACAAGAAAATAATCTAACACACACTCTTGCTCCTGACCAAACCATAGCTCAGATGTGGTCAAATGGAGCTCGAGGGGGGGACTCACCGACTAAACTCTGGTGTCTGCATCTACTGGTGTATTATACTGGATATCAAACACTGTTCAACATGATTTGATGCCAAGAAGTTGTATATTGTGGCACACATCTACAGCTCACCTTGTATGTAATCTGCTATGGCCAGTACTAACTCAGAGACTACAAACAGGTGTATTGTTACAAACAGACCATGCAACACATGAACTAGCAATGCGTAGGTTATCAGCACTAGCGAGACAGTCTAGTCTGTGAACTACGAGACTGAATACAATCACAACTGACCTCAGGCATTTTACCAGCTTTCTTCATCAAATCAGAAACGTCACGAAGCCGGTCCTCAACCCAATGTTGCTTTTCCAGTAAAAGATCGGATACTTTCGCAAGAAGTGCATCTTTCTTACAGCTCACAGCACCAGCCTACACAGTACAATGCATGTGACGTTACATAACACAGACACTAGCAGAATGCACCGATTAATTACACCGATGTTACTGGTTATGCACTGTAAGGGTGCATTCACATTGATACGAGTAGGAGTTCGGGTAGCCGTATACGGGTTCCAGTAAACACGACATCGCATGTATTCCAGTGGAGGTCGTTCACATTGACACAAGTTCTGTACAAGTGCGGGTTACCTGTGAATTTCACTCGTACGAGCAGTTTCTGAGCTGGTCGTGTTTTTATCAAACCCATACGATGTAAACAACGCAAAATTTGTATTGAAACAATTTATACGTGGCATGATGCATATTTTACGTCATAAATTACGTCACTGTTATGCGAACGTAGCCTAACACACATGACACTACAATCAACAAAAGCTGCTCTCAGGCAAAACTTTAAAGTCTCGTCAACATTCCAGATTAACTGGCCAGGTAAACAAAACATGATGGACTCAAACTAATAATAAATCTGTATAATACGGCTACAGTCCGTGATGAATGTATGTCAATTAGTTCATTTTACCATGTGCGCAACTTGCAGAAACTTACTGTTTACGAAAACCAACTGCAATGAGAAGCAACTCAGATGCTGAAATTTTTTAGCACTTTAATGGCCACAATTTTTGCAATTCACTGCAATTTTTGCAAAAACACTGAGAGTGGAGAATCATAACAACAAGAGTAAGAATAATAATAATAATAATAATAATAATAGCAATAACATTAATGAGAAGTTCTGCAGCAATTACGCACATTTGCCGAGAGAATTTCTTCATTAATTTGTTTCACCAAAGACAACACTTGTAGCTCTTGCAGTGTTTCGACATACAATGCCTTCCATGAAGCTAAAATCACACAGAAACACAATCATTGCAGATACAATCTGCAGTAAAAGCACAACTCTAATGTATTTGAACCATGGCGGCATGTTGCCTACAAATCAGTAGTCATTGTTTCTGGAATGCACTGGTGCGGTCATAAGGCCAAGTGATCACACTCGCGATGCTGTCTCTTTATACTAAGCTATCAAGCAGCTCTAATGGCAGACAAATCACATTCTTCCAACATCTGCAAATACCAACTTCTGACACCATGGTGACATCTAACCAGACACGTCAGACAAAATGTATAGCCAACTAACTATTTCATGTATAGCCTGCAGCCAGCCAGTCAAAGGCAATAGTACAATACGATACGATAAGACTAAGAAAGTTAAACGTGCACTAAAAAGCTAACAGTGTGGTCAGCTTGTGTAGGTAGCACACATAAACAAAAACAAAAAATATGAAAGTAGAAACTAAAACAAACATCGGTGCGCAGCAAGTTCAGTCTGAGTCCAAGATCAGTGAACGGAGGAAAGGATTTGTGGAAGAGATGAGTTTTGAGTCTGGAGTGAAAGGTAGAGGCAGAGATAGGTGATGAGAGCGAAGATGGTGACTGTGACGAGGTGATATGCGCAGGTGAGGCAAACCAGGAGCACAGTGAAGAGAATGAGGGTTGACGTAATGAAGAAGGGAGCTGATTTCACAGGTGAGGTGATGCATATTGACAACAGTGACAGGTAATTTGTAATGAGGAAGATACGGACGGTCATGAGAAGAAGTTGATGGTAGAATGTTCCATCATACGCAGTCAATAACAAGTCAATGGCAGTGCTCAGTACAGTTTTATGGACCATTATTTAGCATGTCCGGGATACCAGAACGAAACTAACTATATATCTCAGAACAGATGTAAGCATAACTTAAGACAACAAAATAACAAAAAAATTTTGCTATACGAGCTGTAAACAGTGTAATAATGGCAGTACAGACCAGACGGCGGTAAGACAACGCCTTCAGCCGCTGTTGTCTGTCTGCCACCAGCTCGAAACGTTGCCGGACTCACAGCTGAATCAGTGACATTCTCACTGGATGCTGCAACCAGTTCAGAGGCGAAAGAACGTGGTAAAGACACTGTAATGGGTGACAACGAGGAGCGAGACGTCGAGACTGGTGGTAAAGGCAGAGATGTCGGCACAGCACGGCGCAGGAATGGCGGCGGCGACAGCGATGTAGGGACGGCTCGACGCAACACTGGCGGCGACAAAGGACTGGCAGCATCTGAACGTTGGCGACGCAGAACCAGAGCCGACACTTGACGCGGAGACGTACGACGGACAGCTGACAACGACTGATGACGTGACGAACTAACCACTGCACAATAACATTCACCAGGCTCACTAACATATTACAACATATTGCAATTACAAAAAAGTAACCCCCTCACAGAGCTTACAGATAAGGATTCAGTCCACATATCCTGCAAATTTTCTTAAAATAACAAATGTGGTTCGATAGATAAAATAGTTTAAACTTAAGTTTACTTTTTCACGTGAACGTGAATGTTCAGTAATAATGGATCAAACTTTGCACAACTTTTTCATTAACATTTCAAATGTTTCAGTAGTGAATGCCAGCTGTACCCACGGTATTTAAAGTGAGTTTTCAAAGTGTCTGCCAGCTGCAGCAACACAAGATCAAAGTCTCTTTCGAAATGACAGGATTGCCTTATCAATGAACTGTAGCAAACCATTCCATATCGATAGCAAGGCAGTCTTCAGCTCGGCAATGTTGGACAGTTTTGGCATGTATAGCCTCCTGGTATCGCACCCTATACATGAAATCCAATGGATTTATATCTGGTGACACAACCAAATATTGCAATGAAATCTGCAGAATATGTGGCCTGAATTCCCATTTGTAAGCACTGTCCATTTTGGCAAAAAAAATTACTACAGTTCCAGAGATATCGAATTTTTCTCATGGGGTTACTTATTATTGGTGTGTCCTGTCTTACACGTGAAATTTCATAACAGTTAAATACAGTTGTTAAAAATCAAACTGCACTTTAATTTATATGCACTTTTACTTGGACATTTAAAAACAGAGAACGGAAACGAAGCCAACCGGTAACGGCGGATAAACGGCGTTGATGAACTGAGATTGACGAGTGTGATAAACACCGACGCGGACGCAGACGGTGAGACGAGCGTGTTGACCGACTCATGTGATCCTGCACCAGCCGCACCTGCTGCAGACGTCGAACCAGCGACCCTTTGCTCTTCCGCCGAGCTGTTCACAATACATCATCCAGTTGTAACGAGGCAATCATGGGCAGCAACAAAGTCCATTTTGTGGCACACACTGTCAAAAATTTGAGGTAAATGAAGGTGGCCAAACGGTCTCCCAGGAAAATTTATCAACGATCAGGTGTACAACAGAACAATCCAAGGCCATCCATGTCTGAATTCTGGGGGCATTCAGATCATCAACATAAACAGGAAAGCAGAATTATTCACAACAGTTTCAGTACTTTCAGAAATAGTTTCAAAAGATGATAAAAACATACCGAAGTTTGTCTTTTTTCTTTTGAAACGGCGCCGACACTTTTTTGACTTTGAATTTAACACCGACACTTCCGACAGCTGCAGACAAACAGAGAACCTGTTTAACGGTGCATGACAGTAGCAATCACTATGAAGATCAAAAGAAACGTTTTCAAAATGCTTTCAGTAAATCACAAACGCAGACAGATAGGTAAATTATGATAACTATGTGAAATACACATAGGAAAACCGATTAAATTAATAATAACGATCAGCAGCTACCGCTAATGATCACATGCCTGTGGATAGAGTCGATTTTGAGGATAAGTTTTTGAGAATAAAAATTTTGAATGGTATCTTATTTCAGTTCCAAGATGCACAGACTGTCACCTGCACGAAACAAGATGTGTAATATGCTCAAAGCACAAGTTGGCTGACAACGGCATATCGCAGTCAAGGTACATGTAGTGAAAGGTGACCACTGACAGCGGTCAAGCGTCAACACAGCGTGGCATGTCGTCACAGTGTGAATGGACTGGTTTGTATAGTCAACACAACTTGCCGACAACAATGTTTACAACTCAGTAAATCGTGAAATTTCCAGTCACCCCGTCAGTGGCAACGACAGTGGAATTTTGTAACAGCGTTTTAAAGTTCTGAGAAAACTAGAACAATGTGACTACCATACAGTTAAGAATTCCAACGCTATGATCCACCATTTTCACACAATACAGAGTGTTTCATACAGATGCAGCAGCCAATACAGCACGATTGCGAAGAAGAGAAACCAGTGATAAACCTGTGTTTCATCGATGACAGGTTTAATGACTCGACCACGGCGGTCTTTGCGCACTGACGGCGGCTCAACTGCCTGCATTGCACAAATTTTCATCATAAACAAACTAGAATGATCCTCAGACAGCAGCATTTATCAACAACAGCCCCTCAACCTCACACCATCCCACGACTGACGGCCACAGCATCCCTAGACTGAGAGTGGGTGACACCAAGCCATGTACTGAGATGTCCACGCAGGGCTGGTCTCAACCGGCTTATCCGTGAACGTTTACATTGGCTGCCGCTGCCTGAGAGAATCATGTTTAAGTTAGCTACTCTAATTTATAAATGCATCAGTGGACGGGCGCCGGACTACCTGGCCAGCATGTGCATGGGTGGTGAGTCTGTCGAAGCTAGGGCTCGTCTTCGCTCCGCAACTGACGGCAGACTACTATTACCGACCACTGACACAGTTACTGTTGGCCGACGTGGTTTTTACTACGCTGGCCCTGCCATCTGGAACTCACTGCCACCACACATGACTGACATGTTAATGTCACTGTTCAGTTTTCGGAAACTGCTGGAAGATATTCCTGTTTCATTGACATTATTTACACTGTAAACTACAGTTTTCGGTAGCTGCATCATCGCGGCACATTTGTGACGTTTTTTTCGATTAATAGTGCCTTCAATTTCCGTTTAATAATAATAATAATGTAGCTCTGGCTCTCATCAATCACACTGCTGAATTCTGTAGAAATGGGTCATCACACATTTGGAGCACGAAGATTGTAAGGTGTGAAACAATTTTAGGCTTTAATCCCCATTTGGCTGGTGGTGAGGTCGAACATAAGTATTCGTGGTCAAGTCTCAGAGGGTCATCCTGCTATTTTAACAGCTATCTGTCAGATACGTTTTGTACAGTAGTTGAAGTGGGGTATTTCAAAAACATGGGTTCTGGGAGCCCACACAATGATCTGTAAGTTGAGGTGACCCCGAAATTTATTAGCCTGGTAGCCTGGTTGTATTCAGTCATAGCTCTAGCTCCAATGGTTAAAGCATGAGTTAGGGTGTGAAAAAATTTGCACTCTGGTGTCCCCTCTCACTGAGCTGAAGGGTGGGTAGCACATAAAAAACTCCCCGTCCCTGACGTTTTACTGTAAATTTGATAGCTGCGTTGCAATGTCACCCATTACCATAGACTCAACTGAAAATTCCTGCTCTGCCTTGGTGTGCTTCTAGCAATAAACAATACGAACCAGCCGGCCAAGTTTGATCTATAATCAATGGTAATGTCTTGAAATATCTGGCTCACAGAATATGGGCACACACACAGAACAAAAGCATAATCCTCAAAGTGAAGTTTGATGGCAATTAGAAATTCAGTAACTATTTGTACAGTTTCTCGACCTAACTGCCAATAGTACATCAAACTGTTCTGTTTGTGCAGTCTTTGTCTGGTGTTACCTTGTGTCATATAAACCATGTCTTACAGGCAGTATTCAGTCACATCAATTTACTTTTAGTCCACTCGTCACTTTACACAACTAGTAATGTACCTGTGACCTCGGAAACACTGTTACTGTCACACTTAAACATCTCAAGCTATTCTACTGATACAAAAAAACCACACCGAACTTGATGTACTTACAACAAGCTGTGGATTTCTCAGCTTCAGAAAATATCTTTCCAGCTGCAACAAAAAAAAAACAGTCCTTCGTGACAGTGCATACAACAGATAAAACACCAACACAGACAACACATGCAAACAATCAATCACATTACGCCAACAAATACAACTGAAAAACAGAAATGATATTTTTGGTCACAACAGATGCAACTACAGACTTTCGTGCGACCATTCTATAAATTTTAAGCACTCAGTCTAAAAAGACATGCACAAAATATATGACCAATTTATGACAATACAGCTGTGCATCTACTTGTAATCTTAAAAAAGTCAGTAAATTTGACTCACCGCAGTTCGATCAATTGTGTGCAGGTAGTAAGTAACGGGTCGACCGGTCCATGACACAGCACCACACAACGGAGCCAGCTCACTCACTCGCATTATTGCACCGATGTCTACCATCAACAGACTCACTACCGTATACAATGACCCATGACACAGCACCACATAATGGAGCCAGATCACTCACAGTTATATACTAATATGGACTGATACATGGTGTATTATCTGAATGTCTTAAGGTGTGAGATGGTTTACTGAAGTTGCCAGACTGTTTTTTGCCACTGGTGACAAGCCATACACAAACTAAACACAGTTTATACATGCAAGCTGGCCTTTATAAATAACATACAGCAGCAAAAAATATACACCGTGTCTCAAAAAAAGTAGCACATTACATTTAGCGCCATAAGTTCACTAAATTCTAACCAAATTTAACGCTTTTTGAAGTTTCTTGAAGGTAAGAATATGCAGAATAACGGTGTGAATTAAGTTCTTACAAACTCAACAAGAAGCCAAGCTGTCGCTAGGATAGCTGACCATACTGCCTCACAGCAGACCATCTAATAATTAGCGACTTGCTAAATAGCATTTCCAGCTGTTTTCGACATATTGCGTTCTAAGCGTATTGGGGTCAGGAGTTTGACCTTTCGGGGTCATGTGACAACACTGGTCACGTGACCATTCGATACCCCATAGGCCGTTTCCTATTGGTGTTACTTTGGAACGGGGTTTCTATCTCCAGCCGTTTTCGAGATATCGGGCTCTAAGTGCATTGGGGTCACGAGTTTGACCTGTCTGGGTCACGTAATGTCATAATAATTTAATAAAAAGAATTGTTTCCCAATCCAGTTAATACTCAAACAAATGGGCAAAAAGATGATCAGAGACCTGACTTTCAAAATATGTGCAGTTTTTGTGCACGCACAGTCGCACAATTGCCAATATGATACATGTTAATTCGCCAGGTGGCAGCACTTCGGCACGTTAAAAATTAAAACATTGATTATACACTTGTGTGTTTGCAAATTATCTCTAACTCTGTAGCCGTTGAAATTTTTGCAATCGGTCAACCCTGCACGAAAATATTCTGCAAAGTATGATGTGCTACTTTTTTGAGACACGGTGTATATATTTCTAAAAACTCAAAACATGAACCGAAGTCAACAGTAAGAACTGCTCCGAGTGCATATACTATACACGATTCAGACACACACTGCAACATTGTTCTAACAGTTCTCATTACTCAACACTCTTATACTCTAGTCAATCAACACTGCCGCTGAGATGTTGTCTGTTGGAGGGGACGAGACCGGCAGATCACTGTGGCAGGGACACAGGCTGATTGTATCAATGATTATCAGTAGTAAGATTAGTGGCATCAGTTTGTGCTTCGAGACTACATGCACACAGCTAGCAATTTACACACACGGCTTCCGCCAGTACCTTCTGTGCTATCCACACAAGTAATTGTTATGTACTTGGTTGACTGGTCGTAAATAAAATACTTTTAAAAGCTTACACGTTAAGAGTGATATGAGGGCTAAGACAGCTAACTTACCACTGAGGTTTCTCTCAGTGATGTGAAAGTTGAGTGGGCAGAAAGCCTTTGATGAGATTATCTTGGCACCTTCTTTCATGTTAGCAAAGCGCATTTTGAGCTGCAGACAAACAGACCATGTTATGATAGTGATTTGAACAATATAAAATAACAACACAACAAACAGTAACAAATGATACGCACGTCGACCGAGGGTGAATTACACTGCCAGTATGACTAGACCCTGGGTCAAAAGTAACTGTTGGTGGCAGTAAAAAGTGCAATTTAAGATGTCTTTTGAATGATAAAGTCGATTGCTGCTTCTTGAGGTCAGCTGGGAACTGGTTCCATGTGCAATAAAAATAAAACTAACAAAGCATGCAACATTGATATTAAGATAAACAATAACAAGTTTACCTGATGATCAGTCTGAGGTCCAAAGGCAAAATTGTTGACGAAGATAACTCTGAAACAACAAAACAAAACAAAGCACGTCAAACATCACTCGGCGGAATAAAGCACAACTGGCAAACTGCTACAAAGTACAAGTAGTCAGAAATAGCAACAGACATGGTGGGTCAGCACTAGAGGTCTGCATCTGCACGGTCATGGGGACTGCGGGAATACCGCGGTAACCGCGGGGAAACCGCGGTAATGGGGACCACATTCACGGTAATACCGTGGGGATGGGGTCATGTCTCACGGGGTTACCGTGGGGATGGGAAGCAAGCCGGCGGTAATACCGTGGTAAAATGGAAGAGAGACGAACATTCGAACAATGCTCTCTAGTGACTTAGCTGACGGCTTGTTGTACCTGCATGGACTGCAAACTTTGTAGTCTTGGATTGGAGATGGACCAAAACCTTCGATTTGTTTACGTCTCGTTGTGCTCATTAATACATTATGCTCAATTATGGGAATGGGGTGGGGATGGGGACAGAGTAGGCTTAGACCGATACCAGTACTCGGTATCGGTATCGGGCCGATACCAGTGGTATCGGTTTGGTATCGGTATCGCCGATACTGCAGCCGATACCAGAACCGATACCAG
>Ga0056129_1000434_pt1 | contig 10845 bp, 9 predicted proteins | sample WorMetLIZISLAND1_FD_71118 | JGI IMG/M metagenome (GOLD analysis project Ga0056129, IMG submission 71118) | Marine gutless worms symbiont microbial communities from Max Planck institute for Marine Microbiology, Germany - Olavius loisae LIZARD... ...
AAATTTGAAATTTGGTGCAACTTGAGACCTCAAAAGTCACTCCAGAAATACGAAATAATGTACAGGTTATACCAATGATTACATGGTGACCCTGCTCGAGGGAATGCCAGCAGTCTACAGTCAGGGGGTGTTTTCAAATGTGAGGTTGGTGAACACCCCCCTAGGGAGCTGTAGATAAAATACTGGTAAGTAGGACTACGGGAAGGATGTGGATGACTAGTCATCCAGACAGCTCTCAATCTCACCAGATCCACGTTACAGTCATACAATGTGCACAGTTCACTTGGTAGCTACCATGACAACCGACAAGTCAAGTCAGCAAATACGAAAACAACAGAATTCAGCACACACGACACGCGATAGGTTAAATGAAATTGTACACTACTATGTGTGTGATCAAGTGTTTGCTCTGTGTAGTGGCACAGCTGCCAGGATATACATCAAAACTACTGCACAGTCGGCTCCAGAGAATGAGAACAATATAGGACACAACAAGTACCAAATGAACGAGAAAATGCAACACAACAAAGGAAGGAGTTCTGCAACGTCAACTATACAGTCACAGTGAGCAGCATTATGACAACACAGTTTACAGCAGGGCCCAGCAGATGTTTGAATCAAATACCGATTAGTACTGGCAGATGATATTCCAATTCGAATTCTGCAGGGCCCTAGTCTATAGCAGCTTACTACATGTCACATTACACACGTGTTGTGCAGACTGCAACACCATAATGTCACCGTAACTGGCACAGAAAGATCACCATAATGTCAGCCATACATACATCATAGTTCAGTTAGACAACAGAACTAGCACGTGTCATTTCTTCCACGACAAACAGAGAACAGATTTGTAACAAGCGACAAAATTAACATACGCACAGCTAGAGACAAGATGAGAATTATTATATGCCAACTGAGAACGTGTGCGGCCTTCTTTGTAATTCAGCAACAGTCACTATAAATTTGGTTAAATTTGTTTTCACTTGCCATCACCATAGATGCAATTGAGATATCTGCCACAACATGGATATTAGGTACTGGTTTTGGTGTTTAGCTGTTCAAAAACTGCCAGGTCTCGTATATCAATCAAGTAGAGTAATACAAGGAATTTCTGCCTTTGAACGACGTCAGTTAAAAGTGGTCAATTTACAGGCAGCAATTGTAATTGTAACTGTCAGAGGGTAACTACTTACTGGACCATATTTAGCTGACTGGCAAAGATTCACCAGATGTAAGGATATCTGTGGCTATCCCGATAGCCAGAGGTATGGATAAGGTATGTATATCGGATTCCTACAAGTCCGTTTTAAAAAATAACTGATTTTATCTGAGTTTAACTGCAGAAAGCTGATTACAGTTTCCTCTCACTTTTCCCGTTTTCCCTCACTTTTCTCAGACTACTTTGGCATTCCCAGACTGTTCCAAGTGAGTCCAAACGCAGATACCCTGTGGCATGGAACAGTGATAGGCTCGCCTGACTTCACACAGCCAAAAAACAAAGGCAATGGTGTTTGGGGGTAAGGATTGGATTGTGCAGTGTTTAACGTCCCCTCCAACACAGTATAGGTTAAGGGGGTAAGGAGACGAGGATTAATTTCTATGCTCGTCCAATTATAAGCAAGTGCCAAATTTCTAATGCCTTTCGCCAGAACTTTCCAAACCTATGTCCAGCTTCCACCAGCAAAACACTGACCCTCAATAATCACAAAATCATCATTTTCTCGTTCTATCTGTAGCTTGTTGGCAAGTTTGGAAGCTTGTTGGGAAATATCGGTAAGTCACGCTCATCCAGAAAAAACCTTAAACCAAACCCCGATGGTATTGAGTAGCCAATAGCCAATGTTTTTATAGGAATCATACAGAGCTAAGTTTCCTTTACACAAGAGCATAATCAGCTAGGCACAGTCTTGCTGCTCTGAAACAACGTAATACATACAGAGATGCTGAAAACAAAACTTCACTTTACTGGTAACAGCAACGTCACATATCATCAACGTTTTACCAGCACAGTCACTCACTGTTCAGATGTGACGTTACATCGTACGTAATACAGCATTAATGACGACAGTACGGACATGAACTGCGGCACATAGCAACTGAATGGAGGACAGGACAACAGAGTACTGACGTAACTGTACAACAATGACCATACAGGACGCTCACCAACCAACGACGTCACTCAACGGCTTCAGACAGTCTACGACAACACAGCGTGACACTCCACACAGTTACACACTGCCAACATGATACAACAGGCAACAAGCTAGTCAGTACTGTGGCTGGAACGGAACATCTGGCAGCTAACGACTAACGTCAGATTGTGCTATTGTAATTTGTAGCTTAACCCTTTGACGCCCACTGTTGCCATATGGGCAGAGCTATAAAGCATCCTGTGCCAGACCGGGTTAAGCCGTCATTTGTAATTTTTCACAGCCGGGCACTCTGACGCTCAGGGTGAGCGTCAGAGTGCCCAGATGTCAAAAATAAAATAAAAATTACAAATGATGGCTTAAACCGGTCTGGCACAAGATGCTTTATAGCTGTACCCACATGGCAACAGTGAGTGTCAAAGGGTTAGTGGTAACATAATGGTCTCAATCAACATACATGTAGTTTACTTCACCTCGAGCCTGGTTAGTATGGGGATGAGCGAACATCTAATCCATCTCGGTATGTAGCTAGTCACCTAGATCAACTCAGCCTTCTACCCTGCGTGGAACGTAAGAATGACTGTCATCCTTTGGACTCCTTCTTCTTCTTCTTCTTGTGTGGCATGCACCACTAGGGGTGCGTAGCGCCAAACACAGACATCAGTCTCCAGAGTGGACGATTCTGAGCCACAGTTATCGCATCATCCAGTGAGAGATTGTTTGATCTCAGGTCTTTGGACTGAGTAACAATAATAATAAATGGCAATGGTGGGTGTAGATGGTAGCAGCCTACAGGTGAACTCACAGCCCAAGTCAGTTGGCTTGGTCTCAGGGTTGGCAGCCACTTGGCGCTTAGTCTGCATTCATTGAATGAACCGGCTGATGACAGCAGTATAACGTTGTTCTTGTCGTTGTAGCTTTATCATTGTATCAACACTGTTTCACAGCTCAATAACTGGTACAGAATTCTTTCAACAGAATCAGAGCAAACTGTGCGTTTTCTTTGCCCTACTAATATCACCTAGTGGTTTTTAACATACAACAAAAATATCTACAACTTCAATGAATTATTGCTATTATTAAATGAAAAACCTGGGCAGATAAAAATACAGTTGTACAAACATTTTGATCACAAGATGGGCAATCAACCTACTGCCTTACAGTAGTCCAGACAGACACACAGAACCACAATAACTCAAAAGAACGTTTGTGGCACAGTGCAACGATGCTGCAGTGGTATTACGTAACATTATCACATAGAAACCAGTTACACTTGACAAGGTGGTGATTCAATATGTCGTACTTACGGTCAGTACGGCTTTCCATCATTCTTCGGTCGCTTCAGCTGGACTTTGAGGCGTTTAGAGCCGATCTGAAAACCATTCATTGATTGAATCGCTGTCTGTGCTGAGCTTGCGTTGTCAAAGCTTACAAACCCTACATCACAACAAACACCACATCTCAACTGATTCACATACAATACTCGGCTTCAATGTCATTCAGTTACTTCCATTCTCTGCATGCTGATTGCTCTACAAGTAATTTCATCTCTGTATCGGTAGTATATTCCCTGAAAAACCTGATCAGACTTTTTACCTTCAGGGTGGTGACAATTAGAGGTAGCCAGTGCCCGAGGTGCAATCTTATGCTAACTGTAGCTACTCAAAACTCTCAGATGCTCTTGTGAACCATCATAGAGATAATGATCACACTGCACATAGCTGATGAGGCTGCATAGAGTGGGTTCCATCGACAGACAAATTAGCCAACACTTTAGCTGGAACGTCGCCCAACAAAGGTAGAAGGAGGTTTTCTCTTCTTCACCATCGGCTTGTGAGATAGACAGGACCAGATCTGAATATCATTATCATCAGATGCTATAACATGACCAGCAAGCTGACTGACCCGACACCAGGGTTGTAAATGAGATGTATAATGCCGAAACCGAAACGATACCGAGACGTTTGAGTCTCGAGACGACTACAACTTCAACTGTATAATCGTAGGCCAGGCCCATATATAGGCACACTCTTGTGAGTTTGTAGGATATCCATGCTGTCACAATGTGTGTTTTAAATTTTAATCGGCCACCGCGCCGGTGATTATTCAAACTAGGCATACTAGAAGTCAGGCTCAGCATGTGCTATGTGATATCAGCTATAATTCATGCCTAATTTCATTAGTTTCGCCGTTTTAAAATTTAAACTTCGTAAGTGCCGATAATAATCATGTTTCCACTTCGAAAAACATTATTAGTTATTCCTGAAGCAGAAATTAATGCAAACCAATTGTTTAGTTACGTCCATGACATTCAAATTTTTAAGTGCTAGTGGTAAACAGTTCATAGTTCAAAAACAGACAAAAATCTCTGTAGTAAGTAAGTAAGTAAGTGTTCTTATAGGGCGCAGTTAACAGTGGTCACACTGCGCACTGTCGTATCACTTTGTAATGGTTTACAGGATGTCTAGGGTGAAGGCTTGTCCACCGTTAATGAATAATGATCAACTAAAACTTCACAAATTTGGCCAAGTTATAAGTTTGAACTTTGAAGTTCTATGTAAATGAGACATGTGATGCCGAGACTGAGAAGATACCGAGAAGTTAGAGTCTCAAGACGGAGACGAGACCAAGACATTGGAGTGACAGTATCGAGACGAGGCCGAGACGTTCAAAAAACGCCTCGAGACCGAGACTACAACCCTGCCCGACAGCACCAGACCTGCTGTCTTGAATAACATGTTTGTCAACTCTGTGCAGGCATGTAAGTTGAAGATCAGATTCTACAAGAATCATCTTATATCGCCAGCAAGATGGAATAGTACCACAGAATAGTCACCATAGATAAGTTAGTCCAATAAGTTGTACAAGTTTGGTACTATCCAGTGACACAGTGTCATCTAAATTTAATGTTTCCATCTGCTATGGGCCTTTTGAGCATCCCTCATAGTGATGGTAGGCCGTCAAAAATGTAATTATTTTAATTCATTTCCGCCGAGCGCTCCTAATGAAAAACAATATTTTCACACTCACGGGTGCCAGCTTCACACGCGATGAACATTCTCAAAGTACGCACCGAAACACTTGCTGTAACCCGTCAACTTGTCAATGAAGACTTTAGCCGACACGACAGTGCCGAATGGCACGAAGATCTGAAGAATGTCGTTATCACGGAACTCCTCCGGGATATTATAGATGAACAGGTTGGCACCTTCTGGACCTACATGCAAACCAACACTCTGCACTGTAACAACTGACACAAAGACATAACTTATTAATATTCAACAGCAACGAAAACAAACACAAAACTAGTACGCAAGAGACGTCAGCATTGAAGGAAGAAGCAGATCATAAAACATTGAACATAAGAACTAAACAAGCAAAAACTGCACGATATAAAGTATGATTTAAGCTTGAACCTTTATCTCAGAGAACGAGACTACGGCATATAGTTACATTTATTTTCAGACGCCACTGAGAGCAACTAGCAAAAACTGCAATAAACAGCATTAAAACACTATTGCAGTAGTCTACTATAGTAGAACAGGAGCAGCAACACAAAACAATGTATTGCCTGATGGGCCGAGTGGATAAACAACAGAGTGTTGCAATGTGTGAGTGTGTGACATGCCAGTGACAGATGAACAGCACTGTTTAATACCACCTGCCATTATGTGAGCTTGTTATAAGACAAGACGAGATCATAATCAGAGAGGGTGTTTCACCTTCCAGTTGACTGCCGGCCGCAGAGCTGTACGCCGTCGACGATCCCGCACCTTGCAAAGAATATGCATTTGGAAATGACGCTGAAACAACAATGACAGAGCACAATGAACAAAATTATCCACCGACAAATTGAAGACAACTGAACAGTTTCTTTCTTTCACTGCTATGCCAATCAATTATTACCCGTGGGTCACAGATGTATATGTGTCACTGTTTGCTGCCGACTGTTACATGTCAGCCTGACAGCTGATTGATTGATTGAGCAGGGTTTAACGTTTGCACCAACACAATATAGGTTATACGGCCGACAGTTTTTACAGGTCTGATGACCCAACCAACAGTGTCGAAGCACTGAAGGAGGGTGGTTAGTCAACCATACAGGCCTCAGTCTAACCAGGCTCACCTCACAGCTGATGACTGCTAGGCCAGGTAGCCATTGGCTCCCTACATTAACACGCCCTGGGCCTGGCACAAAGAAATTATTGGATGCGTTAACATGACCCCAGTGTTGAAGCTAAATTACAAAGCCAGAATAAAACAGAAGGGTAAACACAGAACCTGCGAACTGCTGGATGCCAGTGAAAGCTTTACTGAGAAGATCAGCTCCGGTCGCGGTGCCAGACTGGGAGAAGTCGGCACTGCCAGTCGGCTGTGAGCTGGCCAGCGGAGCACCATACGTTGAATATGACTGTACGCTGCCCATGCCACCTGCTAAATCACACACAATACTACAGCGTAAAAACACTTCTTTGTTTCATTGTTTTACTGCGACGAACAAAATTGATAAAATCAGGAACACAAGAGTCATTTCTGCTGGTGAAATGTATTCGATGATATGTGTAGAATTGGCCGCTGATCATTTTAATCTTAGTTTGACTTTTGACGAAGATATGACCAGAAAACCATTTTTACATTTTTGTTCCCAGTGACCTTGACCTTTGACCTTCAGGCCTCAAATTTGTTCCCCTAGTTACTCTTGTCCAGCGCTATGCTTCCACTAAATTAGAAGTTTTTACGCCTTTCCTGTCTCGAAAAAATCGCAGGCGGACGGATGGAGAGACAGACAGATGGTGCAACACACAACGTGGTCTCGTAGGGACGGGGGCATAAGTAACAAAGCATCACAAGAGACTCTACCATTTGACGAGAATCCAGTGTTTGGCGTCTGATTGACCACTCCTGCTGCTACCAGTTGCTGTAGTGCCATATTGGTTGACCTCATATCTACAATTATACAACTTGACAAGTGACAGCAGCCATCAATAGTGGGGGGGGGGAGGGAGGAGGGATGCCATTGTAGCTACATGACCACTGTCTCAGTTATTAATAGGGATGTGACGGAGCCAGGCGATTTCATGTGCAAAATCCGTCAGATTCGGATGCGGATACGGATTTGTCGCGCGATCAAGATTACCAGCTACTATAATTATTGTAATTCAACTTAGTTACTTAAAATTTAGCAGTTGCAATTGAACTAGCAGTGAACAATTGAAATAATTGTGATTGTTTTCAAAAAGTAAAGAAAACACAACAGACCTCATCTACTGTTACTCAACCTCATTTCTGCTGTAATATCCACAGTGGTTATTTACGAAAATAACACTTGAGTTGGACCGAAACCAAAATTTTGAATCTGTCGAGATCGGATTTTAAGTATCCGTCGGATTTCGGATTTCTGAAAAACTGTCGGATTCCGTCGGATTCGGATGCGGATTCGGAATCCGTCACATCCCTAGTTATTACGTGGCCCACTCTACGAGGCTGTATTAAGTGTTGCACCACGTCCGTCCGTCTGTCGTTTGTTCCACTTTTCTTGACATATCAAAGCCTTAGACTCTTCTAATTTAGTTGAATTGGATTGGACTGAGCAGTGTTTTACGTCCCTGCCAACACAGTATAGGTTATATTGGAGAAGGTATTTAGTTGAAACATAGCACTACAAAAAAAAAGAAACCGACAGAGTCACTCCTGAGATGGGGTGGCCAAAATGTAACATTTCCTGGGGAACTAACCCGAATTTTTTTTACTCCGATCTGTTCACAAGTTTTTGAGTCATGTTGTGGACAAACCACCGTACCACTGTCTGACTGCAATATCCCTCTACAACGTTGGCAATAACTACAAACTGAATCAAATGAAATCGTTAAAAACTGCTGTTAACTTTGAAGCAAAAAATCTGAACACATTGTATACCAGTGTCAGTCGAAGCAGCTGCATTTCCCACGTTACCAGAACCCATCAGTGAGCTGATTATATTATTCAAGCCTGCAGACACACAATATGATGAAATGTCCACAGTAAGAAGTCACAAAATATGCTGCATTCAAAACCGCGACAACAAAGGTTAATTGACAAACTGGAAAACTGGCCGACATGGAACCACACATGTATATAAATAATCTTCGGGATACCATAGTGGCAAACAAGTAAGAAAGAAAAGCTGAGGCCACTGATCGACACCGAATTTTAGCCGCAAGCAGCAAAGGATTGTGGGATGCCTTGACGGCCAATGACAACGAATCAGAAGTCGGTGGCTGGTCAGTCAGCCAATCATGACGCTGTACACCTGTCGGCCATATTGCATGGCAGAGGCCGCACTTTCAGCGGCTAGTAAGTGCATGAATCTAAAGCAGTTGTGTGCAAAAGCAGAAAAGTACGAAACTGAAGTCTACTCCAATAAGTAAGCAAAGAAAACTGTAAAAGCAACAAATAACCTGGGTTCTGTTGATTAACGGCAGGTTGCTGGTTGACCGTTGGTGTTGTCGTCTGGGAATTCTGTAACATCGGTGCGACGACGGCAGCCACTGTCAATATCTGCTGCAATTGCTGCTGATTCATACCTACGTTAACCGACGGCAATGCACACGATCAGGGCAGTGACAAGCTGACATTAACTTTCAACAATTTAAACGGCTACTAAACGCATTTTTGTTCGGCTGCAGAGATCGCGGCACATTGTGACTAACTCTTAAAGCTGTGACTCTGACATACATACTTACACGGATTGCAAGACTGTACATACATTCACAATAAAGACTTCATTTATCCAGACATTAGTCTGAGTCCCCAATCTTCTGCACTTGGGCCAAGCAGCAGTAGCAAATACGTCCTTCATAAAGTTAGACAAGAAAGCCTAGCTGATGCAGAGGTAAGCAATGTAGACCTCCTAGTGGAGGAACGCCCTGCAATATCAACGTAATCTATACATCACTGAAAAGTACATTACCTCGGCTACAATTTTGTCTGTGACAACATGGCATTAAGTCACTGTTGCCTCCAAATCTGTAAAAATCATGCGAAACTCTGAGAAAAATTTGAGAACTTATAGCAGTTCAAGGTCATCGACGTATCTTGTACCATTTTCAAGATATTGAGATGAAAAAGCTAGAAAATAGCCCCACACTAGTTTGACAACCCTGTCAGAGGAATCCACTACAATTTCTGAATTAAATTTATCCCGCAAAAACTAGAGGGATGGGGCTACTGTTCGGTAAAAATGCATAATCCTAACTTCAACCGTTTTTGACTGATCCACCCGTGTAACAGACAGACAGACAGTTGGACGATAGCATATAGCGCGCTCTGCATGTATGTTCTCGGGTGCCAAAAACCAGCCAGCCCATAGTGTGGGACTGAGCACGGCTTGTAATATTAACCTGCAGTAGTCAAAGCTACAGGCATTGCAGTCATCTGAGTGAACTGTCCCAACAAGCAGTTAAGCTCAGTTGATACTTCCAAGTAACGCAACAACACAGGTTCACCAAATAAACTGTAAATTGAATACACTTCCAGTCTATCAGATGATAGGTAACATAACATCATCTACAACTGATGCCATACGAACTATAGCTGCTCTTATCACCTCACAAACTGCTCATCAAATTTATTCATTTATTGATCCGAATAATATCAATATCCTAACAAGCTTCTGCATTGTTAAATATCTTCAAACCTAGAAGACCATGTCCTTGAACGCTGGTTGGTATATGTCTCTGGGCTGGTGCAGATTAATAAGATTATAGCATTGAGAGTGTACACAGACATCAAACCAACAAAATTCCATCAATCCCAGACGAGAATGTTACTTAAAGAATGCCGAACTGATGAGCGTGCTGACCCATAGAGTTGAGAGCAGCAAGTGCATGCATTTGATTAGATGCCGCGTTTGCCTGTGGATTCACCATGTTTGGCATCGGCTGTGGGCTCTGGTGTGCAAAAGCCTACAGCATAAAACCATTTGTACAGCCATTTCAGAACATTTTTACATCATTGTGTGGAATAATAAATGGTGACATTGGGTGTAGATGATGGCAGCCTACAGGTGGACAAACAGCCCAAGTCAGTTGACTTGGTCTGAGGGTTGGCGACTGCTTGGCGCTTAGTCTGCATTCATCGAATGAACCAGGTAAACTCTCTCAATGACAGAACTGTAAACATTGATATCTGCGTTGTTATTATTATACAGGTGGATATTTTGCAGGCCAGATGCTAATGCCAATTTAATGGACCCTGACACTTCAAAAACTAAAGCATTTCAACCGAGATCACCAAAGACTTCACACATTTGTTCTAATGTACTTATAATTGTCTTCAATTACAGCTAAAACATATTCACTTCACAGGTTTCTTTTCAATACAAGTTCACGTTAGTTTACAGTAAGGCTATGCAAATGTGACAGCATTATAGTAATTCAGTCCCTCTGCTTATCTTTCACAACCAATGCGTAGTCCACACTGTGTTAAAACGGCTCAACAGCTCAATATAAGCTTCAATCGATCAATGTCCATCAATCATTTTAGTTTTCTCTGGAAACATCAGTGTTACAAAATTCTGAAATGTCGCCCACAATCTGGACATTGGCATCATTAAAACAAGAAGCGCAGCTGACGCTGTCAAACCCGCGCGACGCGAAAGCACGCAAAAATTGGTCCCATTCGTCGTTGAAACAAGTTACAGTTTAAAAAAAAA
>Ga0056129_1000435_pt1 | contig 10843 bp, 7 predicted proteins | sample WorMetLIZISLAND1_FD_71118 | JGI IMG/M metagenome (GOLD analysis project Ga0056129, IMG submission 71118) | Marine gutless worms symbiont microbial communities from Max Planck institute for Marine Microbiology, Germany - Olavius loisae LIZARD... ...
GCGAAAAATCTCACATATGGCCAAAAATGGAACCTTAGAGAAATTGCCCAATGGAAAATCACCAAAATTATTCCTAACAGATGTCAGACCTAATAAAACTGAAAAGCACCCGATTCGATTTCAGCTGATGGTGCTCCGCCTCAGACCCCGCTGGGGAGATTACAGCGCTCCCCAGACCCCACTAGGGGATATGGCGTCCTAAATGTAAGGAGAGGGAGAGGAAAGGAAGGGAGGAGAGAGGGGGAGTGGAGAAGAGCAGCCTGAGCAGGAGATGGATGACCCCTTTTCAAATTCCTGAATACGCCACTGGCTATAGACTGCAGTAAGGAAAGTGCGCGACAGCAGTGCCCATAGCCAAGAAATCTACAGCAATTCAACGATATGCAATTTTCTATTGATGATTAGGACATAATAGTAACCGTAACCGTATTACGTATAGGCTAAATCTAGAAAATAGCTAGTTTTCTCCACCCCACCCTTGTTTGACGCCCCTGCTCAAGTGGAACCCGTCAGAATTTCTGACTGAAACTTATCCCACAAAAACTCTGGGCTACTCTGCAGTGAAGACTGCATGATCCGAACCTCAGCCGTTTAACTGATCCACCTGTGACAGACGGACTGGCGAATGGCGACAGCATAATATAGTGCGCTCTGCATAATGCTGGCGCGCGCTAATCAATGGCGGTGCCAGTTTGTTCTTGCTGGAGCACAAGTGGGGCACCATAACTTCTAAGGGAGCACGGTGGTATGGGGCCCAGCACTGTGCTTGTGCCGTTGCACGGCCTTTGGTCGTGCGGGGTGTGTGATGGGGTAGCCCCTCCTGCAAAGGGGGTTCGTGCGTGTAACCCAGAAATTATTTGAAATTTTGCTTTCTAAATCCTGCCTTCTCGTGTCATGAGCGTCAAAAAGTTGGCCTTTGTTGGCGCGCAAAACTACTGTGAAATGCGAAAAAACTGGTGCTGCACTGACGACGACTTGCCTGTCGGACAGGGTTTACAGACGGGGCACAGGTTCCGGCTGGCCTCCCCTTGGCGCCGCCACTGGCGCTAATGAACCGCACACCCAATTAGGACTGGTTACGTTGGGCCATAATATTTCTGTTTCTGCTGTCGACCGTTGTTTAAGGCGTAGTTGGAAGGCTTCTGATCAGGCAAAAGTTTCCTCTTTTGGGGAGGGGCTTGTGTTTTAAACAAGGGGCCCTCGTCGTAAGTGGCCGAGTGGACCTTCTACGTTAAATCCGCCACTGGCTATATTATATGCTGTCGCGCGTAAAAAGGGAGCTACACGGATCTCGGTCACAAAGTAAGGGTTTGCGTGCAATTGAATGTAACCGTGCCTAAAACGTAGAACTTTTACGCCTTGTCAGCGTTATCGCGCGACTGGTTTGACGGTTTGACTTGATCGTGCAAGTTCTGCATCATTATAAATGCACTGTCTTTTTTAGGCTAAACGCAGAGTTAGATTTCACAGCAGTTTGACTAGGCCTACCTGAACATAGGCCTACTTATCGTATAAAACATAGCGAATTGTTAGAGTAGCATATAATAACTCTTCCTTTAAACTGTGGTATGCTTGCACGGTGTTGAAATGTATTTGTTATCACAGACATTTATTTTAGTACATTATTAACATGATTTTTGATCCTAGAGCATTATACATGTAGACTGTATTGCGAACGACGAACTGTGCTTTAGGCACACAGTGTGACAAAGTGCAAAGAGGTGCAACTTATACACGTTGGGGCAGAAAGACGTGCGAAGGCAACGCTACGCTGGTCTACAAAGGTACAACATGCACTTGCTTCACGGCACAAATCACTTGAGCAAGGATCATAGGCCTACAGTATAACGTCTACGTGCAGCAGTAAAACAACTCAATAACTCGACATTGTTCCATGTTCTCACCTATTCATGGCCCGTTACTGATCTGTAAAATCGTCATATAAACGTAATTGTTATCGTTGAAATGTTGAAGGATACGCAGCTGGGCCACACTACAACAGAAGCGGCAGTGGCAGCAACTTCCAGTGTCTGCCTGAAGAGCCACAATGGAAAACCTACGTCAGTGGACATCAAACTACAACTGGAGGAATTTACGGCTCGGAGTACGAGCTGTATAACAATCACAACAACATATTCTCTGAAATCAACGGCGGTGGACCACTAGCTAACAAACCAGCGCCATGTGCCGTTTGCTACGTTCAAGGTCGGTCAACAGTCCTCATGATTCCAGCAAGAACAGTGTGTCCAGACGGCTGGACCGCAGAGTACGCAAGATATCTGGTCTCAGAATTCAGTTTGTACAGTCGAGCTCGTTCCAGACATAGGAGCAGCTATGTTTGTTTGGACGAAGCGCCTGAAGTTGCAGCTGGTGGCATAAATCTTGACCACTCAGTGATCTACCCCGTTGAAGTCCACTGTGGTACACTGCCGTGTTCAGTGTACGACAGTGGACGAGAACTGGCCTGCATTGTTTGCTCTAAGTGATGATTTTTATGAAGACTCCGGCAATACTGTTCACTAATCAGCCATTGACTGATTTACTTCGCTTTGCTGTGTTGCTCCACGCCTTCGAATATGACTTCATTGGCTCAATTACCAACACTGGTGTATAATATAGTGATGACTGTTTAAAAGGCTGTGCTTAAAAGACTATAAAGAATGTTTACGCCTAATTTTAGTCAGGGCCAAACTTGTTCCAGTGTTTTGTTATCTACATGTAACGCCGTCTCCGCTGCTCCGAAATTAGAGGCCAAAACTAGAGGGATGGGGATACCCTACCGTATGGTAACAGTTGCATAATCCTTAGTCTTCAACCGTTCTGACTGATCCACCCGTGTGACGGACGAACAGACGGACAGACGATAGCATATAGCGTACTACGTATGTACCATATGCTGTCGCGCGCTAAAAAAATATAGCGTTGATTCGCGACGAGGTGCTTATCAACGTATGTGAGAGTATAGGGGGCCCAAGTTTAATTAGTGTAACACAACTGAAGAACTGTTGAGAGTCACAGGCAGTTAAGTGTTAATCAGAAATATACAAGAAAGAATCTGATGGAAAATGCCCCACCGAACTGTCTATACATGTAGGCCTATAACTAGGTTACTGTTGGACGAGTGACAGAAGTTCAGTCGTCATTGATTGATTGATTTAGCAGTGTTTAACGTCTCCACTAACACAGTATAGGTTACCTGGGAGAGTTTTACAGGTCAAAAGACCCAACCAACAGTATCGAAGTATGCAGACTACATACATGCATATAATATAAAGAGTAACTGTTTTACTGCTAACCTCCAGTTTTAACAGTTCTCAAGGCCCAAATGCCATCGTCACCACGGATTGATGTGAAATTGATGTTCACTTAGTGATCTGTCTGCCTACGTAATAGATAATGCGTATAGTTTGGTTGAAGACTTTATCTCACCGCAGTATTTTACATAGAATATTTTACAATAATTATCATCTGAAGCAGACAAAAATATTAATGTACATATAAAAGCTCACATGCTCGGAAACATTTGCCACTGCTAAACGTTTGCTTTATTTCAAACACATGACAACATAAAACGGCGAAAAAGTAAGACAACCCAGCCTAGCTGAGTGGTAGCCTGGCTTAGCGGTAGCGCATTGGTCTTGATGTAATTGCTCTACGTCAGGCCCGGTTAATACTTGGATGGGTGACCATCTGTAAGCGCGGTAAACCATCTCGGTACGTAACCAGCCACCTAGGTCAACTCAGCCTTCCATCCCTCCGGTGTAGGTTGAATGAGTAACCAGCCTTCACTGGCTGGGGTTAGGCGGGGAACGTTCACTTGTGTCAGGTGGCAGGTAATACTGTGTGATTCCATAATGGCAGGTGATGACTGATAGCTCTGAGGTATGTATAATCTTATGAACTAATTTAACCTTATTATTAGGCCTGGTAACAATTAAAAAATTTTTAATAGTTAACTTTTTGAAATTTAACGATTAATTGATCGCTAATTTAAGTTAATTTCCTGATATGCGAATGATTTGTGGCAAATCATACAGAAAACGTTTTCAGCAGAATAAACTGTACCGTCAATCCGTCATCACACAATTTAAATCCAAAAAATAATCAGACATTCGACCAGAAATGGCCTTATATTATCTAATTAGTTCAGTACTGTTTAACTTGCTGTCGGCCATTGTTGTTTACTTTACGACCGAAATCTGTTTCTGGTTATGTCAAGCAAGTAAGCAAAAATATTTTCGATTAACCGTTAAAAAATATTTAATCGTTAAAATTCCTTAATCGTTAACGATTAAATTAATCGTTAACTTCCGCAGCTCTACTTATTATCAGTCAATCCTTCCCAATGCATCCAAACTACAGTATATCCTCAAATCAGTACATTATGACGTGGCAGTTGTCTCCTAATCATGTTTGCAGAAACAGCGCCACAGCTATAAAATTATACACGATGTGGCAAAAGAAAGTAATTACAATCATTTGCAACTTTCTCAGCAACAGTTTGGAATTTCTGAATGAAATTTTTGCAAGTGTACTACTTGTGATTCGTATCTAAATACTAAACCATAGACCCAAGCTGGCAAATTTGTAAAGAGCTACCAATATTTCAATATTTTAATCTTCATCACTTGTGTGGTCATGTTCGGAATCGACCACCAGCCGCCGATATCGCCTGTCTCCAGACCTGTTCTTCTGGCAGTGAGACCGAAACCGATCTGCTGAGGACGCCTCCACTCCAGTCGCATCTCCATTAGACACTTGGTTTAATATGCTGCAGAGTTCTTGATCTACAGATGTCGAACCCCGACTCTCGATACCGTCACTGCAAGCACTGCTGCCAACAGATGCACTTTCATGACCCTCAGTCACAAGGCTGTTCTTCGGAAAATCTGTAAGCTGGCTAATTTCGATGACACCGTTTGTCGCATCTGAACAGAATTGTGGTTTACCGTTTAACTTAACCGGAGATCGGCAGCTGTCCAAAGTGTTATCACAGAAATTGGCGGCAGTGGCTATTGGATTGCTGACGGCTGCATGTTTCGTAGCCGGCTCTAATGATGCTGGAAATTCCCCGCCGTCATCGTCACTGTTCAAGGCATGCTCCCGTAACCGTTTCAGCCGGCTGAGGGAGTCTCTCGACTGTTTCAGCGTCAGCGGATCTGCAGCTTCGCAGCACGGATCCACAATCTCTGCGGGATCACAGAGGAGTGGATTTTGATCCGCCGGATCGCTGGTTTCAGACGTTGATGATCTGTCACTATCAGCACTGTTGTCAGAATCATCGACGGTTGTCGTCAACGTTGAATCCGACGAGCTGTCTTCCGCCTGGGAGTGGCTCGATGTAAAACTCGTGATTGGAATCATCTGTCCAAGTCGCAGCAGCGTCGCTCGTCGAGTTTTCCGACGACGGCGAGGACCCGACTGGCGGTTCTGATCTACTCTACTGTTCACAGCCGTACTTTGTGGTACATTCACGATGCCGTCGGGTTGGGAGGAACCGGCGTCTCGAGCCTGTGGATATCTCAGTGGCCGGAAGACCACTCTGGACTGAAAGAGCTGGTTTCCATCCGACACGGACTCGTCAGAACTCGACTGTTCGGTGTGATGGTAGTCCAGCGCACGATCGTCCACATCGTCATCTCGACTGATGGATTCGTCGTCGTCGTCGGAAGACCAGCCGTCCCGCTCGCGGCGCACCAGAGAGTCGAAGAATGCGATCATGTGTGGGTCTTCGTCGGTGGACTGGTGCGAGTAGTCGTGCGCCATTGCGTGTCCATTGCGCAGCATCATCTCCAGGTAGTCGATGTGACGCATCGCCGCGCGTCCTCCGTCGTCCGGACACAACGACCGGCCCACTACATTGCTTCCGTCAGCTCCCGGCAGCTCAAACGGACTCCACAGCTACAACCACGCAACAATCATTCATTCTACAATTTCTGCAAAACACCAAAGTCTCAACCAAAAAAACACAAAACAGCTCTGTAAAAATAGAGGTTACCCGAACCAATATCAGCATCTGCTCTTCAATTAGGGCACAGCATTAATGACAGGTAATCAAAGCAGGACAATGAAACAGCCATACACACACAGATATTACAGCATTCTAGTGCTCTAAGTATTCTGTCACAGTATTTAGTAAGCTCAAATCGTGCTATCACAAGTGTATCAAAAAGTTTTTTGGCTTCAAAAGAATGGACAGCATGTCTGGTCTACTTATTGACCTGTCACTACCTAGTATACATCCTGTTGTACATAATAGTAAGCTGCAGTTTGACTATCATTGTGCAAACACTTGTAATGCTATAGCCAAGTGGTTTTATACCATTGGTGTGTAATTTTTGCTGCTGTGTACAGCTTGACTTTGCTGTGTAAATGTTTTTATGTATATACTTTTTACTGTACTTTCTTTTTTTTATCTCATATGGGCTTTGCCTGAAATAAACGTGATTGGATTGGATTGGATAAGCATATATGTTTTCGACATGCTCTGTATGTGTTGGTTTACTTGTCTGTGATTATCATATCCAGAACGTATGGCATCCAGCTACCAAATTTGGTATAATGACAACTCTTTGGCAGGAACGGGGTGTGTCTAGGGGTTGGAGAAATCCCAGACATCAAATCAGGGCAATGTGATACTTGCCGTATGGCATACTAGTTTTGGAGTTGCTTGCGTGGTCAAAATCTGGCAAACTGACTAGAAGAATCATACATTATGGATTTGCAATACCATTCAGAAACAGGAAGGAAGTTTACATTTGGCACAGGAACATGGAGTGGTCAGCGTGCCCAATAACATTCTCCTGTCGTGTGGATCTTAGATGTACATGACCAATGCAGGGTCAAAGAGCCATCTATCTACTTGAATTGTTGTGTCAGCAAACTGGAGCTGGTTAAGAAATATTCAGATTTTGAGGCAATATTCATGCCTACCAACAGTTTCGATGCAACAACACCTTAACAATATGGAAACTGAACAAAACATTCTGGGCACAAGTATCAGTAAACTTGACGAACTTGATTTCATTATCACGAAAATCACGTGCCTTGATAATCTTCTCAACTCCTGATGAGATGATCTGTGCAGAACACTTGTTGTAGCGGACTTGGTTGACAATTGACCGATGACCTCGGAGTATCATGTGGGCGTGGCCAACATGTGCCGTACCTGCAGTCACGGTCACACAGACACTGATGCATATTCAACAGGATTCCTCACTGATGCTGCATGCCCCATGGCTGGTTTTAGCAGCAGAGGCAAACTAGGACTATTGGCTACTGTCTACCACCCAGTATGGTGCTCGTCTGTTTTTCAATGCTGCGGCAAAGACCACAATGAGTCATCTCTATTTCTCAACAATGGTCAGCAGTCATAGATTATAGACGACAATGGTAAACCCTCATTGCGAGAGCAAGAATGTTACCTCATAGCATATTCACCAGGAAACTGAAACTTACCTGGCAAGATCCAAGAGTTCAACCCAGTAACTGATCAATCACAGCAAACACTGTTGCCTATCATTATGCAACGTACGACTTTGCAGCACAGCTGTAAGTTTGATCCAAAAAAACTACTTAGCAATAAGCTGATGATGATAAATTTTTATGCTACAAACTGAAACTGCTGCAATGAGCTTGCTCTTAATACGACTAAATCAGTTTACTGTGCCACCACTGAAATGCCATGATGCATACATCCAAGCTCAGTGACAATAGGAATACAATGTCTAATAATTGAAGGCCTACATAAATTTATCTAACACGTTATGTCCACAATCGCAGACATGCCATGAAACTCGACTCTATCAGTATATGACTACAAGCTGCTATCAGCCTACAGACCTTCAATTGGTTCTTCAGGTATCTTCCACATGTACAGGTTGAAGTCATCCGAACCCGACAATACATACTGCAACAACAGTAATGTAATGTTAACTAAAAACAATACTCTTGGAAAGAAACTTTTTGTCCAGAATTAACGAAAGTCTTAAACAGGTTTATTATTACATTGTAGTTCATTCTGTATATTCGCATTCCCACATATTCCTACACTGTAATAATATCGCCAGCTGTGTAGGGTTAGCAGAATTTTCGATACAATTCACTCTGCTTAAGCACTTCAACATGTTATTAGGTCAGCATAATGGACTAAACTGACGAAATCAAAGACACGAGTTCAAAAGCTGCCTAGTACACATGTCCACAAACTGGCACAACGTCATACAAGAAAGCCATGCTGTTGCAAAGAAAACTGTGTGATGTCGAATGATATCTGATATTTTTTTTTGATATCTAAAATATCAGTGGTATGTACTCCACAAGCTACACAACATTTCTATTTCAAGTCAACTTTTGCATTTGTGCCAAAATCAAGCTTTTCTATACCCCACCCCTATTCCACATGAAATTTTGGGACGATCCCCTTGGAGCAGAACGGTGCTTCCACAGGGTCAGCACTGGCCGCCGTAAGTGATATCCACCGGCAGGTGCCAATGAATATGGCTGACATACACCGTGATTGGCTGACTAACCAAAACACGGACTGATGCTTTGTTGTGATTGGTTTAGTAGGAAGACAATCCCACAGTCCTTTGCTGCAGCTAAAAATAGATCCAGTTTGCCAAATGGGTCTGCCATATTGGTTGGCACTTAGCGGATGCCAGAGAATATTTATTAACATCCGTGGCCAGTACGGTATCCAGAAGAATATTTATATATATCCGTAGGTGCATCATTGCCATCCAGTAACTAAGACCCTAGAGACTAATTACAATTCGTGTAATTATTTTCAAAAAATTTAAACCTACACAATCAGGGTACACCAACGTCACTGACAGACGACTTACCGCAGCATAACCATGCCCTGCAGAGCAATGCGTGCTAAAAACAGCACTCTGTACCTGATCGCGGCCTCCAGCAAACGAGCAGCTCTTCATGGTGCAAGAGTTGTGATAGCCGGCGTGGTTGAACTGGACATGACAGGCCGTTGAATTCAGTCGGTAGATAACTGGAGGCAGTCGACGACGCATAGCTAGCAGTCGGTCTCCAGTGTAGTTGAACCTCACACTCATACAGCTCTCATCGGCCAGAACACAGCCGTATCGCAGCAGACACCTACACAAGCGGCACGAATGACCAACTAGAAGTTCAGTTCTTGAGCTCAATCATAGAAACGGTGAGTATGTGACCTCAAGTGTTACCAATTTCACAGGCGACATAATGACTCTTTCGGATACTGACTCTGGGTAAATGTCTATACTTAGTAAAATGATCTTCAAACTTTAGTTGCAGTCAGCAGCTATAATGAATGATGTTCTATAGTTCACACATAGCTTCCCATCAGTGCTCGGAAATAACTATATGATATGGTGGAAATGATACATCTCATATCATTCATGAGATATGGTCAGATATTCGTTAAAAACTGAATCTTTGATATCTAATCTACTATGTCTGATGTCTTTTATTTCCAATCTGTTAAGGCTGACACCATTTGGAATTTGCCACCATGTTAGACATGCTACAACACTATAACAGCAGACTATCAGGTGGAGAAAAAAACTTTTGTTTTAATATACTTTTGTTTTCTCTCCAAAAATAAGTAGAGAAACCGAAACTATGATTATCATAAAAGCAGATAGGCCTACCACTCTGTAAAGCAGCATCGTGTGATGTACAATACTGTACCTTCTACATTCAGTGGTTTAGTTTTAACATCAGATTCAACAAAGTTATGTGAAACTGACCGTGACTGTTGAAATGTGTGTGGCAAAGATGGACACAAATAAATTCCGAAAAATAAAACAGTTTGAAATACAAATTTCAGAATGTGCTGTAATTCAGAGAATTAATTATATGATACGATACGATAGAAGAGTTTAACGTGGATTCGAAAGCTGAGTATTCAGCTTAATCTAGCACACGTAGCCAGAAACTAAAACAAAAAAGCCAGTGCCCCTTTAATTCAGTACAGGTTAAGATCAAAGAAGGCAGTCCGGAAGGATAAGAGTGACTATGGAGAAAAGGATTTGTGAAAGAGATGAGTTTTATGACATTAATTGAAGTCAGAACCTTAGGTTACACATTAATGAATATTAGTGATTAATTACCAATAATCGTCACTTGTGAGCAGTTGACTGTGGAAGATGATAACTATTTGTCATTGTCATTAAATTCAAAAAAAGAAGAAGAACCCAAAAGCAGAGTGGTCAAAACACAGGACAATGGATACTCACGCCTTTGGTCTTCGAATGTCCCACAGTCCGACACCTTCCTTAGCATTTGCTGTGGCAATTATTCGTGGTTCCACAGGGTTGTAGACAACGGCATGCATTGGCGACGCGTAGCTGGCAAGCTCAAATGCACCTAAAACAAAAGCAGACAACAATATAGTAATCTTCATGCTTGACTTCAATGTTCATGGCACACCCACGATGAACATAAACTAAATGCCCAGGCTGTGGCCTGGTACATTTTACAGTATTTACAAAAATATCTTTAAAGGTCATGTGCTTTTTCCTGGTTTGACAGTTTGGACATATAGCATCTATAAAATGTTAGTCCTCTCCCAGTGTTACAAATGAGCTGCAACGTATCTCAAGTGAATGAAACCTAGGCTGTCGAGATCAGAGTAATTCTTCATCAGCAGCACAGCCATGCTGACAACTTCGCATCACCTCTCTCTGTCTCTCTGCTCAAATTCATGAGCCATGCAGATGCCATCTACACTGTGAGTCAAAAAAACTGTGCCACTTTTATTTTTACTGTAACTTTGGCAAATGTTGGTCGATTTTTAAAATTCTTTCAATGTCGGAATCAGAAAGAAATGGCTCATAACAAAAAT
>Ga0056129_1000436_pt1 | contig 10833 bp, 7 predicted proteins | sample WorMetLIZISLAND1_FD_71118 | JGI IMG/M metagenome (GOLD analysis project Ga0056129, IMG submission 71118) | Marine gutless worms symbiont microbial communities from Max Planck institute for Marine Microbiology, Germany - Olavius loisae LIZARD... ...
CTGTCAGCGTTGATGGACTCGGATCTGGCATGGGTAAATGGTAAGAGCGGTAGATAAAGCTGATGCTATGCTGACGCTTTCAAGCGCTCTATAAAATCAGGGAGCCATTTACCATTTACCTATCAAAAGAACTCACAGTCGGATTAGACGAGCTGTAAGCTTATAGACCACAACAAAGCTTGTCTTCACCTTCGTCCGACTATCTGTTTTTGTCTGTCGCTTTGTTTGTGCAATAAAAGTAAAACAATTGATTGCATTTTCTTCAAACAGCAGCGTCAGCCCTCAACGAAATCTGTCTTTGGTTTCAGAAGGGCAATGCCGCCGATTTAGCCGATGTCGTAAGCATTACGCCATTACGCGTCACAGCTACGACTCCGTTATGATTATATGACTCTACCGTACGACTCTGCTACGATTTCACGGTTAATACTTGTCGAGCTCGCACTTTCAGACAACACTAGCGGTGTTGAAGTGATCGTTTACAAGCGTCAGTCGTATTTGCGACCATGGTTTAAAAGTCAGCTCATCTACTATTCCTTACGCAGTGTTCACGTTAGTGATCAGTGGTCAATCAGTCGCTAGGCTTGATTTTCATCTCGACTCGTTTTAGCGAATAGTACTCAGTCTCCTTCAATGTAAACCAAAACATTCCGTTACCAAACAGGCTGTCATCGACATTAGTCTCTGAATGGTCAGTGTCAGTTGGCTCGTCTGTCGCCGTGGCCCAGCTGACTGGACGCTGCGCGTACCACCCGGTCGACTGGTAGACTCCGTTGAGGTTGCTCGATGAACAGCTGTTGAACCACCATCCAGCACCGTTCTCCACGGCACAGTTAGACATGTGTAGATCATTGTCCATGTCGGCTGTGCTGAACGCCATATCGTCGTGATAACTCAGAGAATCACCTGTATACCACAACATGATAATAATAACGATAATGACTGACGACGACGACGAATAATAATAATAATCATATAATGAGAAATATGCAGAAATAGATACCGTTGCATCTTCAATCCTTTTGAGACCGAGACTTTTGGGTATTTTCAGCAAGTCATCTCGTCAGATCACAGTTATTAACTGTGGCGGCAGGAGAGAATTCAGTAGAAGATTGGAGGGAGATCGCTTCTAGATATGTCTGCTGCTGCTGCACTTTTTAACACGATTTTATTGCATGACCAATAATTGAATAACTATGCATGGACTGATGATCATATCCGATTAGTATACTATTTTCTCTTAATTCTAAGGACCCTCGTGATAATATTGACTGATATTTGCAAGCGTAAATTTTCTCGCTGCAGGTCTTGACGTCACCAACATCCATACATGACGTCAGTTCGGCACAAACTTTTCGATTTTATAATTAGTTTTTTTGGTAAGTAGATGAGTCGTGACGCACCTGCGGTGCCATGGTAACCGCGCACGTGGAGACGATAGCTGTCTTGCTGGCTGTCGACACGGAACACGTCGTACTCTGCCAACCATCGCCCGCCGTCCCAGTCCCGTCGTCCACGACGTCCTCAATACTCCACATCGCGGTCCTTGCGATCAAATCATTGTTCCACAGTCATGGCCAAGGTCTCGTGCTGCGTTCTGAAACCCGTGCAGAAGGCCAAAGTTCCAGAAACACCGCCGTCCCAGTCCCAGAGGTCGACGCGGAGCCGACATGGCCGCTGAGTCGTCAGTCGATGAAGTGTTTCGGTGCCGATCCAGTGCTCGCCGTAAGAGCCGCCGAAGCCATGCCGATATTCATTCCATCCGCGCTGGAAACTGACGCTGCCGTCGACGCGCCGCTGAACGAGCGTCCATCCACTGCCATTGATCATCTCACAGTAGACGCCATCAGAGTGAACGGCGCCTTCAGGCTGGATCTCGTAGACCGAACTTACTCGGTAGCCACGCTCGAACACTTCCTGACAATCTAACGCATGTTTATCGCAAGATACCTTAAGATACCGTAAGATACCATGCGATACCTTGAAATGAATATATCGGCAATTTAGAGTTCAGGTTCCTACTTAAATAGATATCGTTAGAAAAACTGTTTTACATGGCCTACATTGAAGCTATCAAAGTGTGCCAAGAATTTTCCGGCTTTCATTTACCTATAGCGTTCAGCTATCTAAACGTACAAGCATTAAGCCAATTCGAAATTCAGTTTCAAGAGAGGTCTCGTCTGATAAAGTTGTAACAAACAGCAATATTAGCTATCTTTTATAGGCAGTCATTGCTATGTATGTTGAGTTAGTTTAGTTAAGTTGTAGTTAAGTTTTACATTGTTCCGTTTTTTCTAGGCCTATCTACCATTCATTGTGAATAAAGATATATAAAAACTGTTTTACATGACCTACATTTCAAGGGTGGGTTACCTCGTGGAAGCGCAGCACCAGCAGTGGCTTGCTTGGTCAGCGACTGTCGTGCCACGGTGCCGTTCATCAATTCCGTCATCTTATTAACCAATCTGCTGACCTCATCTGTCGTCAGCGACGCGTGGTTGCGCAGCACTGATGTCATCATGTCGCGTCGAAAGTCGGCGTTTTCCTGCCTCACGGCTTTCAGCTCGTTCTCGAGGAAAGACGTCAGCAGGCGCAGGTCGGTCAGCTGATCCTCCACGTCCAGTCTGTCGTATTCAACGTCGCTCTTTGCCAGACCATTGAACACATCGGTCAGCGGCTGGACCACAGACATCCGGTTGTCTCAGTCCGAATAACAAGTTGTGGTTTAATAAAGAAACATTTGAGAATGAAACAAAACGAGCAAAAATCATGAAAGAATTATAACTATGGCGATACGGTTTACGTTTCTAACGCGTAGACATGTAGATCGCTCTCGGCTCCAGTCAGTTTCTAGGCTTTGCTCAATACAGATCTGTCAAAGTTTGCGAAGTGCAATGATGTATACATGGCAATTGTGGTATACATACATACATACATACACTACACAACTAGTTGCTGGTATCAGGCAATCCTGAGTGTTATATAGAAGGTATTATATCAATTTCTAATAGGACATCAGTTGCGAATTAAATGTTTTTATGTGTGATAATTAACAAGTTCTTTAACAACAAATTTCGCTAACAAGTTCTTTCTATTTTTATTAGGTCTGTCTTTGATTAATTATTTGCAATGGTAAACTTTAAGCGTGTTTGTGCTTCTGTGTTGATTTTGTCTTGTGTTATAGTACTGTACTGTAATATTTTAACCAGGGCTGCTGTAAGAGCTATTGTTGGGCCTTGCTAGTTCTGCTCGCCTGCTTGTTTGTATATTGTTATGTTGTCATATGTTTTATGAGAGCAAATAGTGATATATGATAAAAACGTACAAATTTCACAAGTTTGCAGAGAGGAAGTATTTCAAAGAGTAACAAGTACAAGCGCAGCTAGAGTAATGAGTACTGACGTAGCATACATTACTCTGAAGTTTGTTGACAAGCGACATGATCTGGTCGAGCTGCGCCTTCATTCGTCCGCTCTCCGTCTTGACTAGATCGATGGCGGCCTTCAGCCTGGCTGTATCGTCCTTGATAGCCGACTGACTTGCCCTCAGTGACCCGGCGTCCAGTCGCACGTCCTGTATGTCTCTTCTCATCAGTAGCCACTCCGCCTTGAGGTCGCCCAGTGCGTGCTTCACCTGCTGTACTGTCTGATCGCCACCGGTTGACATCGGCCCACCGTCTCCACCTGACACCGGCAAACTAACGTCAGTACTCACCGCCAAAATATTTCCATCTATCAGTAGGCCAAATCTGACACAGCGCCATTAAGCTGCGAAATTATCGTCGTTTTTATCGCGCGACGCATATGTATAGCGTTTACAACACTGCGACAAGTTGCTTGTCTTTCCGTCCGTCTGTCCCATGCCGGTTTTGTGCCGCAGCGACTAAACACGTTATGATCCAACTTTTTTCACAACACGGCAGCCACATCATTCTAGTTTTCCCGTGATATACACGCGATTGCCTGGGTTGTATTCTGCCTGGATCAACAAAGATACAATCAAAGCAATCCAGTTTGGAAGTAAAGAACTCGCCGAATGGAATGTCGCGCGTGCAGGCGTTTTACTGGAGTGGATCTAAAAATGCAGCTTTTAAAGGTTGCTGGTGCATTGGTCTGATTTTTGAACTTTTTGATCAAATGACAGAAATGAAACAAACATATTTTGTACAAAAGTTACAACTAGTAATAAGGTATCAACAAAACTGGAATATAGCAACATTTTTGTATACGACTATACGCTGTCCAAATCACTGGCATTTTGATTCTTTACATAGTATACTGTAGCAACATATTGCATTAAACATAAGCCTATTGCTGTAAATAGAAGGTTTCCTTTAGAATCTTCCGATGAAAGAATTTGGGAAATCGGTCATCATTTACCAAGTAAATGATGAAGCATCAAGTGTCTTGTGTTTTGAGACATATCGTAATAAAACGTGATGACTGACGAACCTAGAAGTAGCACGCTATAAGCAGAGAGGCGCCATACAGAAACATACAGAAGTACTGCTTTCGACATGAAGTTCTAATCGCGAACGACAAATCAGTTGTTTAGATGTCGGACTCGGAGACCTAAAATGACGTGAAACAGAATGCAAAATATTCACGGAATGTGACTTCTTAGAATATTGGCATTTGCTGTAAACAGAGACAATTATTATAACAGACCCATCCCGATGAAGACGCCACTTGGCAAATGTTAACAGAACGCGGCGATGCCAACAGATATCCTGGAGACCTGGTCCCTGCATATTCTGACAGTCTGACCCAAACATCATAATAATATCATAATAATCGGAAGATCGCTTCTTCTTTGTACAAGACCTACACAATACCCAAATATCATATACTCCATCTACAGTTTTTTGATAAATTAGTCGACAAACGGAAGGACAGAGAACAGACAAACAAATTACGTTAATCGTTGTATAGTACAAATCTTGTAGTAGGTTATACTTCTGACCATGTATCGCTGGATCAGCGACGTGATCAATCTCTTCGTGACTGGCTGCGCCGTACACAGACTTGAAACTGACCCAGTCGAGCTTGAGGTCGCGTATAGCCAAGTTCTGTTCGGCATCCTTGAGTCTCTGCTCGAGTACCGCTCTCTCGACACGATGCGTTAAGTTGACTGCTTCCATCATGTCGTCCGCCATACGACTCCGCATCAGTGTCAGCTGCAGCAGCAAACATCATGCACGTGAGTGACATCACGTACCTCAGATCGTCCATCGTCCACGGCGATTCACTGTCGTCTTTGATCATATATTACGTCATTCACTCCACGCTTAATTTTCAACTTGCGCTAATATTTTTCACTGCATTTTGGTGCAATTTCAGAACGTACAGTATACGGGCCTACTTTGATCACTTACAGACATCGGACACGTTTCTCACGACAATCGTTTTTTTAGATTTTGGGATGATTTTTATATACGTCAGTTATTAAGCACGTATTGCGTGAACTGAGTAGGCCATAAGTTACACTAAGCTGCTAAACAATGCTTACATAGGACTATAACTGATGATTAATAATAAACCGGTATACGACGTACGCCTAACTGTACAGATGTAGGTCTAGTTCTAACCCGCAAATAGGCAAGGACAACATGTAACGATATGCCAGAGCGCTTAACAAGCGAGACTGTTATTTACAGGAAATAGCCAATGTCTACGACCTGCGTCGATGACGATGTTTCTGACAGATGGATGCACAGACCTCGTGGTCGACGCTGGAGCGAACAGCGTCACAGCGCTCCTCGAGACGTCGAAGCTTAGCCAGCACGTCCTGGTTCGGAGTCCACACTTGGAAGCTGTAGACACAGCCCCTGCCGGACTGCGAAGGACTATCGACAATACTCGACCTTGTCCGGCTGTCTGCCTTTGTCACGGCCATAGCAGTCACAATAACCACAACAAACAATGGACTGAGACCTGGTTGACTCATGTTGTTGCCTTGTTCAGAGTGTTTCAGCTTGTCTCTAGAACAGCTTGAGTGACTCTGTGCGAGAACTGACTGACTATCGTTGTGCAGACATTTCCCGATGCTGACATCGGCAAAGATATGGAAAGCCGAGTAGTAAATTAACAATCACTCAGATCGACCGTGCTACTATCCGTGTCGTTTGACTGTTTTGTTAATTCAATGCTAGGATGCAATTGAAATAGCAATCAGTGAAACTGATGTGCTGTCGTCGTTCAGTGCTATCAACAAATACGAGTACACACTCGGTTGATGGAACGCACACACCGACATAGTGAATCAGAGAAATACCCTCATTTAGAAGACCCGAGCTTGTAATTCAAAAACGGCTTGATCCGTTCAAACATTTTTACGTCGTTCAAGACGTGACGGATACACTGCCGCTCACACAGTTAAACATCTTAAGATTCTTAATACCGTTTTCCAGACACTAATAGTTTCTCGTTTGTTATATGCTCTTCCATCCTGGGGCTGCTCTTTGACAGCTGAACTTTCTGGTAAAATTGACGCTTTCTTGAGGGGAGTACATCGTTATGGCTTAGCAACTAATATTTTAATAGTATCTGAACTTTTTGATAGTGTTGCGCAGGATTTTTTCAACAAAATCCAATCGTCTGACCATTGTCTTCATTCTGTGTTACCTGGGGGGAAAACCTCTAGTCTAGCATTACGCCTCGTGGACATCAGTTCCAGCTTCCCGTGTGTTTATAGGCTTTTAAATGTTCTTTTGTAAACCATTGTCTTTTAAAGTTTGTCTAGTTCGCAATTGTGTTTTATGCATTTACGGTTGTTTTATGCAATAAAGACTTACTTACTTAATTACTTATTGTGTTATTGTCTGTGTCGTGTGCAGGGCTGTGTGTGGTGATCGTGCTAGTGGTAATCAGCGTCCTGCTGGCTGCGTTGTCGTTCGCTTGGCACAGGCTGGCAGCTCACAGACCTACACTCAGCCTACATCATCTGTCCTCTTCATCCGGCGGCGCCTTCAGTGATGAGGAGCAGCAGCTACTGACTGACTGCATCACCAGCTCAGCTGCAGCAGCCGATGACGAGACAGTGGAGGTCGCTGAGAGACGATCACAAGCCATCAGACCTAATCTTACAGGTTAAATCGCCCTTGGAGTCCTGTGATATATCCCTTTGATGCCCATTGTTGCCATATGGTACCGCTATAAAGCATCCTGTGCTGCCAGACCGGGTTAAGCAGTCATTTGTAATTTTTGACACCCGGGCACTCTGGCGCTGACAGGGGTCAGGGTCAGGCTTCTCCTTAAAATTCTGGAGGTAAGAATACTACTGGACTGTCGGCTTCTAACCACATCAGATATACTGCGGCCAAACTCCCTGCACACCCTGCGATGTCACGGCGTGCCAGGTATCGCTAAGGGCGGCTTCGTTACAGCTAGTGAATGGAAGCGAGTCGACGCGTTTCTCCGCTGCAGCAAACGTTGCGGCTTCGGTTCACCAGAACTGCCACCTTTCAACGACCTAGTCAAATGACAAGAGGATCAGCTTTTCTCCGCCATTAAATAATCACGGTTGGTCTACCTCCTACCATTCCGCCGCCAGTTGCTTCTCAAAGCTACGACCTTGGGCACGCACATAGCTCACAACAGCCTGTAGTTCTGAGATGTTTACATTAAGAACTTAACACTCGTGCTTTAACTTTTAACAGACAGTCCATCTCATGGATGCTGGCTAACTTTATCTCGCGAATTATTTAAAACTGAATGAAATCCAATACCCGCCAGTAGCCTTCAGTCGACATTTGAACATGCCGTGTGTGTGTGAAGTTATTGATTGCTTGTTGCACTTAGGCCTAGCTGCGTTTGTTGATCGTAAAGTTAGAGCGAAGCCAAGTGCAACCACGTAAAGCATACGGACGGCTAATGAATAAATTAGAAGTGTTCCGCCTGGTTCTGGCTGTATATGGCCGGCGATAAAATTTAATGATATTTTAGGCCTACTCTCCGAAGAAACGTGAAGTGGTATAAAGGACTAGAATGTTAGGAATTTGACGCTGTATGTCGTTCATTCGTCATGCAAAATGCAAATCGAGATTATTTTACAGTGCGTTCTAAAGCAATTCAGCTTAATCTAGCGCACTCAGTAAGTTAATCCTTTAAATCGTTCCAGTCCGAATACTCCCTTTTGTTCCCCAGTTGCGAGCTATGTGTGACGTGCGTGTGAAATTGATGTCGCAGATGATATCGACGACAGTCGAGCACGAAGAGACGACATCAGATTATCAATGTTTATGGACAGCAAGGTCGGTCACTGCGTGCTTACTAAACGATCCAAATAATTCGCCACGCCCCTGTGAACTTTCCCGGGAAATGGCGTTGATCCACAACATCCATCGCCTAGCAGTGAACGGCCATTGTGTCATATTTCTTACCTCTTTCTAGGTCGGTTTTAACGTGGAAATAGCAGGTGTTGCCAGATTTTGGAATGGAGGTGGCAGCCCCTTTGGGTGGGGGCGTCTCAGCACCTGACGGTGTTGGATGATCATGAGAAATTTAATAGATTCGGGTGGAGCAGTTAAGCACGGAAAGTGATGTTGCAAATATTTGGGTTCTGGGAACCCGCCCCCCCCATGGGCATGGGCGGGAGATTAGTGTCGACCTATGAAATTTATCGGCTGACCATGTTGGGTCGTCGTTCCAAATTTGATAGCTATAGGCGGGTCTCAAACAATCGGGCTGCGGGTAACTCTCGCAATGCTTTAAGCATGATACCAGCACCATCATAAAGATTGTCCTGGTGTTATTACTTCCAGTGGGGGGGGGGGTGGTTTGAAGATGGAACTCATACAAACTTATCCCTGGCAATGACGTGCTGCTGCTCGCTGTAATGCCCTCTGTTGTGATTGTGATGTTATCATTGGTCCAGTTTTCTGTCGAAAATTTTACCCCGTTGATGACCCTTCCCAGACGCGTAGGCCCTGACGTTGCAGGGCCCAAAAATTAGTGAAGAAGTTTCCAGGATAATGATTAATACTTGTCAATGTATACTAGTTTTGTTCTTCGTTCGGAGTCTACTGTACTTGAGCTTCAGAAAGCGAGGGCTATGCGCTGATATCAGGCGTTACTGTGTGTTGAATGAAGGCTACGACACACCGAAATGTCGTCGTCAAGCCTGACAATGAACTCAGCGATTACCTTGGTCAAACAGACGTTGACCTAGAGGACGTGGAGTCGTCGATGGCGGCACAGATGGAGTGGGATCCACAGACCGACGTCGCGTCACCAATGCTGCCAGTTCAGGGTCACTCGCACAACGCCCGGTGAGAGCACAGTCAGTCAGGCAAAGTATTATACTATTTGGCCTTCACAGATCATGTTTAGAATCTCCGCAGTCAATATTGTGTTGTCAAAGTACAATAGTGTTGCGTCCGTGGCTAAACAGTGCATCTTATTTTCTATTTGTAACCAATATTGTTAATCACTAAGATGAAATGCGCGTTGCAGGTAACAGAAGACGTTTATGACAAGCGATGAACGGCTGAAATGCGACAACGGTGACTGTTTCAATGCTGTGTCGTGGAGCTTGCCTCTGCCACTGTGCAGTTGATGAGTGACATATGCTCAACGTCTGTGCTTACTTAGTCCCCTGAAGTCGGCCGCCGGACTGCTCAAAGCTTGCGCAACAACATCAATAGACACATCGGCCAGCGAGTGCTAAAATAGCAAGCCAACAGTGTTATAATCGCCGACACTATTGCGAGATGACTCGTTTAATGTTCTCAATACGAACTGGCGTTTCGTTCTGCAAACATTAAGTGAGCGAGCAGGGTGTACTGTGTCACTCGATATTAACAGGTCATTATGGAAACAGGCCTTTATGTGCCATTAGCCAATCAACTGCAATGTCACTGGGAAACAGGAAGCAATGAACAAAACACCCTCAGACACTAACGTTTATGTACGATATGATATTAGACTTTAATAGCGTGGACTAAAAAGCTGGGTGTGATCAGCTTAATCAAGCACGTAACGAAAAACATTATGTAAAAGAACAAACTAAAATAAACGCCAGGGCCCACTAAGTCCGTTCCAAGTCCAAGATCTGTGAAGGCAGTCCAAACTGAACCAGAAAGACAATGGAGGAAAGGATTTTTTAGAGACAGATGAGTTTTAAGTCCTTAATTTCACAATTTTGTAGGTGATCCACATTATACACAAGGGCACATTACAGCCAACATTTAGCGGTAGTGCAGCAATTCCTAAACTTCTCTCCAAGCCTCAGCCAGTTCAGAAAACGCCTCAAGACATCTCTCATTAAACTGTACTACTTCAATGACGCTGTTGTGTGATGTACTCTTACTGTCTCGTACGAGGCCCATAGCTGTTTTCAGACCCGGTTGTTACCCGCGCGACGCTATGCTAGCGCGGGTAATAGTGATCGCAACGTGTCTGTTCGTCCGTCCGTCACGCGCCGGTATCGTGTCAAAACGAAGAAAGCTAGCGGCATGATTTCTTCACCATGTGATAGCCCCAAGACTCTAATTTTCTGACGCCAAATTTCATCACCAAATTCTAAGGGGTTCCCCCCGAACGGGGGCTTCAAACAAGGGTCGGTCGGAAAAATTCAGCGATTTTTTAGCTTTAAGCGTCTATATCTCGAAAATGGGGTAGTAAACAGTCGCATAGTCACAGAGCCTACATGGTTATATTTTTCATTTTTACCCGCGCGACGCTATGCTAGCGCGGGTAATTGCGATCGCAACGTGTCCGTCTGTCACGCGCCGGTATTGTGTCAAAACGAAGAAAGCTAGCGGCATGATTTCTTCACCGTCTCGTAGCCCCAAGACTCTAGTCTATGTTTAACCGTGAATATTTCGAAAACGGT
>Ga0056129_1000437_pt1 | contig 10826 bp, 7 predicted proteins | sample WorMetLIZISLAND1_FD_71118 | JGI IMG/M metagenome (GOLD analysis project Ga0056129, IMG submission 71118) | Marine gutless worms symbiont microbial communities from Max Planck institute for Marine Microbiology, Germany - Olavius loisae LIZARD... ...
GAGCTAAAGTTCGGTCTAAGTACATACTTAAGTCAAAAGTTAAAGTGGTTTCACTGAGCCAATCGCTGAGACCAAACTTCGCAAGTTCGGTCTCAGCGATTGGCTCAGCGGAAGACTTAGGCCAAAGTTTCGGTCTAAGTACCTACTTAGACCGAAGTTAAGCCGAACTAACCTGACTTAAGTGGGTCGATTAGCATGGGAAAGATAGCTTAAGCCCTAAGGCTTAACTTTCGCTAAGCCTAAACTCACTTTAACTTTTATAGCTAAGCAAAATGAAATGACGTCACTATGCGTCATTATAAACAAAGAACATGGCGAGGATTGGAGCTGCTGCAATTGCGCCGCGAGGAGTGAGGCGCAGAAATACAAAATTGTTGATAACTGAGTGCGGATCAATGGAAGGCGTGTACCTGTCGTATCGGCTGCCGAAACAGCAATTTAATTCCAACCATGGCCCGCGAATTCACTAAATGGCAATGCCGGCGTTGAGTCAGAACCGGCTCAGCGAAAGTCTAAGTCCAAAGTTAAGTTGAACTTTGGTCTAAGTCCGGACTTTAGCGTTCAGCTTAAGCTTTCGCTCAGCGAATCGCTCAGCGAAAGGCTAAGTCAAAAGTTAAAGTGACCCATTGTATCACAGTTCACCCCAAGACACGCACTGACCTCAAGGTATCCAATCACTCTGCCATACTGGCCATGGCCGCCAGACTGCTTCTTGTGTAGGAAATCAAAGCTACACAGTCAATTGTACTGCACTGTAATACACGCTGAACAGAAAACACTCAACATTACAGGCACAGACGAGTCACACTACACAATCACACCTGTCAATCAATCACACTACACAATGTCTAACAGGTGTTACATTTCTTCTTTTTATTCCTTTTAATGATTCTCCGACTGGTATGGTCGTTTCAAATTCTGCCCAAAATACACTAAAAAGTTAACTATCAGACTAACCATGAAGAAGTTAGTGTATGACTTATTGATGTTCATTATTGGCTTAGTTACTTCGATAATGTAGCGCTACTAACGTCTCAAGCTAGAAAAGTGTTTTTAACTTTTCAGCTGTTCAGGTACCGGTAATGAGTTTATGTAGTCTCAGAAAGATAATCTTTTGAAGTCACAGACATACATATGATACAGCAATGCTTGAAATCTGTGCAGTAACTCTTAGTCACAATTTTAAATTTTAACTACAAATAAATTAAATTGTCCTAATATACAGCTGTACAAATTAACTGCCGCTTGGCTTGCACGAAACGTAACCATTGCCATCTCCAGCTGTTCAAAGCAACGCTGTTCCAACACACACTTCACGATTGATTACATCCATAATGAGACTTTGTGAAATACATTGCAAAAGAATTTGCACAGAAATTTTGCAGACCATACAGCAGCTACGTGACATTCACACATTACATGCACTGAAGTCAACGGTGATAAAGAAGCTTCTTACTCGCATCGTCCGACTAAAGTCTCGCGAAATGCAACTTTTGGCTTCCCAAGAATGCACTTGGCATTGTATTCACGCTCAAGACGCTGTCCAAGCATACAACACACACACACAGTCAGTCCATAATTAACAGGTATATGACTCTAACTGTACCACTTAATACCAGTTTTGCTGCAACTGACCAAAAACTCGACTGATGTAGAGGGTGCATTGCTAGATGCCACTGACGAGTACAATCATCACTCAGTACATGTTACTTTGTAACTCACCCATACATTAGCATCGCAGCATACATCCTGATGGCAGCTGGCACCAGGGCATGACACCCAGGGAAAAATCTGGCCGGGCAGCAAACATGTTAGAACTAAATGGCAACAGTTGGTTTCAAGCAAACTATGTTCACATAACATTTGAAGTAAAGAGGATAGTTGATTGATTGAGCAGGGTTTAACGTCTCCACCAACACAGTATCGGTTATACGGGCAACGGTTTTTACAGGTCAAAAGACCCAACCAACAGTATCAAAGTACTGAAGGAACACATACATTACACAATTAAATTACACAATTAACACAAAAAAATACAATAACGACACATAAACACAAAACACAGCAAATCCCCTAGTCTACACTAATATGGGATGACTAGGGGATGGCTCCCACAGAGGGCAGGGTTGCCAGGCCTGAACGGCGGTGGGGCTGCAGCCGCGGTACCCCCGAGTAACCAGGATAACCAGTTGCAAGTGCAACAGTATAATATGCACATAAACAGAACACACTATTAACAGTATTGCAACATCAATGGGTGCAGTCAATTTTTGTAGTAATATACAGCTACTGCCGACACTAGTGTAAAATTATTTTTGTTCACAATATAACAAGTACTCGATAAGTACTGATTAAGTTAACGTGAAGTTGAGAATGCAAACAATAAGCGTTTTAAGCATGCAAGCTGAACTGAAATCACATGTACAACAGGAACAGACCTGTGCATAGACGTCCAGGTGAAGTTCACCCATACCAGAAGCCACTGACTCTCTGCTCTCCGTATCAAAATGAACCTGGAATGTTGGGTCCTCACGAGTGAACCGTGCAATGCCTTTCGCAAAATTGTCCTGATTGGATTTGGCAGCCGGCTTGATCGACATTGATATGACAGGGTCAGGCACGTAAATTGATTCCTACAAAGTACACATATTATTATTAGGTCAATTAACAGCATAGCAATTCTCTTAAATACCTGTCATCCAAAAGTAACTTATTCACAGCCAGCAATGTGCAAAATATATTAACTGAATAATTAACTGTTTTAAAAATATTTAAGATATTGAACTACATTTTCCACAACCACGATAACAGAAATAATGTATGGCAAACAGTGAAAGAAATTACAAACTCACTTGGTTCTTGCCATTAACAAATGCATTGTAATGTTTAATCAGTCATGGTCATTGGTTGTCACTGACAGTCTATTACAATGTCGATTAATACTGACTGTTTACTGCAAAACATTGCCCGCCTTCCTTGTTTAAATGCCGACTTCTAAATACATTGACCTAACACCATCAGCTGCATCAGTACCGGTGTATGCAACTCCTCAATAACATTCTCATCGTAATGTTTTGGTTCAATAAAAGGACATTTATTATTCAGACGACTTTTAACCAAATAAAACTATTTGTCATAATCATCCCTTCTCAGCACATGACCATCTTGACCCAGAACTGGTGCCTCATCCTTCATTGTGACGTTAAGAAGATTTTTGCGACTCTGTTACCTAGGTAAATGCTGCTGCTCAGTTTGGCTACGTTCTGTCCATTACATCATCATTCACATCTAACAGAACAACATAAATGCACCTCGACATCATAACAGTGCATTTCACCATTACATTGCTTCATACACAGACAGTTGATTGCTGATCCACGTCTTAGCAGACGAGCTGGAACAAATAAGCAGACTTATCACAACATGGCACCCTATAAAGACTGGTCACTTTACGACCAGATTTACTATCCAACCTCCTCTCTGCATGAAGTTGGGAGCCAGTGTACAGAGATTTATGCGCTCAACTGATGCTAACGCAAAAGTGACAGAAATCAGCTTGGAAGTTAACTCCACTCTGGTGAATGACCCCACAATCCAACCTCCTGGTACTGACATCAGAAGTGTCTACTAGCAGATTCAGAACTGTTCAGAGTGCTCTAGCATGTGCCAAATGAAACATGGTACACGATGCAGGTGGTAGCAATATCAGACAATGTCCTGACAACACCAGCATGTATGAGGCACTGACCATGGACAAGTTCATGCTGCCACGAGACACGAATGTATCACCGCTGGCACAGTCAATGCCGAACATAGCACAGATGTCGCCGGCGTACACCTCCTGCACATCCTAACACCACAACTACCACATCGTACAAGACTGCTTATATAACTTACACAACAGAAGCAGAAGCACAGTAAGAGATGTCGCAGTTGACTAAGGTTTAACATTGCACTTGACACCTCATTGGTCATGTCAGGAACATTTTTTCAGGTTATGACCGAACCAGTAGTGTGTCAAAGCACTGAAGGAGGACGGTTAGTCATCCTACCAGCAGCAGTTTGTGAGGCTGACAGCTTGCATGCATTTAAGCGCAAGCTCACACACACATCTGTTTACTTTATGTTTTAATGGCTGATTATCTGTTTTTACAAACTTTTGTAACACATTCCCCGTCCGGTGCTGAGTACGATGGCACAACAACCGCCACTTGCTTACTTACATCAAGATAGCACTCTCAATCTCACTGGGTCCACCACATCATGTTACAACAATACCACATTCATGTGCACACGATACAACACATAACTGCACATCAGAAAACGATCCACACAGATCACAGAAAACAGAACAAACAGCAAAGAGTCACCAGAATAACTGAAAGCAGCAGTTCATAACTTACTTCCATCTGGTCGGCATGCATACGCACAAGCCGAGCAACACGGATTCGTTTCTGCGTCCTGGTATTGTACACGGAGTCGCCTCGCTTCAAGCCACCCTGATAGACTCGCACGTACGTCAACTGTCCAAACTTTCCTGCCTGATATGCAACACCATATCTATGTAAGAAAGTAAATAAATTAGCTCCAAACAGGGATTGCCGGTTGACTCCTCGTAACACACTAATTTTGAAGGTCACGTGACGCCAAACGAGGACAAATTTCAAAAATCTATCCACACAGCATTTTGAAATTGGCTCGGAGTATCGTAATCCAGCATTAATTGTTTGATTACTTGTACTGTCGGAGGAGATAGACTTCGAAATCAGCCATTTTCGCAACTGTCAGACCTCCGTGTTTTTGACCTTGGATTGGGTCAAATGACATACTGTCATGTAACACTCATCGACGTCTACTTATATAACAAATTTCATTCAAATCGCAATAACCTTCTGTGGATGGGCAGACGGACAGACACTGCGACCAGCTATATTAGGTCTGAAAAGCGATAAATATGTCCAAAAATAACAATTGGCATAATATAAGAAGTTAGAAAAGCAGTTCCTGAAAAGGCATGTTGTTAGGTGACTGTAAAATGACGACAGTGACGACAACTGGCGTGATGTGCTGTGGCAAACCATACATGTACTATGCATCAGTATCAAACTAATAATAGCAAACACATAATTCTAGTAAGTTCTGATATCACAAACAAGCTAAATGCTACAAATCAGTCAACTACTTGCCTCCAACTTGAAAGCAAGACCCAGAAATGGATTGGTGGCATCTCGGCGAGGATCAAGTCGTAGTTTCTCACCATCTGGCCTGTCAACATTTCATCGGACTCAAAAACATCAAGAAACAATGCAGTGCTGCATTAGATAAACTGAATTATTTACCAGCCGTGACACACAGAACACACGACTTAACAAGGCCTTAGATGAGCCGACTTTTGATATGTTTCTTAGTTTATTCAACAGAGCAGAAAAGAAAAAATTTGCAGTACTCAGTGGACGAGAAACTGCAGCACAATTGAGGCTGCTGAGTCTAAGTCAGGTCTGTGCTCAATGCAGCTCAGACATACATTCACCAGAGTTGTTTTTCCGCAAAGTTAAAAAATGACGAGCATTGTACAATATGTAGACAAAATGCTGACAGATGTTCTGAAATACCCACCCAACTGCTGTTACCACTGTGTCACTGTGTTCTTGGCTGACGACTGTTACGTTTCTTACACATTTCAGTAACCTGCGGCTTATTTCTGTACAGTGGCCATCAAATATTCTATCTATGATAACTTTAATAATATTAATATCATTAAGTGGAGCAGCAATGAACGATGTGTAAGCATCTTACAATGAGATGAAACCATGACAACAGCTTACACAGCATTGTCAATCGCGAAGTTGGACACTTCACTAGGATTTGGCAGGTACTTCACCACGGCATCGAGCAGCAGCTGAACACCTTTGTTTTTTAACGCTGAGCCAACCAATACTGGTGTGAATGTTCGCTGTATACAAGTCCTCCGAACTGCAGCCTACGATACATACAAACATTATCAGCTGAAACCTATCATTGTCCCTTGATCTCTAGTAAACGATTTGATTCTTGCAAACTGTACAAGCAAATTACCTATAAAAATCTAATTTCATCATTTTATACTTTATAGCCTCGTTTCGAGCACAAAAAAAATAACAAAACACAACAACAGCTGCTAACTGCATTCTATGATGCATTACAAAGGGTTTGTCAACGACAAACACTGAACACAAACTTGCATTTTTGATAAATAAAAATGAAAGAACAAATTAAACATATGGCTACGTATTTGGTGGAAATACAAAAGCTATAATTTATTTAAGCTATATTTCTTTGTGTGCCATTGACATTTTAGCTAGTTTTCAGCTCAAAACTCACCTGTTTGCAGCATATTTGTAGCTGGCACATCCCTCTGATGCCTCTAGGTTTCAGCACATTATAAATCAACCACTTACTTACATACTTATAATATAGTTGATCAAACATAGCTTGGCATGAAAGACTAAAATATTAAAGAAAATCCTAAGTATGATACAGCAATTATGCCATTAACACAGGCTAGGATACAGTACTGTACTGTGTGAATTCAAACATCCCAGCCGACCTTTATATCATCCTCAGTCGGTGTCTTCTCTACAAGGAACATTTCACCGAGCGTTTCATCCACATTTGATACACATTCTGTACATAGTCAAGCACAACAAGGACAATCGTTTCATCAGTGTTTACAGCAACGCACTACAACATGCTAGAAGCCTTGAAAACTGTGTACAACAACCAGCTACATACAGTCGTTATATGCATCAGATGAGTAAATGCAACGCAAAAGAAAGAAAACTTCTAAGTGAGTGAGTGAGCAGTGTTTTACGTCCCCACCAACACAGTATAGGTTATACGGGCGATGGTTTTTACAGGTAAAATGACCCAACCAACAGCATCAAAGTACTGAAGGTGATGCGACAAAAGAGAAAGAAAACAAAGAAAACAACTAAATACACATATACATACACAATAACGTATGCACAAAAGGATATACACAAAATAAGCACAGCAAGTCCCCTACGGTAGTCTACAATAATATGGGGTGACTAGGGGACGGCTCCCAGAGAGGGCAGGGTCGCTAGGTCTGAACGGCGGGGGCTGCCGCCGCGGTACCCCCAAGAAAACTTCCAAACAGTTGACTTGCCACTCAATGTTGAGATGTGGTGAAAATAAAATTACAACAGTAGGTGGTTAGCGGCTCCAGGTTTATATACAAAACTGTGAATGCCTTTGAATGGTCAGTTAACAACGAATGAATGAATGAATAAACATTTAAAAAACACCATATGCAAAAATGCTACCGGTATGCTACTACAATAAGCATCCAGTGACATTATATAAAGCAGCAATGAATGGACGGTAACTGGTCACAAACACACGGAGATCAGCTATCAGAAGTTTCATATATACTGAGCACTTAGCTGTCCTTCCACTGTGACATGCCCAACAGAAGCTCAGTGAATAACTGAAGAAAATAACGACAACAAATTGCACATGTCACTTGCAGCATGATCCTTCACGAACTCACCAATCAGCTCCTGTCTTCTCTCTTCCATCTCATTCAGTTGTTTACCAGGAACAGCATCCTCAACCACTCGCAGTCTACCAGCCACAATACACCACCAATAACAACAAACTGATACCATTCACTCTTTATAATACATGTATTTTCAATGTGTAGCTTTACCCCAGGGGCCTCATTTTCGAAACTTCTTAGGAAAATCTTAGGAAGATTTCTCATCTTAGGAAAATCATAGGCAAATATTTAGCAATGCACTAATCTCGAATTAAGAAAAAGTAACGCAATAATACTAGTAATTAGCACCTATATTTTGCGTCATGTTGGAAGTTATTACGTGACGTTGTTGTTAAATCTTTAATTAGTAAGTAGAGCGAAATTATGTCTGTAAAAGAGATTCCCAGATATTGACAAAGATTGTCCTAAGATAAGAAATCTTCCTAAGATTTTCCTAAGAAGTTTCGAGAATGTCAAGCCCAGCTGTGTTTCTTATTCCTTAATGTTCCCCTTACATTGGGGGAATTTTGCAGTTCAGTCTTCCTCAGCATTGTTGGACAAACACCAAAGCAGAAGTAATGACAGTGTAGATTTGCCATTGAAATGGACAAAGTACTCACCCCTGTGGCTCATTAAAGTAGAATGCTTTGCGCTGTATCAAGTCTATGACACCATTGTGTTCACTCTCAAGACCAATGGGAATCTGAATGAATGCCGCATTATGATGCAGTTTAGATCTACAACCATACACACATACATTTTTGTGCACTGGCAATTCACAAGCCATGAGCATTATAATCACAAGTAGATGTAGATATCCTGGCAAAAATAACCCCTAAAGTCTTTCTTGCAGGATGCCCGTCCCATCAATCATCAGTTGAAACCTAAACCTACATGTGTAGCCTGCTAAGAACACTGTTCCAATCAATAAATAACCAGGAACAAAAATGTGCGGCCACAGTGATCGGCACGATGCAGCCATCCGCAATAACAGAACTGTGGACTGACAGCGGAATGAAATAGTTGTGATCTGCACATATCTAGTTACCACAAAGTTACTGTTATGGCACGTGACTGATATGGAACAGACAGACAGATGGACGGACAGTGACCAACACTTCCTGCACCCATCTAGCATATGACTGCAGAGTAAGTTCCAAGTAAATATGACTTAAGGATGACTCAAAAGGTGTCTTGGTGGTGCAGTGGTTATGGCGTCGGACTTTCGATCGAGCGGTTGCGGGTTCAACTCCCGGCCATGATGCAATCAAGTCACCTAGATCACCTCATCCTTCCAGCCCTCCGGGGTAGGTAAATTGAGTATCGACCTCACTGGCTGGGGTTAACGCAGGCTGTGTTTGCTTGTGTCAGGTGACAAGTAACACTGTGTGATCCCATATGGCAACAGACACCCCGTAGTTCTGAGATGGGTTTCGCATGAAGAACTTATCCGGCTTTAAACTGATAACTTCAAAAGGTCTCCGTACATTGAGATATCTCAGCAGACAAACCTCATCTGCTGTAAAACACGTTCTGGATCGGCACCGGTCCGATCAAGTTTATTGATGAATGCTAAACACGGCACGCTATAACGTGACATTTGCCGGTTGACTGTGAATGTTTGACTTTGCACACCACCGACGCCACACAGAACGAGGATTGCTCCGTCAAGCACGCGAAGAGCACGTTCTACTTCTACTGTGAAGTCCACATGACCTGTCACAGACAACGTCCGTTGGACAGTCAAGTTCTATCAAAGGACTGAAGAAGGAAGAATCCAATGAGATAAAAAGGTCCTCCGTGTGGGACCTCATAGTCACTGCCTTGCTGGAGAGGGTTAAACCCAATTCCGCCAGCTGTGTCCCAGCAGTCACACAAACTATCTGCTTTCGTCCCCAGCAATGGGTGTGATTGTTACCAGTAATCATTGTGACTACATAGCTAGGCTGAATTGGCTGAGTGGCTTGTTAACATAACCAAGACAGTAAACCTGCAAACAAACCCAGGCTGACGACTAACGAACAGTATCACTGGTGCGCACGGCACCTGAACTAGACCACTGCAAGGACTTGATTCTCAATCACACACAGTACACAGCAAACAGGCAGAAGAAATCAACAGACAAATGTGATGCCTATTATGGCAGCCGATAAGTTATAAACAGGGCTTGTTGTAACTGAATCATAGGCATAACTATCACTGTGAATGACAACAGCAAAGTGCAACAGCTTCAGCATCACTGTGTCTCTGTCTCGGATGAATACATGTATTGCCAATTGTCTGACTGACAACCACAAAGTGAATATGATCTTTAACTTGCATCCACTGAGATATCATAGTGTCACTTGCTCTAGTTCACTTCAGGCCTCAGCCAATGACCAGTTTGTGTCACTGGTTTCTAAACATGAACATTAGTTTTACCGTTTTATAAGATTCCTGGTAATGGTACGGCTCACAGCTATGATGTGGGTCACGCAAGCATGCACATTCAGCATCCTTTCCTGTAGTAAGTGCTGGTTCAGGACAAAAAACTCACAGATTCTGTGTTGAATAAATGTACCTGGCGTATAAATGAATGTACCTGGTCTATCAATCAATGTATGTACCTGGCGTATCGATGATGTTGATGTTGATATCGTTCCACTCGGTGTACGTTGCTGCTGACTGGATAGTGATACCTCTCTGTCTCTCCAGCTCCATGAAATCCATCGTCGCTCCTACTCCATCTTTACCTTTCACCTTCACAAACAATTTTAACTCCAGGTTTAGCTACAGTGTTGCAAACCTTGAACACTGCTGACCAGCATATAAAAAGTCCAAGTCCAGCAACATTAAAGCAAGTTCCTTTAAGACCTGGACAGCATAACTTACGGCTGATGACCGCAGTAAATTGGATGCTAAACCAAAGACCAAGTATTGTAGCAGTAATAGTAAGTTTACTTAGTAAAATATACAAGATATATTTACAACAATATTAATTAGAACTGTGCACTGTGCCTGTAAGACGAACTGTGTGAACCGTCGTTAACTGCAAACAATTTCAGACAATTACTTAAAACTCGTTTGTTTGCTGAGTACTAGTGCATACAGCACATTAGAGGTATTGCACATTATCACTCACTCACTAGTCGACCATCGTCGATGACGGTTGGTAACTGCAGTTGACCACTCTATTGTCTTTCTTCTCCACTGCTCCCTGTCTTGTGACATCTCCTTCAGCTGAATGTAGCTACAACCACTCCACTCTTCTATGTCGTCCATTCATTGTCTTTTGGGTCTTCCTTGG
>Ga0056129_1000439_pt1 | contig 10811 bp, 2 predicted proteins | sample WorMetLIZISLAND1_FD_71118 | JGI IMG/M metagenome (GOLD analysis project Ga0056129, IMG submission 71118) | Marine gutless worms symbiont microbial communities from Max Planck institute for Marine Microbiology, Germany - Olavius loisae LIZARD... ...
GCACTGGGCAGTGGCACTGCGCGGGCAGTGGGGCAGCGGCACCCATATTTTGCGAGGGAGCAGCATGCCGTACACGGCCCCCAGCCAGGCCCCCTCCCTCCAACCTCCTGGTTTACGTTACGGCCATAATAGGCGAATCGAATAGGACGAATCTATTCGAATCGATTTTCTGGCGTGAATCGAATCAAATCGAATATAAATTATTTTTGGCTAGTCGGAAGTCGACTGTTGTGCTACGTACTTACGTTATGTTTTCGTGAAGGATGCCACTGACGCGACATCTATGCGGGAAAGCGCGAACTAATTGGGAGGATTTTTAATCAGTAGTTAAAATGTAAATAAATATTATCTTATTGGACCAGTGAATTGTAAGGATTTATTAATTGGCTACAACGTGTCGTACTTTATTGGTATCCACATGTTATTCTGTTTCATGTGTTATTTAAGTCGATTTGTGTTTCGCTACAAATTACCCACATTACACCAGAAAAACCTGAAAGACCACTTCTAGGTGGTACTAGTTAGTTGGGCTAGAGTGAAGATCAACGGGCGTAAAACGGCATAAAATGACTTATGAACATAAGTAAGTAAGTAAGTAAGTAGTTTCTTATTCAAGACTGACAAACGCAGCCCATGACAATGGGTGGAGTAATTCTATATAAAAAATGCTATGGAATACACAACATCTAGTATTGGTCCATAAACAACATTCTACAAACGTACAAGATAGCACAGTGCATACACATAAACCTAGTAAACCGAGGTACATAACATTCTATATAAAAAAATTCTTCCTAATAAAATTACTGTCACTGAAAGGCAAGGTACGGTCATGTGCACACTGCCTCAGGTTATAATCACTCAGTATTCTTTACAGGGGGTAGCAGTTGATACAAAACATGCTGAAGAGTATATATCAAACACAGTTGAAAAGATGGTATCCATAGTATCAACAAGACTCTGTGCATTATCAAAGCTACTTTGTAGGAAGCCACTTTCTTGCTGACGGTCCTTCTCGACAATGATAAGGAATCCGACCATGCGGGGGCAGGCAGTCAGAGTAGCCTGAGTGACACCCCACAGAGATTTCCCAGTGAGACCATGAGCATGGACGATCTTCAAGCTATAACTTTACGCATCTAGCAGCTGAATTGGTAATGTAAGAAATATGAGGATCAAAACGGAGTTTGGAATTAAACGTAATTGGTTCAGTCCCGATTCTCCGAAACCCGATTCGCCGAAACGCTAACCCTAACCTAACCCGAAACCCCAACCCCTAACCCTAACCTCTAACCATAAACCCTAAACCTCAACCCTAAGCCTAACCCTAACCCTAAACCCTAACCCTAACCCTAATTTCGGCGAATCGGGTTTCTGCGAATTGGGAAGACACCACGTAATCTACCCTAGGCTGCAGCAGATACAGAGTTTTTCTGCAGGCATAGGATAATTTCCTTGTGTAGTGTGATTTATTTTTAGGTTATGGCAGGCTGCTATCTATCTATCTATATCTATCTATCTATCTGCCCAATCAGAAATGTGGTACACCTCCTTAGGTAGGTCTATAGTATGTGAGTTCATTGAGTTGACATCAGGAACAATGAGGTATCATCTGCATATTTGAATATTTTGTTGTTCTGGTCAAACGGACGTAGATCAGATGCATTAAGGAGGTAGGTCACGGGGCCCTGGACAAAGCTGCACTGAAATTCAGAATTACAGCCATTAGCCTTCGTTTAGTGTTGGCAGTCGGACAAGAAATCAAGAAATTGATTATCCAACTGAAATTATCGCTTAGAGGAAAGTCGGCAATTTTTGCAGCAAGCGTAGAGTGTCTCACAGTATCAAATGCTTTAGAAAAATCTAAAGCTAGCCTATAAGATAAACAGACTTGTGGTTTTTGATTTCCCTCCATTTAGTGGTGGCACAAAGGGGGGGGGGAGATGGCTGTAAATCTTTGTCCTTGGATACTTTGTCCTTGGTTACTTCAGTTATCTAGACCATATGAGTCAGAACTGTTGGCTTGTAGCATGAAATGATGAAAACAGCAAGAGTTTGATGATGAATGATATGTGCTGTGTAGGACATACTGGCCATGATAGTAATCTTGTCAGCGGAATTGAGCATCACGTGAACTGTGTGAGCTGCTATGTGTGCAATGAGCATGAGACATGTCTATGTTGGATAGTAGTGAGTGTGTTGCTGTCGGGACTTCTTGTGACATCACCAGTGAAGATCTGTCGTCCGCAGTCAACAGCAATGGTCATGTGACGACGACGGACGGCATTGACGGCAGTGACACAGAGTTGACGCTGAGTCGATGGAACGTTGATGAAGGAACACTTGTACTGGATGATGAGACGAAGCAACCTGCTGCTGCTGCTGGTTGTATGATACAGGCATTGGTCGGTGTTGATGACGAAGGAGACAGATGTCTACTGCAGACAGATGGGTGTACGGAGGCACAGCAGCTGTTGACAAATGGCTGTGACCAAGCCAAAGTGTCAGGATCACTGAGTGATGACAGCAATGTACTGACAGATGTTGACAGCGTACACAACTCAGCAGTGGACCTGTCAGTCAGCGTGACGGCTGCAGAATTCACAGACACACATAGTGTCAGTGTGACTGATGGTGTCGTCAGCACTGTGTCATTATGTGCCGACGAGGTGACTCATTGCAATGACACAGTGTCGAACAGAGACGGTGTCATTGGCACTATTTCAATTATGAACACAGTGTCAGAAGGAGATGGCACTGTGTCGTTACATGAAGACGAGGTGAGTGATTGCAGTGACCCAGTGTCGGACAGAGATGGCGTTGTGTCAACATGTCTGCAGCAGGATATGACTTGTAGTCTACGCGACATGCCACGTACTGCTGCTGGTGAAAGTCTAGCAGACACGGACTGCTGTCATACCAGACACAATGATGAGACAAGTCTGGGTCAGTCACAGCTGTCTGGATTGAGCCAGTCAGGCCCATCTGGGTCAGAATGCAGCGTAGTATTTTCGTCATGTCATGATGGAGCCATGACTGATACAAGAGTGTCTGGAACAAGTGTCGTGATCAGGAGAGCTGATGACAGGCAAGTATCATTTGAGACTGAGGTGCAAGACTTGACAAAGATGAGCTCCGACACGTCTGGAGACGAGCTGAATGCCAGCAGTGAAGACGTGACTTGCAGACATAGTGAGGATGACTGTGGTCAACAGTACAATGCTGAAGTCGAGTCAGCCAGCTTGGAACAACCAGCACTGGCAGCAGTCATCATCGGTGATGAGGACTGTTTACAGGAGGATGAAGATTCACGAAGACTGACGTCTGTCAATGACAGTGACGAAGTCCAGCGGCGAGAGACTGCATCATTGACAGTGACGACAACGTCCGCAGTGACAGCTGCGGCTACACTGACAGCAGCCTCCACAGTGACAGTGGAGTGTTCCCGTGTTGAGTCTGACACTGCTAATGTCATCTGTATGTCTAATCTTGTCCAGACATCTCATGATCAGTCCAGCACACTCATAGTTAATAGTGCTAAGCCGACCAGTAGTAGTTACATGGTCAACACGCCGCGGTACATCACCGGAGTAGATCTATGCACATCGGCTGACTGCAGCCAGCCGCTTCGATCACTTGCCGATCTCGTCCAGAAAGTCAGCGTCTCCACAACTGAACACACCAAGAAGAACACTGCAGTATCAGGTGACGTCGAGTTGAGTGTTGATAACATGGCAGTGAGGAACTCGCCTCTGTACTGCGGCAGAGTTAACTACATGACTGCTGGTCCAAGACGTAGTGTAGGACTGGTTCCTGAGGTGAACTCAACGTTTGCTGGTCACCCAGCGTTACAGCTTGCTACTGTACAGAACAGTTCTGATGCTGTGTCGTCCTCAGAGTTTAAGAAACCACCTCCACGCACGTCACGACTGGATAATGTCAAGTGTCAAGCTAGCAGCCAAGCTGGTGTGTCGTCAGAGACTGAGTTAGCTAATTCCATGGCAACCTGTCGGCTTAGTAGCAGTAATGCAGCATCAACTGATGGCATTGAGACTAGTGCCAGTGATGCTGGGAAGGATGTAAAGAACTTACCAGGTGACTGTGGTGATGGACAGAAAGTTGGCAATGGTAGTCTGAAGACTGTTGATAGCAGGAGGAGGAAATCATCGGCCGGTCGACGTAAGAACCGCGAGAGACAGTGTAAGGTTGATGTTGTTGATGTGAAATTCCTCAAAGATCTGATCGTGGCCTGCGGCAGTTACAGCAGCGGCGGGGTTGTGATGGACAGTGAGACAGTGAAATTGTCGGGCAGTCAAGGTTTGTCTTCACCGAACTCTGGTAAACCAGATGACAGTAGTACAAGACACGGTGAAGAAATGCTGGCAGGCTCAGACACTGTTGAGTCTGGCAAGCAGAGGACGCGTAGAAAGGGTGGCAAAGTGCAGGGGAAAACAGCCAAGCTGTTCAACGATATCACTCTAATTGATGTTGCTATGGTGAACTCTTGTGTGGAGAGAGATTACTCAGAATTCATTAAATCCATTGAAGAAACTCCTGGCAATAAGAAAGCTGTGAGTGACTCCAGACGCAGGAAGAAGACTGTGTTGAGGTCTGGAAACAACAAGAAGACATTGTCATCATCAGTCGTTAGTGAGGCGGATGATGACAAAGAACAGAGATCAAAAAGAAGTCGAAGTAGACGCAAGGATGACGTTTCTACTGTGTGTGCTGAGCAGAGTGTGAACAGGAAAGAACAGTCGAGGAACAAGAAGAAGAAATTACCACAAGACAACATGGTAGATGAGTCAGCTGATAAACGTACCAAGGTGTCTCACTCTGTCGGTAACAGTGCTGCTACCAGTGAATCACTGGCAGCACCAAACTGCAGGAGGACAGCTGCTAGACCGAGACGTCGGCGAAACAAACAAAGAGAGAGTCTGCTGGACGTTGAAACTGAAACTCAGCCACACCACCGAGCTACGACGTCAACGCTGGAAGCTTCTCAGGTGCCAGAGACGGATGACAAGAAGACAGAAGATCAGGCGACCAAAAACAACGAAGCAATGTCTCACAGTTCACAGGTCAATTGTGCAGCCAACAGAAAGAAGAACAGGTCATCAAGGAGGAAACCTGCTGCACTGTTGGACGTACCTGATCCTGGTGATGGTTATTGTTCCACAGCCACCAGTGAGGTCGGTACTAAGACTCGTAAACGTAAGTTACAGACCTCTGTGTCATCTCACATGACAAGTGACAAATTCTCTGAACCGGCTGTGAAACACTGCAAGAAAACAGTTTCCACTAGTAACAGTGCATTCGATGCTGTGGACACAGGAGATGAGAGCGTTGTAACGGGAAGCAGTGAAATGGCGAGAGAGCAGACAGAGGTGTTAGAACCAGCAGCAGAGAACAGAGACATAACACTAGCGCAAACTAGAGACGAGCTGCGGAAGAAGAAGAAGAAGAAAAAGACTAAGTTGAGTGTTGGTGATGAGACAAGAAAGATGATACGAGATGATGTGAAGACTGGCGATGAAGATTCAGAGGCGAGAACACACAGTGATGATGCTGTGATTAATAGTGACAATAACGGCCAGTCAGAAACTACACCATGCTGTGATGGAACTGTCACATCGGTTGAGGCTACGGCTGGGAATGATGAGGTGAAGTCAACTGAGTTGCCAGCAGTATCATCAGTTGATGACATGAGCCGTGCTCCAGTGGTGACTGGTCAAGACACTGACGAAGCCATTGATATGAAGCTGTTTGCATGTACACAGTGCAACTACAGGGCCCGCAAGAAAGGCCAGCTACGCAAGCACTTGAGTGTACACAAAGTGTACAGCTGTGCACACTGTGAGTTCACGGCTGATACTCAGGGTGGTCTAGATCAACACATGTCGGTCAGTCATCCCAGCCGGTGTGGTCGTCGGCTGTGTAAACGCTGTCACATGCTGTTCCGCGCTGGTGGAGCGTTTGCACAGCACGTGGAGCAGTGTAGTGGAGAGAAACTGGCGTGGCAGTGTCCGACTTGCTCCAAGAACTTCAAGTTTGTCTCGGCAATGAGGACACACGTGCGGCGATGGCACAGCGGCGGTGACGACAACACCACTGAGCACAGTGCCGCTGTAGACGATGCTCAGCTGACTAGTGAGAGTGTGTGTGATGAGTCTAGCGTGTGTTTACCTCTGCCAGTCACCACTGCTGATGGTCCAGACGGTAGCACATTGTCAGTGTTGTGTAGCTCGACGGTGCCAGATAACTCAACACTACCCAGTCAGTCTGCTGAACACATTAATTCACTGTGGACTGGTGAGACGACCTGCCCAGCAGTGTCAGTCAGTGTGACACCACCTTCGCTGACAGTGTGTGACACTATGAACATACCTGTCGACACAGCTCAGTTGTCAGCGTTGTCAGCGGTCGACATCGGCGGAGATGTGCGCTATATCTGCAGCCTTTGTCCCAAGTCATTCAAAGCAAAGAGATCGATGGTGCATCATAGACGAATGATCCACGAAGGTGGTCGACTGAGGAAGAAGCTTGCTGCTGTCGAGAGGTTGAAGGTCAATGAGGAGAATGTCACGCCAGCAGGGAACACTGATGACCCAATGACATCATTGCAGTCATATAGTGCTGCTCCAGTAGAAATGGACGGGTCAACATCCGTATCAGCTCCAGCAACTCGCTCCGCATCATCAGCTCCGCCTGCTGGCTCCACCTCATCAGTTCTGACAGCTAGCTCCGCTTCATCAGCTCCGGCAGCTGGCTCGGCACGTGTTGTCTATTCGTGTAGTTTCAGTGGATGCTGTCAGACGTTCAAACGTGTAGAACAGCTACATCGTCATGAAGAGAGACACGCCGGACCAGGTAACCTTCACTGTCACTCTGTCCTACAGCTGGTAACTGTGCTTTATCATGTCAGTAGGATGATAATTGACATCTGGAGGGCGTTGTCTGGGATATGTCCTCTAATATATCTGGGATATGTCCACTGCTTTGACTCTGCATATTCAACTGTGACACGTCAACTTTGTATACCTTATTGTATTCTCCTTTCTTTCTAGTTTGTACTGTTTTCAGGTGTGTCTCATCGATGTTTCTGCTGTTTGTCAGTCGTACCATAGCACACGTTGTCAAGCAGCTAGATGTGACGTTCACTGATAACTTGATAAGCTCTTGTCCCACACAGCTCAGTCGTCAATGTTGCATGAAATAACGTCTCCGGGAGATGTGTAATCACTGTTGACAGACATATCTCTGTCAATGCTGAAGTGTAGGGTCATCTTGTACATTGCAGCTGGTTTCACAATGTTGTACTACTGTCAGGGGCTGGCTGAGTTACTACACAGTGAATTTCTGTTAGTTGTGACTAGGAATGGGACCAACTGTCTGGATTTGTCTGTCACACAGACAGTCTACACAGTACATACATTAACTAATAGTGTCAGATGGAATTTCTATCACCTGTATCTGTCTATTTTTACCTGTGTGACGCTATGCTAGCACCGGTCTTTGCGAGAGCAACGTGTCAGTCCGTCTGTCTGTCACACGCCGGTATTGTGTCAAAACGAAGAAAGCTAGCGTCATGATTTCTTCACCTTCTTGTAGCCTTACGATTCTAGTTTTCTGATGCCAAATTTCATCTTGACATTCTAAGGGGTTCCCCCGAGCGAGGGCCTTAAACATGGGTGGGGTGGGAAATTCAGCCATTTTCTAGCTTTAAGCATCAATATCTCGAAAACAGTAGCAGATAGGGCCAACGTTACTATTAATGACTAATAGGAAGTCACATATTAGCTTTCAATTGACACCAAGATCGATGATCTTGGATGACATTGAACTGCTATAAGGTCAAATTTTATCTGAATTTCGCGTGATATTGCAATTTTGGAAGGCAACAATGGCTAAATGAGTAGATAGACCCATAATGTCTGTGACAAAATTGTAGCCCAATAAATGTACTTTTCAGCGATGTATAGATTTTGTTGATAGTGCAAGACGTTCCTCCGCTAGGCAGTGTCAAACAGTGGTGGGGTGGGGAAAACGAGCTATTTTGTAGCTAAATGTGTCAATATCTCAAAAACTGTAGGAGATACGTCTAAAGTTACTATTTGTGACTAATAGGAAGTTGCATATGCGCTTTCGATTGACACCAAGATCGATGATACCTTGGATGACCTTGAACTCTATAAGTTTCAATTTTCAGAGAATTTATTGGGATTTCACAGGTTTCGGACACAACAGCTAAACGAATGAAGATAGACCATTATTTTAGTGACAACGTTGTAAGCATGTCTTGAGCAATTTTTGGCATGCTTTCGCGTTTGCGCGGGTTTGTCAGTGACAGCTGGGCTTTCTTGATAGATTTATCCTGCCACCACGTGTGGCTAAGGTCAGCTTTGTTTGTTGTGTCAAGATTGATAGAGCTCTGAATCTATCCAGAACTTTGTGAGTTACACTTCACATGCGAGAACACCAATTGTGTAGGAAACATGGTTGTGATTGTCGTGTGTAGATGAGCGTAAGTTTGCGTGTGATTGGCCGGACTGTCGTAAGTCGTATCTCCACGCTGACAACCTCGCGTCACACACTCTCCATCACACACAGTCCAAGCCGTTTAACTGTGACCAGTGTCCACTCGGCTACTGGCAGAAGAGTTCTCTACGTAGTCACCGGCTGAAGGTCCACGGGCCTTCACTGTCGACCGCTACATCGACCGTCACTGACGGCAACACTAGTCTGCTTGTTGATGACATTATCAAGTCTGTGTCAGCCAGTCTACAGCCTGCTACTGATGGACTGGACGGCGTTACACAGTCAGTGGTGGAAGATTTATCAGTGAATGAGTCACAGAGACCAGAAGGCAAGGAGCTAACAGTGAGACCAGAACACAAGGAGCTAACAGATCCCGACGTCATTGCAGGCGAGACTGAGGTACTGTCTAGTAGTACAGCCACTGATGTGATGGAACAGGCGGAGGTACGGAGCACGTCAAAACAGTCAGATCCGCCACTCAATGTCTATGAGTTCTGTGAGGATGAAACTGTCAACATCCGTCGTCCCAAACTATCAAACCGTGGTACAGCAGCAGAGTCACGAGCAAGCATAGAGCTGACGCAGGGGACCATAGAGTCTGACACCGTCAATGAAGAGGATGAAGATGATCATGACTTGCTGGCGTTTGACGATGACACGACGCCGAGAGTGGATAGACTTGCTGAGACAGTGATCACATACTCCAGGAAGAAGAAAACTCCGACATCAGTGAATGACCTCCAAGCCACGGGATTCACTGGAGCTCTTTCACCAACCAAAACCAAACAGTTCAGCAAACGTAGGTCATCAGTTGCTGCGGGACAAAGACGGAAAAGAATTGGTAGAAAGGAGGAGCAGGAAGTTAGTGAAGAATCGCGGAAGAAAAGGGTCCGAAGACAGCGACCTGCCAACATCGATGATGATTATGTTGATAGAGTCATTCCAGCGCCAGAGGGCCATGACTTACCATCATCACGAAGCAGCAAGAGATCTCGCAAGAATACCATGACGGTCGGTTGTCAAGATGAAGATGATGGAGGGAAATCATTGGCAGAAAGCAACACAGAATCTCAGGTACCACCAGCCCCGACAGGTAAGAGACGAGGACGAAAGGCAAGAAAGGTGGAAAGATCAGCTGACATGGTGGAAACTGGAGGTGGTGATGTTGTACTGGAGTCCAGTGAGGTAGATCAGTTGGCATCAGTGCAGCTCAACACAGTGAATCAGGTAAGAAGTAGAAAGGTGAGAGGACAGAAGCCATTTAGCATCACGAGGCAGAGTCCTCGGAGGACTGTGAACAAGGATGATGTGGTTGATGAGGCTGGAACTGTTGAGGACGTGAGAGATGCTGGCGTGGATGGAGAGTCATCGGCAGTACTTGATGTCGATGTAGTGGCTGGGCAGGATGACGACGACGACGGTCTGTCTGATAACACAGAGATACTGAGTGTGACAGTGAATGACAATGCTGCGGAGTCTGACAATGACGATGATGAGTTGACTCACAGGTCATCACCGGCGTCATACAGGTCTGATGAGCACCAGCCACACGCCGCCATCTCACCTGGTTGTCACGGTGACAATGACAGCTCAGGTGAGTGCACACCTGTTCTTACCTTCACTGTTGCAGTTGTACAACCTGTTAACTCTTTGATGCCCATTGTTGCGGTATGGATACTTCATGAAAGCATCCTGTGCTAGACCGGGTTGTAATTTTTGACATCCGGGCACTCTGACGCTTAGTCCTCCTGAGTGTCAGAGTGCCCGGATGTCAAAAATTACAAATGACAGCTTAACCCTGTCTGGGACAGGATGCTTTATAGGTGTACCGATGTGGCAGCAGTGGGTGTCAAAGGGTTAACAGTCTACAGAGTGGGCCAAATTAAGTGACACCACTTTACATTTTTGCTTCTAACACATGAATGCATCCACAAAATTTTATGATTTTTGGCACGTTTACACTACATAATGCAGAAATGAGATGATGTTAAGTTTAGGTCATTATGTTAACTCTTATTCGCTAGAGGGCGCTACAAACATGAGTACTTTCTATCTGCATTATAGCAGTTTTACTTTCTCTTAATTTGTTACACTGAAAACAGTGCATTCTTTTTTATTCATTCATTATTAAAATTTTATAGTAAACAAAAATTTCTATGGTTTGCTATTTAGTAGTATTTATCAGCACTATACTTTTTTTGCAAATAGCTACCCGTTTTACCTGCTTTTGTTGTTAAAAATAATGCTGTTCAATGCCGTTCACTGCGATGGGA
>Ga0056129_1000441_pt1 | contig 10807 bp, 6 predicted proteins | sample WorMetLIZISLAND1_FD_71118 | JGI IMG/M metagenome (GOLD analysis project Ga0056129, IMG submission 71118) | Marine gutless worms symbiont microbial communities from Max Planck institute for Marine Microbiology, Germany - Olavius loisae LIZARD... ...
TGGTATATAGATTACGTTGATATTACTGGGCATTCTTCAAGTGGGGTCTACAGTCACTAAACAGTGGGCAAAATTGGTGATTTTCAAGCTTTGTTCGTGAAATTGTTGCAAATGGTACATGGTTATTATCAATAGGAAATCGCATGTGGTTGATTTGCTGCAGACTTCTTCACTAGAGGCATTCATGCATGCACTGCTGTCGCACGCTTTTGCCTTTCTATCATCTTGGCTTTCATGTTGATATCATGCAAGTTTTTGCTTCATGCAGAACTTATATTTTGTGGCAATTGATGTGAAAGTGAATATTCTTAACAAGCTTGAGCTGCATATGTGATGTGTAATGTAGGTTGATGATGTTGCACTGTGTACTGTATATAGCTTATTACACTTGTTGTGAATTAAGCCGTCTCCCATATAACCTATACTGTGTTGTCGGGGACGTATAACACTGCTCCATCCATCCATCCTTGCTGTCAAGTAATGATGCCTATTAAGTATGTTACAGTGATAGAACATAATTTAGTTAATTCTAAAACATAATGTGTTGATTTTGATAAGTCATTCAGCTGATGAAGATGGTAGTCTGATACCAGCAGCTCTGGGAGTGAGTAGAGTGTTTAGTGAAATCTGTCGGTCTATGTAGGTGTCTGTGTCCACAACTGCTTGCAGCACATACTCCGTAGCACTGTTATTTATGTGCAGAATTTGGTTGCAAGACAACTGTACGTGATAACAAAGCCATGTGGATAATGTGATCATGCTGTCAATGGACTTGTACTTAGTAGGAATTACTAAGTTGATGTTCATAGCTACATATCAAGCAGTTCAACCAATGCTGTACGAAGAATTGCATTTGAAATTCTAAGTATTAACTGGCTGTAGATCTAACATCCTGTCCATCCATCCATCCATTCATTCAACTGTAGATCTGGCATGTATGCCCGATACTAAATAACATATAACATTACATGTCAATAATAGAAATGATGATTGTAGCAAAACGTTATATATTTGCAGTAAATTGACTGGAATGCAAATGCCGTTAAACCCCAACCATCCATCCATCCTAACTGGACTGCAATATAAAATGCCATAGAAGTAGGTAGTGATATGTCAGAATTACTCATTGTATCATGTTCAAACACAACGTAGATGTTTAACCACTTGCGTACTTTTGTTGTTAGTCCGTTATGAGGATTTGGCACATTGGAGTTTGGTGGCTTGAACCTTTAGTGTTTCCCGGACTATTTCTGTGGTATCGGCATAACCTCAAGTATATAATGTGTCAATTAATTTTAATAACCCGAGGTTTTCTTAATTTTTTTTAGTGGTTGAGAGTGAGAGTTTGTTTTAGATTTATATGCTCATTGTATGTTCATATCTGTGCCAGACAACAAAGTTTTATTTAATTATCTCTAAATTGGTTAAAGTTGTCTGTGTTATATACAGCCATCTATTGAATTTTTACATTCCACTCTGCATCTATGAACTTTACTGTTTGACAGTAAACAATGGGTTTAAACACACTTCAACGTACCGTACAGTTTCTTACACAGCAGATTTAGTCAAGACATACTTCTGGATGAAGGTCATAGCATACACGCAGAAGTTCGTAAAACTCGTTAATTAATATCTTTGTTGATCGTTCCCAGAGCTACTGTCGTGCACTTATTAGTTCCGGCATGGTTTTTGGCTTTGAAGTTCGGGAAATGTTGGAAGCACTGTTCACCACACGTGATAGTCAAATGTGTTCTCGGTTGAGGGGTAGTGAATTTGATGGTCACTTATCAGTTCTGATGCTACAGATATGACGTGAATTATTAAAAATTCATTCGGTGGAAACACATGATATAGCATAAAGTAAAGTAAAGTCCTTTCCCGAGCCTCAAGGCCCGCGGGGCGGCGCTGATCTCTGTTTCTTTAGCCCTCAGCCGGACACCAGTCGAAGCCGCAAGACCACTGATATGGGGCTCGTGCATCGCGTGGTATGCCCGTTTACTCCCCCAGCTTTTGCTGCTGCTCATTAACCGACCACGGAGGGTTGGCGTTTGTACGCAGCAGCCACGGGCAGGATTCGCAAGTCTGGCACCGTACCACTCGGCCACTGCGTACCTGTGGCATAAATTCATCCAATTTTGAGACTACTGAATAAAATTTTGTAATCAGGCATCGATATGAACAATGTTTGTAAAATTTTGCTTTAAATCTTAACTGTGGGGGAATTCAGAAAACTTTAGGCAGGTTGCAAATTTTTGGACTCAAGCTGTAAATGTTGGAGGTAGAGACCCCCGGTACTGTCAAGGCCTTGAACTTTGGTTATCTGGGCTTTGAGCTCCTCAGTACAGTCTTGCTGGTGTTTATGGTAACCTCAAAGCAATGAGCTGATAAGCTGGAGTCTGTTGTGTTTTCGCCAGTACTTGAAAACACATCTGTTCGCTGGACGTTGGTGCATTATGGGTGTTTATGTAATCACATTATTTGCTTACTTGATCAGTCATTATTTGCATGATAAGAAATGTATTCTTTGATGCATTTTACACCTTTTAAGGCTAAGAATGCTTTTTCTGGTCGCATTGTGCTGACATGTGATGTAGCTCACTTGAACCATGGAGCCTCGCCACCAATGTGACTGTTATCGCAGTCACCGTCCATTCAGTCTTGTCACTTTGAACCTCAGTTTCAGTTGCAGCATTTATATGATATGTTCAACTATATCTTTGGCAGTAATTTCTGTTTTGTTTTGCGGTGGATCATATGCGGAGAACAGAATCACTGTTGAGTCTGTAATGTGCTTAATTGTACATAGTCGATCATATGCATCCGGCTGTTTGCTGTTTGTGTGTAATGTTGTACAGTGCTCTCACGTCACTATGATCATTCTCTTGTTTAATAATAATAATAATGTGTTAGAAGTCGCGCTACGTTTCTGTATGCTGTGATTAGTTAGGCACATGTTGCTGCCAAGTTCTGTCTAGTTTTTTTTGTAGATATGTGTTATGGAATTCACATGAATGGACATTTAACTGTATGGTTTTGATATTAGTTGTCATTGCTATGAACAAAACACAATATTTACACAGTGACTGTTTATTGTGAGTTTTTATCAAGTATGAGTCGAGTTGCCATGTGTCAGGCTCTCTTGAACATTGCACATTGTAATGAGTGCTAATGTGATAGTAACCACCTCAGCTTAGTGCAGGAACTGTATGATGATTATTGTTAGTGAACATTTACGGCGTTGTCATCACTCTGTGTCGTTAGATATGTGTGTACAGTGCGGATGTGTTGCTGGTTTGAAGAGACGTCATTTGATCGCTGTTACTCAGAAGCTGATGTTGTGGAAATACCACACGATGGACTTTGTCTCACTGATTTATCTGCATAAATGTGGTTGTTTGAATTGTTGTGATTTTAGGCATCTATGAGCATGTCTTCTGCAGACAGCATTGGCAAGAAGGTATGCTACATAATCACCTGGTTACATGCTCCTGTTACTAGTGCAATGGAATGGGCCCCATAACCTCACCCATGAGGCCGTAGCATACATAGAAGCTGGTTTTATTTTTGTTGCATTGATATCACCAACTGGCACTTTTTCTCTCTAAGCTTGAAACCTCCCTGTTCCCTTCCCTAATCCTTTGTACCATAGACTGATTCTTTTAAAGACAGGATCCATTTACTGTTAATCAGGCCACACTTATGTTGCACTTTTGTTTTCTGCCTATTGAACGATAGAGTAATTATGGCCGGATGCCTTTGCTGGTGTCACCAGTGATTTGTGGTAAGAGTTTGGAATTCAAACCCGATTTTGTCACATGTCCTGAGTCGACATCATCTTTGAGAGTTCTATCTGCTGGTTGCCAGTCTATGAGGCACAGATTTATCCAAGTTGTAATGCTATCAGCAGACAAAGTTGAGAATGAACGAACGTTTAAGTGAATAGTGAAATGCCAGAGGAACTGAACTGAAAGAGTGTGGTGGATTACAGGTGTGAATGTCTTAACAGACTGTTTACTGTGTAGTCAGTCAGCTGGCCTTACATTAGTAAGTTTATCTGATGGTAATGGTTGTAGTCTCTTGATCTTGTGACCATGAATGCATCTGAAGATGACAAGATCAAGGCTATGATGGATCAGTCCACGAAGGACTTTGACCAGGCAAAGTGAGTACCTCTACTCTACCATTGTGTTTATGCTAGTGAACTAATTCATAGCACTGTGTTCATTAATGCTCTTCAGTGGCATGTGATGTCCTAATAACAGATGTCAAGGATCGTACAAACCCAAGGTAGTTGACATAAACGGACTCTGCTAACACATGGTAATTAGATTAAAATTAGTGATGTTTAAACATGTGCCGAAATAGAGATAAAAGGCAGATGCTTGGAGGTGTGGAGTAAGAGAATTGACTGTCTGTAGAGTGACTGGATGACATCTAGTGATGATGTACTGTGAAGGTTTGACAGTGTGGGATTGGAATGCATGGAAGTGGACTGGAGACTGATAGTTGTGTTGGGCAGGGCACACAAATGATAAACAGTGTAAAAACAGTGGATACAGTGACTCATTACACAGAACTACACTAAAAACAAAGCTACATATGAATAATGAGAAATGTGGGTGTACACTGAATGACATCTATCCAACAGTATGCTGCAGTGTTTAATAATATAGCTACTGAATGAAAAGAAATGTTACATTTAATTGTATTATATGTCGACCACTTTCTGGATTGTGTAGAAAAACTTTAGATGGGCAAATTGCCTCATCTGGTTATTTGACAGTGACGGGTTGTAATATAGCATACAATTTTTCTAAAAATTGTAAAACTAAAGATCAGTGTGTGGCCAGTGACACTTTATTTGCCAACTTGTGTGGTTTTTATAGTTACGTGATGAGACCAAGGCATGCTGTTGGGCCGCCGCCACGGACCTACGTGTGCTACCGGTGCAACCAGCCCGGACACTACATTTCGTCGTGTCCTCACAATGTTAAGTCTGTGAGTAGAATGTCAACTCAACTGACCAGTTTGCTGTTGACTGATGATTAACGGGGCATGTTGTTGTTGTTATTGTTGTTGACTTTAAGTCTGGTTGACGAGACTTAGGGCGAGTTTCTCGTTCTTTAAGTTAAATGACACTTAACCGTCAGTTAGGTAAGCGATGGTTATCGTTAACCGGGCAGTTACGGTTAGAAGCCTTTTAACTGATTGTTAGTGACACGGGAAACACAACTTGCCTTAACCATTGGTTAAAAGGTAACTTAACCGATCGGTTAAGAACGAGAAACTCGGCCTTAATAGTCTTCACTTAAGTTTAGTCCAGATATCCACATTTACAAAAGAACTCGACAAAATACCAACGAGAAAAATTGAGGCATTGATGACGATGTGACAAAGGCACCGTGTGTCCAACTGTAAATGTTGGTCTGTTACAGAGCTAAATTCTTTATACTGTTATTCAGCTCTGATGTCACATTCCTGCCTCCGTTTCAGTTCTACTGAGTGATAGTGAGTAATGTTGTGTCGTGTATTCTGTGCAGGAGAGTGAGTTTGGACCACGGCTGCTGAAGAGAAGCAGTGGAATTCCTAACAGCTTTGTGACGCGTGTGGATAATATTAACCAGCCAGGTGTGATGATGACAGGCAGCGGTGAACTGGTTGTACCGACCATTGATGCGTACGTTAGTTTCACTGCCACACACACACACACACACACGTCCAGTGTGTTCATTTGATTGATTTGCTCGTACATATTGATTGATTGTGTCCTTGTACAGCTGCCAGCAATCGTTTAGCTACTTGTAATCATGTAATCAAAATGGGCTTAGTGTCCCCTAACAAAATCGTACAGTGGACAACAAGTAATATAGAAAATAAAAATAGTTAGAAAACGAGAAAAGGGGGGAAAACTAGGCTAAGAGAAAATTAATAAAAGTAAGCAATTTTGAAAAGATGTGTCTTGAGGTGTTGTTATTTACATCATTGGTACAATTAATCATTGATTATTCTGTTAGTTATAGTGACATTGAATTTCAATCAAACCAGTTCAGTCCTGCGTGGTGTTGAGTGGTTGAGATGTGACAAGTACATTGTTGATTGATATGGTTGACAGGATCGCGTACAAGCAGGGCAAGAAGGAGAAGCCGCCGTTTGTGAAGAGCGACAGTCCTGAGCGTGTGACGGACGACGACGACAAGAAGGTTCCTGGCGAGCTGCTATGTCTGATCTGCAACAACCTGCTGACTGACGCCGTAGTTATACCGTGCTGCGGCAACAGCTACTGTGACGACTGTAAGCAACAGTTGATCTCACGTTGTATTGAAGAATTCCTCATGTGTGGCTGTTGTGGGCAGAGGTTATTGTGGTCACGTCACAGTCTGTCGTGTACTATCGTGTCTCACTCTGATCAGGATGGCACTGAAAACTGGGCCAGTTAAAGTTTTTTTGAGTGGACTGATGTGCGTAAAGAATGTCTGTGTTGGGCCAAACCTACATAGTGGACTGACGTCCTTGCTATATACTGGTGACAAACTTGAGTGTTGGAACATTTGTGTTGAAGGTATACGGACAGCTCTGCTGGAGTCACCGGACCACCGATGTCCGTCGTGTGAGACGCCGGGACAGTCTCCAGACGTTCTCATTCCCAACAAGTACCTGCGTGCCATGGTGACGAGCTTCATCAATGAGACGAGCTACGTGAGCACAAAGAAGCCTCCTGTGACCCAGACGACGAGCGCCGGGACGACGATGGCGGCCGTCAAGACAGAGCCACTGATGAGCAATGTACGCCAGCCATCAACTGAGTTGACAGCACGTCCTTCACCGGTCATCCAGCCACCTACACAGATCAAGTCGGAACAGATCACAACATGGCCGTCACTCCTTGCGGCAGCCGGTACTCCACTGTTAGCATCTACACTGAAGACTGGCGAGAACTTTGTCTACCAGACTAGTCGGTACGGTACAGGGCAGCAGGGGCTGGCGGCAGGTCAACTGAGCTACCCACAGTCGCTGGGAATGAGTGTATCTGGAGCCGTCGTCAGTCAGTCACAGTCGGCACCGAGTCTACTCAGCCACAAACAGACGGAGTGAGTTCACAGTTGATCACTGAGATGATTACTGATAGTAACTTATGTGATCATAGTTCTGCGCTACACCTATGAATGTCAACGTTGATAGGTAAGTAAGTAAGTTATGCCCTGCCTACTGGGCACCGGACTGGGAATGTATTACACAAGTTTGTAAAAACAGATAATCAGTTATTAAAACGTAAAGTAAACAGATTTGTTTTGAGCTTGCGTTTAAACGAACGCACACTGTCAGCTTCACGAACTGCTGCTCCTTACAACTTGGCCGGCCACAGAGAAGGCTCTATCGCTAAATTTTGTTCTTGTCCGTGGAAGAGTATAGTCCGTGCTGGACGCCGAGCGGAGACGAGTACACGTCGGATCACTGTTGCACGCTTGTACAGAATCCCAGACACGAATGATAAACCATCTACTGACTGTGTTGGGCTGAACCAAGGTTTGGTGTGTTGTGAAGTAAGCTGACTAACTGATTGGCTGAACGAATCACTTGGTCTCTGATAGCTGATTTGTCGAGTCCCAGTCATGTAATATATCTTACATCGTGGTGGCAATGAAGCTCCGAGAGCATTACATCACATTTTTGCTTGTGTCTGGAAGAATGAAGTTATCCTGGAGGAATGGCACCAAAGTATAATCATTACAATGTGTAAAAGGAAAGGATCCAGATCAGACTGCAGTAATTTCAGAGGAATAAATTTCCTTTCGGTGCCCGGTAAGGTGTTTGCACATGTCATAATGGTCTGCAGTTTCCAGTTAGACTGAGTAACTCACATTAAGTGCAATCTTAGTTCTTCAGTTTAACCCTTTGACGCCCAGTGGTGCCACATGGGTACAGCTATAAAGCATCCTATGCCAGGCCGGGTTAAGCCGTCATTTGTAATTTTTGACATCCGGGCACTCTGACACTCAAGACTGAGCGTCAGAGTGCCCGGATGTCAAAAATTACAAATGACGGCTTAACCCGGCCTGGCATAGGATGCTTTATAGCTGTACCCATGTGGCACCACTGGGCGTCAAAGGGTTAAACACTAGAATAAGACCAAATTCTTGTTGTTTCACTCGTAAAAATGCAGACTAGGTTCCGGACCAAAGTTTGGTCTAAGAACGAAGTCTGATGTTGTTTCATGAAGTCAGCTGTTGCCGTCTGTTGGACTGTGATGTCACATGGTGTTGAATGTTGATTGTTTTAGCCTGAGTCACACGGAGCAACCATCATCAGTGATAGCTGTTCAGCGCGTTGTCTACGTCGATCAACATGGCAAAGTACTGGCTCAGCATACTACACCAGCAGTAAGACTTCACTTCTCTCCAAATGTCACATTGGGTCACTTTAACTTCTGACTTAGCCTTTCACTCAGCGATTCGCTGAGCGAAACCTTAAGCTGAACGCTGAAGTCCGGACTTACACCAAAGTTCAACTTAACTTCGGTCTAAGTCTGTACTTAGACCGTAAATTTGGCCCAAGTCTTTCGCTCAGTGAAATCACTGTACTTTTTGACTTAAGTCTGGACTTAGACCGAACTTTAGCTCAGCGAAAGGCTCAGCGACAGGCTAAGTCAAAAGTGAAAGTCACCCATTATTTGCACTATCATTGCTTGGCTAGGAGTTGATCGCATAGCAATTTGCAGTGCAGTATTTAAAATGTTGTAAAAGAGCAATGCTTTTGTGTTTTATTTTCAAACTCTTAGGCCTGTGTGTGCTCCTAACTTGACGACCAGTATTGTCAGATAACTGCTGTATGTGGCAGTCACCTTCACAACCATGATGCTCCATAGGCCTTTGCCACTGTCTGGTAATGGGACTGGATATGGTCTGTGTGCATACAGTGTTCTGAGGGGTGCTTTCAGCAGATGCCTGTAGTTGGATGAAACAGATAGATTCTGATGAACTGTTTGTACTGCCTTATGTATTTTGGACTTAGGCTGGACTTTCTCTGCAATGGTGTTTGTGTGTTTTAGTTTCTTCTGTTATATTTCTTATTTTTTGGCTTTGTTTGCTAGACTAAGCTCACCACACCGGCAGCTTTACAGTCCATGTTAAACTCTGTATCGTATCATACTGTTAAACATTTAATTGTCATGTTATATCAATCGTATTATTACTATTTCATGACAAACTGATGCACACTAATGACCAATTACTGTGCAAACTGTGTAATTTGGCATTGAACCAGCTGCTGTGATGAATACTGTATGTATGCTGTGTGTATTCAGTTGACAGTAGTGAGATACTTAGTATAGTGTCATTGTCAGTGTTGACTGAGGGCGTGTGGTTTATATGTGTAGCGTGCAGCAGTGCCGACTGTACCTAGACCACTCACCAAGCCACTAGGTGTGTTGTTCAATGCTGTTTGCTTGCTTTGCCACTAAACTGTATATTAGGTGTTGACATGGTGGTGTGTTGGTCAGTGGTCTCAATCAATGTAGTTGATCTACATCAGTCCCGATTCGTATTTGGATAGGTGTCTGTCTACCAGCATGTAAACCATCTCGGTATGTAGGTCGACTCAGCCTTCTTCCCTCTGTTGGACGATAAAATGAATATTAGCCTTTGGGCTTAGTAACAATAATAAATGGTGACAGTGGGTGTAGATGATGACAGTGACACAGGCAGACTTACAGTCCAGGTCAGTTGGCTTGGTCTGAGGGTTGGCGGCAGCTTGGCGCTTAGTCTTACTCTAGCCATTTGTTGAAATGAACCGAGTGAACTCTCACAGTGGGCTTGCCATGATGACAGCAATATAAACATTGGCATTAGTATTAGTGTTATTATTATTAAAGTTCTTCACTTCAAACTGTTGTGTTTTCTGTCATTAAATATAGACTCATGATATCTGCTGCTTACTCCTCTGTGACATCTTGTTTTGGTTGTACTGTGTGTTGTGATATGTGCAGGACGAGGTGTTCATGTTCACCCACACGCTGCTGTCGTACCACGCCACGCACACAGGCCACTCGATGTGATGCGACCGGTCGTTGAAGCACATTACATGTCGACGGCACCGCCAGCAATAGCGCCGCCTGGTGTCGACACAAATGTTCAGCCACTGCTACCAGCTGCTGCACTAGCTGCAGCTCATCATCTACCTCCACCAGGCATTCCACTTGGTCCTCCGCCACTACCACGACCACCGGTCCAACCACTGGTCCCGGCCACGCCTCACATTCCACCACTGCTGCCTGCACCTCCAGGACTTGGAGCACATGTTGCTCATGGACCTGCTGTCATGCATGGCACAGCCCCACCATATCCACTTACAGGTCAACTACTTCATTATTCCATCACTTGGACGGGAAAATATCTTCAATCATTTCTTCCATTTGTGTAGCAAACTATCAGTAGTTTGATATGTTAACTGGGAGATAAATTGGATTGGCCTATGTTTTTTTATCATTTTATTAGTTTATATGTGTATAATCCAGCCTTCTGGCTAAACGTTCTGTTTTGAGTAACATTTTGCTGACTGTCGCAGGGAAGTTATCACAGCATTTCTATTTGTCTGTGACGCAGTCAACATTCATATATATATATGCAATGTTGGAAATCGATTAGTGCTAACATCCATCTGCACCATTTTTACGCGCGACAACAGCATATATGCTATAGCACGTATATGCTATCACCCGGCACGTTTGTCAGATGGGTGTATCATACAAAAACGGTTGAAGTTAGGATTATGAAACTTTCACCATACGGTAGCCCCATCCCTCTAGTTTTTG
>Ga0056129_1000442_pt1 | contig 10802 bp, 8 predicted proteins | sample WorMetLIZISLAND1_FD_71118 | JGI IMG/M metagenome (GOLD analysis project Ga0056129, IMG submission 71118) | Marine gutless worms symbiont microbial communities from Max Planck institute for Marine Microbiology, Germany - Olavius loisae LIZARD... ...
GCAGCCTGTGGTTGTTGTTGTTGTGGAGCAGCCTGTGGTTGTTGTTGTTGTGGAGCAGCCTGTGGTTGTTGTTGTTGTGGAGCAGCCTGTGGTTGATGTTGCTGGACCACGTTCTGCTCCTCAATGCCTGGAAATAAAGTCAACAGCCAAATGCCACCAGATGTCAAAGAAGTCTCGCCTAACCGAAACACTAGCAAATGACATCATCACAAGATACGTAACGAGACTAGTGAGATGACGACCAAACGACAGCTGGAGTGAGAGTGCACGGAGAAACAAACTGTTGAGTATTATCATCTGAGTGAATGTCATCTGTCAAACCATTACGAGCTAACTCAACACCTCAGCAAACACATTTATTATTTCAGTGAAAAATGTCACACAGAAAGTCATTTTCAAGCCAATGACAACTGTCACCGTCCATCTATCTCCATCTCCATTAATGCTTTGACACCCACTGTTGCCATATGGGTACAGCTATCAAGCATCCTGTGTGACAGACCGGGTTAAGCCGTCATTTGTCATTTTTGACATCTGGGCACTCTGACGCTCAGGGCTGAGCACCAGAGTGCCCGGATGTAAAAAAAATACAAATGATGACTTAACCCGGTCTGGCACAGTGTACCCATATGGCAACAGTGGGCGTCAAAGGTTTAAACAGAAAACTTGACGGAGCAGCATTCACTTCTGTACCACCTCAACACCACAACTCAACAACAAGGATGTGATCTGCTGCTGGTCTTCACAGCTCCTGATGGATCTTCTCGTACCACTGACAACTGACCAGAAGATGACTCCAAACCACGATATAAAAGTGACGTTTTGTAAGTGACAACTTTTTCGACCTTCAAGAGACCTTTGAAGGCTAAATTTCATCCGTTCACATTCTGTGAAGCACCATGGCAGAAACAGCGGGGACATTACGTTACAGCAGGTCTTATTTGTCATAGAAAAACTCACCATATTTTCAACCATGACCAATTGGTAGCGAGTTGGTTTCGATCAACGTAGTTGCTCAACGTCGAGCCCAGTTAATACTTGGATGGGTGACCTTCTCTGGGTGGGTATACCATTTCGGTATGCAACCAGCCACTCCACCTAGGTAAACTCAGCCTTCCATCCCTCCAGGATAGGTAAATCGAGCACCAGCATTTCTGGCTGGGTTACGCGGGACGTGTTCACCTGTGTTGGGTGGCAGGTAACGCTGTGTGATCCCATATGACATGTGGCATGACGTCCTGTAGCTCTAAGGTGGGTTTCATACTTATTACATATACACAAACTCAAACAAATAAAACTAACCTGCTTTAGGGGCTGTATGCCATCGGGACAGGTTAAATAATTGGGTACATTCTACAGCTCCTGGGGGCCACATGGGGAACTTCACGATTGTATCTTTGTCAAGTTTGTCACACACAACCGACGTTGTTAACGTTTTGACCAACAACTGGAATACGCTGACAGAATGTAACTCGTTAGTGGCAGAAGCTGACAACTCCAAACTTCTTGGCTCTAATATACAGAATAATCAGTACACAACACAATGTAGCTCACATGTTTACGTACTGAACGTAATGTTGATAAAAACACACAATTAAACAAATAACCGTCTCTAAGTGTAACGAATCATTTACGTTAGGCAGAGGCACAACAAGCTAATACGGTGAAAATGATGACAAGCAGGAGGATCACTTAAGCTGGAGTTGGGAGTGGAGTTTAACGTCGACACAATCTGGGCCATTTCAGAGGCGGTCTTCACAGCCAATCACTTGACTGATACTGACAAACAAGGCAGTACGAGAAAATACACGAACTAAATACAACTCAGAAAAAGCAAACAATGCAAAATACAGCAGAACAAAACTACCCTGATTCAGTCGCCTCTTACGACATTCGGCCAGGAAACAAGACCGGCTTATTCTACAATGCTCGCAAGCACACACCGTGCAAAGGGCAACTCAAATCTTCTCAATCAATGTAGCGTTGACTAAGAACAGCAGAGATGAACCTACAGCAACTACGAAGACAGGTGTTCTGCAGCTGCAGGTCCGAAGCTGTGGAACAGCCTTCCAGCTGATCTGCGACAAGCTGACATTAGCTTTCAACGATTCAAACGGCTACTAAAGACACTTTTGTTCGTGTGCTAAGATCACGGCGCATTGTAACTAACTGTCAAAGCCACACCTCATAAGTTCTCTTACTTACTTATTTGACTTAGCTGCCAGGAGTGACTGACAATCAGGTAAGAAAAATCACAGGAGAGATCAAAATGATCATCATATGAATGAACATTGTAATCAATAGACAGAAAGTGTTTCTCTGAACATCGTGCGTCAGACGTCTAACAGCGATCAAAAACACGTTATTTTTGTTTTTTTTGTAGAAGTATAAAGGCAAAAACACAAAATATAATTCTCAACGTCTATCAACTTAAAAACCAACATCCGCCTCCTGTACTACTGCTCGCCACTCGCCAGTGACACAAGTGTACATCAATTACATTCGAATAACACAGCAAAGGGAGGAACGGAGTAGGGTGTAGTAGCATGTTCAAAAACTTTCAATTTCTAGTAAAAAAATAAACTAGAAATCAGCCGCGTCATCTTGATTGATTGATTGAGCATGGTTTTACGTCTCCACCAACACAGTATAGGTTATACGGGCGAAGGTTTTTACAGGTCAGAAAACCCAACCAACAGTATCAAAGTACTGAAGGAACAAATAAAGAAAAAACAATTAACAGAAATAGCAGTGCAACAGGTTTGTCGGTGTTTAAAATCTAACGGTGAGTGGAGCTGCCACCTAGTGGTGGACTACAGGAAAAATGAACACGACATGGCATGGGTGCACAACCACAAAGCTTCCTCTATGTGCACGCCACAAAATGTTCATTAAAATCACATGGCTTAATACCGTTTTCGTGTGCACAAACTCACCAATGCTGACAACTGTTCTGGCCAACTTGTACCAAGTACCAAGTTGATAGCTACTATCCACCATCCATGTACAGTTAGGAGACAGTTTTTACATAGCTGCATATGCTACAGTTTCTCCATACAACGTTTGGTAACTGGACGTTTCGCCGCATCAGTTCGCCCCTGAACGTTTCACTTCATGGATGTATTCAACGTTTTCTGCTTATTCAGTTAAAACCCAAGCACCATCGTTTGGATGTTTTCAACTACCCGTGAGACAGTGTGCACATGTCAAGCTGAATTAAAAAGCTACTCCCTTACTTACTTACCAGTGGGCAAAACGTCTTGGGGGCAAAACGTCTTGGGGGCGAACTGACAAAGGGGCGAAAGTAACGTCCATAAGCCCAACGTTTCACTACAATTCTTTCAGGTGGGTGTGATCTACAGTGTGGGCGAAATGACATGCCACACACTTCTATGCTATCGTTGGTATATGCCATGTTGTCAGTCCTCTTACAGCTGACGGCAGTGCTAAGACAGCTGAATAAGCATAAATTATCAGTTAACTAACAGTGACCCTGACCTTATTTGCTAGCAACCCACGATCGTAAACTCCAAAAAACTGCTTTCTGCTTCTTTAAATGTTTGAATTGCACTGCGAAATGTGCCGCCATTTCAACATAACCTACGTGCCTGTAGCTGCAGCCTGGCTACGATACTGGAAGTTGATTGGCCACACTGAAGATAGCCTATGATATGTCAGTTCACCCCACAATGAAGATAACATTTACGATTAGTTCAAGTCGCTTCTAAATGCACACACTAACTTTGAACGATTGTTCACAAATCTTGATACATATTCAGTGAATCCACATCTGAGAGGCTCTTTATAAAGTGCGTTTCCTACTAAAACCTCATGAAAATGACCTTTAACAGCAGACAACTGCTTGACTGTAAGCAGACCCCAATCAACGGCAACGTGACAAATGAAAAAAAACTTTTCCCTCCAGCCCCAGCACGCAACACCCAATCCCTGCCAAACTTAGCACACCGATACAGGACAGATATACCATTTAGCACCCCCAACAATTCACAAATAGACTTCCATATAACCTGAAATTTCATTAAGATTGGGCGAGGGATATGTCAGTAGGTGGCGATAAAATCCCAATTTTAATGGTCTTTGGAGCTCAAATGCCATAGTCGTGAAATGATAAGTTGAAATTTGATATATTGGCAGTATGCAATGCCAGCAATAGCACTGTTTGCGAATGACATCATAAATAGATCAAATTCGGACAAACAATAGCATAATTTTGGACGTTAGATAAACATTGTCCCAATTTTACGCAAACACGCTGTTCTTATGTTTGACACAAATATGCCAAGTACTTTTCAATATTAATTGGTGTTAAATCAGAAATCATACACAGCATTGCACCCGTTAATCTTCAACAGTCCATTAGCATCATGTGGCGTGTCCAAATGTTTGTCCGATTGTGCTAACTAGGTCAAACACAGCGGCAAATTAACTGTTACAGGCAACCGTTAACGATCATACAGTTTATCCCTTATAGCATACAGTCTCCAATATTTAACCAAAATTAACGCACGGTATGTAAAAGATGCGTTAGTAAAAATGATCACGAGATGTTTACTACTGAAGTAAACGAGTATACCGGTACCCATAAAAACAATACAATCGTAAAATTTTGCAGTTGCAGTAAACACAAAGTTTAGCACAAGTCGCGGCTCAGTCGGAGCAGCCGGAGAAGACGTTAACTGTGATGAGCGACGGCCTCCGTCAGACTCTATGCCGGCCCCTGTCAGACTCTATGGCGGCTGTCAGACTCTCTGCCTCCACCTGATGTCAATGACACACACCAACGACGTCAGAAATGCCGTACAAGACGTCAACAGCGGCGGAAATGAAACACCGGACGCCGACATGCACGGGGCCACACCGGATCCAACGAACATGCACGCAGCGTTAACTTTAGCACAATGGATCGTGTCTGACGCATGCAAAACGCATGTCAGCAAGACATGCCATTCCAGACGAATTTATAGCAACTATGGAGACGGGTGTTTTGCAGTTGCAGGTCCCAAACAACCCTCCAGCTGATCTGCGACAAACTGACATTAGCTTTAAACGATTTAACCGGCTAAGACATTTTTGTTCGGGTGCTGAGATTGCAACACATTGTGACAAACTGCCAAAGCTGCACCTCATAAGCTTTCTTTCTTACTTACTTACAATAAATTAGCTGATACTGTTTTCCGTAAAATCTGTCACACTAAACGTGCAAACGTTCAGCCGAAGCTACATGCATACACCGCACAAAAACACTTAACTGACTGGAATACTCATGAAACAAAAGAGTGCAAGTAACGACAACATGCTTTTAGCTCAACGCCATTACATGCCGCACACACCTTCACCATAACCATTCCACTGCAACTGTGGAAAAACTTCTTAAAGATTAACATATGTTTGAGAAACGGATAACTGGGGAAATCACTACGGCTAACGGAAATGTAAGAGACAACGAGGAACCATTAGCAGCAGCAAGCAGTGAAACTGGCGAACACTGACAACAACGTTCACTTGTACGCAGTCAGAACTCACAACATCATTTAGAACAACAAACTCAACTGCCCACACTGCTGAATGCATGACATGTACAGCAAACACTCAGGGAACATTCACATTGATACGAGTACAAGTCTGGGTACCCGCGTACAGCTTCCAGTAAACATGGTTTGCATGTATTCCAGTCGTGGCTGTTCACATTGACACAAGTACTGTACGAGTATGAGTTACCTGTGAATTTCACTCGTACGAGCAGTTTCTGAGCAGGTCGTGTTTTTATCCAACCCGTACGATGTAAACAACGCAAAATCTGTATTAATTTATTAATGCACGCCATGACGCATATATCAGGTCATAGATTATGTCATTAGTTAATTGTTCATCAGTAGGGGAGTGCGATAAATAAAATTATTAACGATGTAGTAGAATAGTGATTTTTTTGCAAAGCATTCTCTCGATTCGATTTAACTGGAGAGGAGATTGTCCTTGAACAATTGACCATAAATGCTCCACTCGTACGGATGAAGCTCCTATGAGCCGTAAACCGAAACCCTGATTCGGGACTCGTACTCGTACCAATGTGAACGTAGCCTCAGGCACCGTCAGTCAGTGCAGATACGCATGGCACACACCCACCACCAGAGGACGTATAGCTTTCAGTGCAACTACACGGTGTACAGCCAGTTTTACTGTGCTCTGTGTCTAAATGCTTACACAACGTTAATGTAATTTGTAATGTAATGTAAACGAGACAATTATAGAGCATTGTAAGCGGTGAGCTACTACAAAGGCACTTTACAGAGTTAGTAGACTGCTGTTCTGTGCTCGAGAATGATAGCGAAAACAGGTAGGTCTTGTCTTGAGATATTTTCTAAAGGTGCCAAAAGATGTGCAGTCAAGTAATTTATGCAACACAATGACGATGAGCAACACAATTAACTCGAGACTGTTAAACCACTGAAAACTGAGCTGGCCTCACAGCAGTTTCACAGTGTCTGATGATGTGCTGGGTTCAACTGCGAGGCTGCGACAGATCACTGAATCTGCCCAGTGCCATATAGTACATTCACCCAAGACGGGCATGTTATATGATAAAGAAACAGCGGTTTCAGGCTGGGCGTGTTAAGCTAGGCCGGCACCACGTCTCCCAATATACATCCCGACCCTTTGTCCGACATGTGTTTACATCTCTATGGACCTGTAAGCCCTACCAGCTTGTTGTTACAAGAACACAGAGAGTACAACACATGCACAGCTGCCAACTAGCTACAGTAATAGAGTGCTCAGCACACATAACACAAACATCACCCAACTGGAGATGTGTAATAAATACTGCAGCTCTCAACACTGACACTGAGTCGACATGTGGCAGGCACCTTGCTGGCACGAAGGAAGATGGTTTAAAGTGATAGCAACTACTGTCACGAAATATCAGTAAAAAGCCGAGTCCACATTTTGCGGTCGGTGCACGTCATTCGTCAATTGACTGATTCTAATACATATGAATGGGCGATGACAATGCAAACATTTAGTATCACTGACCCTGCTGGTGCATCATCTTGACACCTGCGTCTTTCGCGGCAAGTTGTAGGTCGTCTTCCGGTTCCTACCACACAGCCAGCATAACACTTCACTCCACCGTGTCATTCAAACCTTCAGTCAGCATTCTGCCTGCACCAATATTCACAATAATGTGGCAAGTTGATTGATTGAGCATGGTTTAACGTCTGCACCAACACAATATAGGTTATATGGCCGACGGTTTTTTTACAGGTCAAAATACCCAACCAACAGTATCAAAGTACTGAAGGAGAAAGCTACAAAGGAAAACAACCCAAAAAAAACACAAGGAAAACACAAAATACACATATGGATACACACACAAAATAGTAGACAATACAGCATACAAGTATAACACAGCAAGTCCCCTAGTCTACAATAATATCGGGTGACTAGGGGACAGCTCCCACAGGGCAGGGTCGCTAGGCCTGAACGACAGTGGGGCTGCCGCTGTGGTACCCCTGTGGCAATTAGAGGATGGTTATGGTTTTACGGCATTTTAAGCATGCAAACAGTGGCAGTATCGTGCCTGAAATACTCCTAGCATTTGCCAGTCTTTCTACTTTCACTTATCGTATTTAATGTTGCTATAAATCTGACACGATGGCGTTATGTCATCTGTGCGTCACTGCAACGTTTGAAAACATGGTGTTGAGCAACGAAAATAAGGTTTGATTTAAAGATGTGTTCTAAGTCTGCCATTAATTTTAATTTTATAACATACAAGGAAGTTTGTTGAGTTGTTTCACCAGCTTATACTCAGAATGACCAACTATATGCACTAGGATATGTCAGAATTAGAAAACATAAACATCTACACAGTTGCCGAGTCACAGACATGCAACAGTATGCGACAGACAACAGAACAGATATTACATTACTCAACAAATTAATTCTATATGCACAACCAAACAAAGCACAATGTTTCTATCGCCGTCGGCCGATTTCACCAGGCAACTGACGGTCCATAATGATGACTGCATGACCAACAGATGGTCATCGATATCAGTGGCATCATGGAGTTGATCAGTTTTGTAAACAATACAACCAATTTTGTCTTTGATGGCATAGTCATGCTACAGATATTCAGAATGGCCTGTATCAACCATTGCAGCCGATACAGGACTGAGCCCCAGAGTGCCCAGATGTCAAAATTGCAAATGACGGCTTAACCCGGTCTGGCACAGGATGCTGTATACCCATATGGCAACAGTGGGTGTGTCAAAGGGTTAAAGGTGTCAACACACAACAATCATACACAGCTGATGAAGACGGTGTCACAGTGGATGTATTAGCACACATACATGTTCGTCGTCTGTATCTCCGTGCTCCTCCTCGTACTGTTTCTCGTACTCTGCCAACTCGTCGTCCGTGAACTGCGGCTCATGATCCAATGTCTACACAGACAACTATCGACATTGCACCACATCATACCAATATGAACTGCTACAGAGGGCAACTGTCAGACTTATTGGCCCACAGTTCATGCCATGTTCCTTCCAACAAAAATTATTCCCAGAATCATCACATTTCCTGACGACTTCAGCCGAGGAAAATCTGATGACTCAAGGAGTAATTTCTTGTCGAGGGAACATGGTGCCAATCAAGGAAAAATAAGTTACACTGCTGCATGACATGAGTGGTCCATGGTTGTTTTAATATATCATCAGTTGTAGCAGGTGTTCATATTGTGCCCCTTGACAGCATAAAATTACATTTAGTTTACGCACAATATTGCGACCATGAAACTCGTGATTGTCCCCTTCTGTTGCCACATGCCAAACAGATAACCTATACACCTACGTGTCGTTAAGTATGACCACACTGTGATTTTGAAGCAAAGATGGTCCGTATGAACACAAGCCGACCGATTAGAACTCAGCATCGTTAATGCAATGCAGACCGGTCAACATTAACACTCTTCTCCAGATGAGTACATCGACGATGCACTATGTGTTTCTATTGCTGGTCACATGACCTACTTTCAGCCAATGACAGTTCAGCAATTTTGACGATGACATAACAACAGACTACAACAGTACCTCCCATTCTTCGTCTTTCTTGAACTCATCCTGTCGTGTGCTGTCGAGGAACTCCTCCAGACTGATCAGTCGATCGTGATCTTTGTCGATCTCCTTCATGACGTGCTCTCTCATGCGATTCATCTCTTCATACCGCTCTGTCATGTCATCCTCTGCAGCGTCTGGGTCATAGGCCTTGTCCAGCTAACACCACACACAGACACAGACACAGACACAGACACATAGATACACACATAGACTTACTCACACAGACAGACAGAGACAATCACAGAGTCAGACGCACAGTCTGCGTCTAGTGACCACTGCACCAGTAAGTGTACCCTATGAAAGCAACAATGAACAGCTTGTTGTAGTAGGCAATTAGCCAGCAAGTTAAAGGTAATATACCTAGTGCTGTAACAATCTTAAAATCGAGATCGAAAATCGCGATTTTTTTGGTCAAAATCGACCAAAATCGAAATCGTTACATCTGCTAGTCATGTTTCGATTTCGTCATGTGTCGATTTTTTGCAGCAATTAATGGATGTTACTGGATTAAAAGACTACAATTTTCGTCGGTTCCAGACTGAGTACAGCATTTATACTAAACACGGACTAAAAATCGAATAAAACCGAAATCGCGATTTTTCACTCAAAATCAAATCGAAATCGATTATCTGGCTAAAAGCTCATATCGTCACAGCACTAAATATACCACTAAGTTACCTGGCAGAGCAGAACTGCCAACGTTTGTGATCTATTCACTTCATCATCGACTGTCTTCAGAACCAAACATCAATCAACTGGTGCTAGTTTGACAGCCTCGGCCTCCATCACTATGTGACTGACTAATTAAATCATCTCAATATAGTATATGTGCTGGTGAACTCACCTCCTTCTGAAACAACGCTTCCAGCTCTGTCTCATCCAGTTTACTGTCTCCATTCGTATCTGCAGCAAACGACACAGACAACTACGATATCAGCTTCAGACGTCTGTCTGTCTACCAATTGGCAGAATCTGTCTGTGTGTCTACGACAGTCAGCTCGTCTGTCTACCGCTCACATGTCCATCTGCCCGTCTGTCTGTCCGTCGATGACAGTGCAACTCACCATGCAGATAGAAGAATGTTCGAGGGTCAAAGTCCTTCTTGTTCAGTCCGTCCGACTCCTCCCAGACTTCCTTCAGCTGCTCTTCATTGCCCTGTACACAACCACGCATTATCAGGCCCTGCACACAACCACGCGTCATCGCTACCTCCATTGTCACTCGTACCATTTCTCCCGAAGTCATTTGTTGAGGTAAACTAACTTTTCTACATGGCTGAGCAGTCAACTCATTTTCTGCTATTTATTTTGCAAGAGTTCTTGAGATCGTAACAGCGGCCCCTTCAGAGAACTGGAGGAGACCACCAGGACGCCCTCGTACTATGTGGATAAAGACTATCCAGCAGGACCTGAAATCCAGTAACCTCTCCCTAAATGAAGCACTTGACGTGGCTCAAAATTGTCCGCTCTGGAGACTGACGTCTACATTTGGTGCTGCGCACTCCCAGCGGTGCTTGCCAGAAAAGAAGAAGATGGAGGAGATAAGAAGACTTTACAAACAGTTCTTTGAGTGTTATTCGTTTTACGTTTGACTCGTTACTGCACACTTCAAGCTCTGTTCTCATAACACGGTGAGTTCAGAGTGACCGGGTGGTGTAGTTTAGGG
>Ga0056129_1000443_pt1 | contig 10794 bp, 9 predicted proteins | sample WorMetLIZISLAND1_FD_71118 | JGI IMG/M metagenome (GOLD analysis project Ga0056129, IMG submission 71118) | Marine gutless worms symbiont microbial communities from Max Planck institute for Marine Microbiology, Germany - Olavius loisae LIZARD... ...
CACTACAACACCGTTTCAAAGTTACGTTAATATGACGTTCTATAGTTTCGGCCGTTTTGGCGTGAAGTTTCGGCCGTAACCGAATTTGTGCTAGTTCTTTTCGTCCGTAGCCGAAACCAGGCCGAAACTGCAAGTCAGATCAGTTTCGGCACCGTAGCCGAGACCGCAACCGAATTTCGGTCGGACTCTATATGAGGGTATTTTGTGTGTGTTTTGTTTTATTGATTGTTTTCATTTTATTGTCTTTATGTATTCCACTGTATCTCTTTTAGCTTCTCAGCTACTATTTTAAAATAAACTTGAGATGCAGCCTTCTTGGCTACTGTCAGCATATTTTTATTGAAGTGAGTGTTATTTTAGTTGATCACATTGTGTATGTGGTTCAGGGTTCACCTTGGATTCATGCATGAGTTCCTGAACACGTCGTGCATGACGAACTTGGCGTTTCTTACAGAAGCGGAAGACTCGCCCGATCGTATGTCATCGCACCTTCCTGTCCGAGTCTCAGCTAGCATTGCTCTGATTGTATAAACCTGTATTGTGGTGTTTGTAACTGTGAGATTCTGTTTACCTCATCAGTATTGTCTTGACAGTCTCATCTGCACATTAAGTCAGTAAACTAAAACTTCAAAATATATACTATCGGTAAAAAACATCAAACAGTTAAGTTATCTCTGTTATGACTTCTGGCATTTGAAAATATTTGTTACTGATATATTTTTGTCACTTGCGTTAAATCTTCATCCATTTTATGAAGCATAGTTCAGACAATGAAGCCATGCGAGTGAGTGAATAGTTTGTTTAATGACACATCTGTGGATAAAATGCTATTTCAGTGCCTTAAAGTGATGTGACGAATTTAAACAGAAAAATTGATAACATTGATAAAAGAAGGAGCGTAAAATTGAGTCCTTTTAGCTAATGTAAAACTGATATAATATGCATCATACGAGGTTACAAAATGGGTTTATTTAATAAAATCAATATCAACATGATTGTCAATGCTCTCGAAGAGATATTTATGCGAAGAGACCTTGAAGAATTTGTGTTGGATCGTATCCAAGCTGAGACATTCCAAAACTGTGCTGAACACTGAGTGGAAGAGAGCGGGATTAGCAGGTGATACAGTAGCACTGCATGTTAACAGTGTGAGTTATAGATAGCATTGAACCGATTACAAGCCGAGCTAATGGGGAAGGTTGTTTTATGGAAGACGTGAGTTTATTTAGGTACGTTATAATGGTCACTATTGTGATAATACTGGTGATTTGCAGTGGAGAACTTGCTCAAGTACATAAAGCGACTGGGCAAACAAGGCCGTATCCACAACCCTCACCTGCTGGGCGGAGGTGATGCGGGTCCTGGCCGTCGCTCGATGCACTCAATGGCCAACATCGCTTACACTGCAATGCGCTTGCGCCGCAAGACGTCAGTGTCCGGTATCATCCGTAGGACGTGCTCTATCCAGGTGGAAGCTGGCGACATGCCTGGTAAGAGCTTCCGTTGTTGTTGATTTATTGATTTACGTTAATTGTAACTGTGAAACTGACTTTTCTCAAATTGACTTGGAATCATCCGCATTGCATTCCATTAGTGTGCGATGTCTGGCCATGACATGCCAGTGTTAAGTGGTGGTGGCCTAGCTTAGCAGTAGCCCGTTGGTCTCGATCAACGTAGTTACTCTATGCTGGGCCCAGTTAATACTTGGATGGGTGACCATCTGTGTGCGGGTAAACCATCTTGGTATAACCAGCCACCTAGGTCAACTCAGCCTTTCATCCTTCCAGGGTCGATAAATGAGTACCAGCATACCCTAGGTTAAAGGCGTGAGAATCACCTCTGTCGGGTGGCAGGTAACACTGTGTGATCCCATATGACAATTGATCTTACGAGTGCATTAGAGGCTTGACTATAAAATGGACGTATATTTTACTTTACTTTAAGCGAGACTGCAGATATATCGGGCTCTGCATTAACGTCAGTCTTATACTGACACTAAAGTTATGATTGAGTGACACGGTGTCTTCATACCATAGTGTCGGAGTGCGTAGTTAGTGACGTTTGTGGCTGAGTTTGTGGTCTGTGGAGTACAGCTGTGTGCATGATTCGTGAAGTGAAGCTTATTGTGGCTACTGTGAACGCATTGCATCTTTGTCTCACGTTGTCATCAGTAGCATGATACACTTAGCAGCTTGGATGCATGCTCTTGTGATTGTGAATTTGTGAGACCGAGTCAGAGTCACGGGTGACGTCTCCGTATACATGTATAAGTAAGTAAGTAAGTAAACTAGATTTTATAGAGCAGTATCACCTAACGCATTTTGTGTTATAGTTACAGTTAATCTGCACACAGCAGCGGCTGTCACTAGTGTATGAACTAGGGACCTGCGAAGCTTCGTGATTCAATTCGATTTCGAATCGTACGTCGAGATTCGATTCGTATTGATGGTCCGATTCTAAATTTTCGAATCGTCCGTGCTGTCAATCGTCATTCGTAAAGAAACGATTGGTGGTGGTGAAATTTGTGTTTAAAGTCTACTTTGGGAGTAAAATAAGCATACAACAGCATTGTTTGACGCGTTTTATGACTGAATTGAAATAAACAAGTACTCAGTTCGGAGTTCCATAGTCCGTACATCAGTCTCGTTCGTCACAAATACAAAATACCGATGGATTAAATATTTGCTGTAAGTGTAACAGGCTATATGGTACTCCTGCAGTCCGTTAGGCTGTGTTATGGCTTGCGTGGTATACGGCCGATTTGATTCGAAGATTCGATTCGAAAACGAATCGGATGGCCGATTCGATTCGTGATTCGATTCGAACGAAAAAAAACGATTCGCAGGTCCCTAGTATGAACGTGTGCTGTAGGTTGTCAGCCAAACTGAGGCACGTTTAGCAGCAGTAGTTGTGTTTCTTCTGCTGTTTTTTTTACGCAGAAATATTACTTACAAGTATTTGCAGCGTTATGGCCATAATTCTACTAAGAATTTGGCCGGAGTTACCAAAATTAGTAGATAAATCGACAGAGTTTGGGGTTAATGTTGGAATTTCTTTCACAGTGATTCACCAGGTGGCGCCACAAGGTGTTTTTGATCGCAATTTTAATGGGTTGTCATGCCGGATTGGCAAACACCATTTATTGCCATTTTCCAGTTATTACTCTTATCAATCTGTTGTTTTGGTAACTGAAACTGCTATTGGGTAATTATTTTTTTGAAGCCGTATTTTTGAGGTTACAGCTGTAGAACTCAACTAGCAAATTTGTATTGTTCTTATTTTACTTCTTATTATTAATATTACTATTTTTAATTTTATTATTATCTAAAATCGGTCTGTATCACTTTTTTGTATAGATTTCTCCCACCTCCTTCCACGCAGTATGCGTTCAAGTGCCGGTGAGTCGATCAGTTGGTCCATTGATTGGTCGGTAAATATGCATGGGGCTAGTTACTGTGGTCCGCCATGTCATCGTTTTACGCTAGATAACGCGACCTGAGTTTCAATTAATTTCATTTAACAGACCTTTCCACTCTGCACTGATGCGCGCTGTCTCCAGCAATGATGTTTCATTAACTGTTTTTTTGGAGTTTAGTTACATTTATCTTTGTTGATTTAACAAATTCATTTTTGTTACAGCTGAACTTTTTCCAAATAATGCATGATATTACTTCATGCGCACATTTGTCAGTAGATTGTTTGTAAAGCTATTGTAGTTGGTAATTCGTACCTGTTTTGTAATGCTTGAATTTGATTTGTTTCCCATTCTGCATCAGCCTTCTGACAAATGGTCAGGGTTTTACGGAATTTTAAGCACACAAATTAGTAGCGGGTATATCGTGCCTGCAATGGTTAAAGTTTACTAGTAAGACAATGGCGTGTATAAAAGAAACTGTTCGTTCAACATGTATATTATGGCTTGAGATTAGAAGCTGTATAGAAATTTTGACGAATGATCGAATGATATCAAAATCTACACTATTGATGGGTGTATGTTCTACAGTTAATAAAGCATTACAAGGTATACATACTGGGATATCTTTATCCTTCAGGAGATCAGAGTGGGTTAGATAATAGATATGTATGACCTATTTTGAGACGACTATAAATAGTTTGTTGACAGCATGACCTTATACTCAGATGAGAACAACAGTTTGACAATTTTTTTTACAATGAAACAGACTGTTGTGGCATCTGTGACAGAGCTTTATAATGCTGACTGACAGGCAGATGTTGATGATGTTGATGAAGCTACTGATAGCTTAGAGTATGGACAACCAGTGTGACTTTTGATCAGTCAGTTGTATTGCATTTTGGAGGGTTTGGACATACATTGGCCAAAATTGCTCTGGATGAGATAATAGTTAATACATGAGTCGTCTTACCTGCTGTGCAAGCTACTGAGCATTAAAGGTGTATTTTTTTACTTAGTTCACCTGTGTGGGTTGAGTGATCGGTCAGTTCTTCCTGCGTCTATGTATTTATATCTATGGCAGCCTGCAGTTGTATGGATTCAGATAGTCTGAGTAGAGATCTCGTCAGAACTGCTAATAGACGCTGATTTGATGTGCATTGAGTCTGCTGTACCATAGTAATCATAGGAAAAGCAGAGTTAGATACCAGTAGTTGCTGCAACTTGTTGCCGATGATGCTGACATCTAAACGACTGTAGTGGTCTGCATTCTCTGGAGACATATGAAAGTCGTTTACAGACTTGGCCCGACTCACTGTGTACTGCAATTTCCTAGTTATCTGCTGGCATTACTTAACAGACTTCAGAGGAGGCACAGTGTGTCCTGTTGTAGCCAGACCAACACATCATGTTTTATCTAGTTCAATGCAGCACTGATCTCTAGTACTGTGACACGTCTTAGATGGCAAATGTTGATTTGCAGCATTCTCTGTTGTCGTCTTCGTCATAGTTCTTAGACTGAATTCCAGTTTATCTCAGTAATTATTGGTCTTTTGACAAGTTCTTTGTGTATATAACTCTTTCACTTGTTCTGCCTCAGTCTGCACGTCTTCCTCGCCCAACATTTGTTCTCTTCTTTGATTCATTACCTTTGTGAGATGTGATGCTGTGAGTTTATTGGCATTTTACAGTCTGTCTATGTCTTTCTGCTTGTTGGCAGCATATCCAAAAAGTTTTGGATAGAGGGCTTATCATGTGCAATAGTTATTACAGTTTTGCACTGCAGTTTGGAACTATCCATTAAGTTGGGAATTTTGCACCTTTTTTGTTATCAAACCTTTTATCTACCAATGATATTCATGTGATATTGCCATCATTTCGTAACATCCTGTTGTGTTGTAATGTGAAAGTTATGCTGACTTGTTATTGCTCTTGAATATCTCATCCTTCATAATTTTGTTGGCTAATCTAGGATCAGTTTTGTCAAAATGCGAAATGAACAGATTTTTGGAATTGCAGATATTGTTGACCCAGGCTATATTTTACTGATATCGGTCTGAGTCACCCTGTCACCTAGTTTCATAATTATAACAACATCCGGAGGTCTTACCCATTCTGGGTTTCTTGCCACACCAATTGTTATCAACTCAGACATAATTGGTGTCAACTTATAAATAGTTCAGTCAGCAGACAGCAGACATACCATAACTCAGCTTTTGAGTCCATGTTATTAAACTCCTGTATCATATCGTATCGTACCATAAATAACAGATGTAGATGTTCAGTGTTGTATGTGAGTAAATTTGTTACTTATCATAAGTGTAGGAATTTCTTTTCTGGCTTTAGGGGAGTTAGGAGTCCTCTAAATTTCAAGAGTTGCATGCCAGTGTAGCCGTCTTTCTGGTTGATTTCTCTTACCTTATGCCATGCCTTAGGCCATGTTTCCATTATGTGCAGTTATAAAATGATCCATCAGGTCGCTAGATTTTAACCAGTACAAGCCAAATGGAAGAATTCTGTTGCAGTCAGTAAATGCCCGATAAAATGGGACATCTGGACAGAGGTTACAACTGTTAGCACAAGTTGCTCGTATTACATCGTGCCTGATTACTCTTGGCTTGAATGGTAGTACCCGTTGAGTTTTGCATCACATAATAGAGGTCTTGTATGCATATTCAGCACTTGGAATTATAATCTTTGTGTTTTGGATGTCTACACGGTAGTTTTTATTTAGATGCTGAAATCGCGGCACATTGTGACTAACTAGTGTTAAAGCTGCACCTCATAAGTTTTCTTACTTACTTAAAGCCATGTTGTTCTCAGAACTACAGTGGATGAGCTGGAGAATTTAGTGGACATTGGCTCATTGCATGAAATCTGTATGTTAGAGACGGGTGAAGCTGTAAATATGTGATCGATTGGTGTTGCACTGATTTGACAAACTACTATCACCACTGACATGCACTGATGTGTCTTTCAATACACAGTTTTTGCTGCATGTCTTGATTTTCTGCATGGAAAATCAATCCTTTTCAGAAGTTTTCTTTTGATATTAGTAAGATGTGCATGAAACTAATGTCGTTGATCCTACAGAGTGGCATTTTCTTAATAACATCTTTTGATCTAGGTACTTTATTCAGCCAGATTGTTTGCATCTTACATATCAATTGCTAGTTTCACCAGTTATTTGTGAGTTTGCGAATATATTTTGTATTTTCTTGCATAACAGTTTTGTTGCATTTTATTCATATTATAAGTGCTGGAATGTGTTGCATTTTGAATATTTTGTATTTTTTCCACAAACACCTTTGTTTTATAAAGTTACGATTAATGCTAATGTGTTAGACCTAATCTTTGATATTGCTGCATAGGAGCAATTTATGATAGGTGCCTATACAATCTCGTAAAAAGTTAGCTATTACTAGATCATTAGTCAGTCTTCTGAGGAATATAGCACAAAAGTGAAAAAAATATTTCTATGCTACTTCTATATAGTTAGCTCTGTTTATAATAGTGTTGTGAAAGTTAGAGACATTTCCTGTTGTGACTACATGTATTAGTTGTGTTGTTATATGCACGTTTTGTTTTCTTTTGTGTTTATGATGCAGATATGACTTGTGTTTAGTGATTGAATTGTAGACGGTCAGATGGATTTTTCGTCAGGAAGTGGATCACCGTCAAACTCAATTTCTAGTCCTGGTGTGTCCTTGCCACCTGGAGGGCTGTTTGGTCAGGCACAGCAGCCGGCCAACTACCCTCACTTGAAGGGTGAAGACGATCCTTCGGAGGACATAACGTCTATGAACGAGAAGATGTATGAAGGCATTGACTGTGCCGACCTTGTGGAACAGTTGAAGGACACGGACACACTGCATGAACAGGCCGACATCATCCATTACCTTTACACCACAAAGTACGATCACCGACCTTTGTCACTTCTTAGATGCTGTCATTCATATGTTGTGATCCTATTTCAGTATTTTAAGCCACTGCTGACTGTCGTCTTTCTTTACTGATATTTATTATGCACATGTTGGTCAATGTTGTTTTTGGCTAGAAAGAAAATCGTCCTTGAGAAATGATAGCATATGTCTACTAGAACACTCAGCCACCCGCTATGCCACTGCCCATGCTAAAATCTTAGGCCACTGGGAAGAGAAGCAAGGCAATGGAAGGGGATAATAAGTTATACTTTTAATAACAACTCGAGATTGAAGTTATGGAAATTACCGGTTTTAATTGACGGTAATGAGCTGAGCTATCGATCTCAACTTTTGAGTTTTAAACTACAAAGTGTATTCAGTTCTATAGTGAGTTGTCATTGTTCAGGTAAATGCTTGCATTTTGTTGTTGTGTTAGCATAATTATAGTGGGACAGTGGACAGACTGAAGGGCTGGTGACCCAAAAGTATAACATTACTACAGGCTTTGACAAAGGCATGAAATTCTGTGGCAGCCTGCATTGATTTTGTTACTGATATCACTGCTGGTCTGAATCATCTATGGCTCTGAAGAACTGTTTGTTTTACGTGTATTTGCTTGCTTGTGTCAGGGGTCCGGACTGGGACACTCAGATGGAAGGTCGGCCGGGCTGTAGGGTACGTGACCTGCTGACTGAGCTGTATGATAAAGCTGGGCACGCCAAGCAGTGGTGGCTAGTGCGTCACACAGCCGGCATGCTGCGCAAGAAGGTGGAGGATCTGGCAAAGGCAGCAACCGACATCATTGTGCGTCAGAAACAGCTGGCCGTTGGCCTGCCTCCGGAGCCGCGAGAGAAAATCATCACCAGGTGTGGTGTCTTTCAGAAGGTTGTCCAGTGTGTAGAGTAGTGTGGCATTGTGCTGTATTTGTGTTGAGTCTTTTTCTCAGCTTCAAAATGATCATGTAATGTGTTGAGTGAGATATTGAACTGTGCTCGGGAACTGACTTGCTGCTTCTTAGCTTTGGTGTTTTTCTAAGTTTTTTATTTTCTCGTCACATGCAGTCAACTAAGTTTCGGCATACATTGAACTTACCATGCTTCATCATACACAATAAACTTAACTGATACGTCGTTAATGAATATAATTAATTAATTAGCTGTGTGACCATCTGACATAATTTTTCCTTTATTGATCTTTGCTTTGAATACGATAACTCTGATACGATAACAATAATTCCTTCTTCTCTTATTTTCAGAATAAGTAGAAAATATTGATATGTACGACAGTATTTTTGACTTTTGCCTTGAAAAAGACTGAAATGATCTCATTTTGTTTTGTCAAATACAACAGAATAAATCACTTAGTGATGTATTGCATTATGACACAATAAAATGATAAATTACTGTATGTTTGACCTGTGTTGTAATTTAAAATCATGATATTAATTATGCTGTACATTATGTACACTTTTGCTTGTTGACTTCAGACCGTTGCCGCCCGACGACTTATCGGGAATTATCCACGAAGCTTGCGGTGATGATAACAGTACAGCGATGTTGACCCAGGTATGAGACATGATTTTGCCATTACATCATAGGTCGTCTTTATGATGTTTAGTTTTGTGTCTGCTATATAGTCATTGGTGTCAGTGAAAGCTGTTAGTTATCGAATGATACTACCATGTGTGGAATAATGATGTGAGATGGACAGCCAAGCAACTGCACCTTTTAGCTGTTGTTCAAGCACGGCGTTTCTCCCTGTTCGGCCACATTGCACGAATGCCAGATGAACCAAATGCCAAGAAGATCTTAACAGCTTTCTCTGTTGGAGAACTGGATGAGACCACCAGGACGTCCTCATACTTCGCAGATAAAGACTATCCATCAGGACCTGAAATCCAATAACCTCTCTCTGAATGAAGCAGTTGATGTGGCTCAGAATCGTCCACTCTGAAGACTGATGTCTACGTTTGGCACTACGCACTCCTAGTGGTGCATGCCAGAAATGAAATGATAATGATGATGATGTCCTTTAGTTATAAATGTAGATGATTTTCTTTTGTTTCACTGTAGCTATTTCAACTGCTTTGGTTTTGTTTAAATTTTCGGCCTCTACAATCTGTAAAATAACTCACAAATGCCCGAGGTCTCATTTGTTTCGTATGGAGAGACACTGCACTGCATCGGCATATCCCTGTGGTATTTGTTGGAAATCTGAGCAGTTAAATTAAAGTCAAAATCAACCACTTCTTTGCTTTTCTGGAGGTCCCTCTAGATCTAAAGAGGAACTTTGAGAAACTGGACGGCCTTTCTGTAGACTGCCTGAAAGCGTCACAGTTCTGGGCAGGTGAGTGTGAATTAGGGAGTACAGTAAATGAAATATTTGATATGTGATCTGTGAAGTTTTTTCATTTCATCTGCTATTGACATTATTTGGTTATCACAGGAGATACTTGTCTATCTGGCAATGTTCATTCGCACTGAACCGAAGCTGTTCAATGAAATGTTGCGCATTCGTGTCGGCCTAATTATTCAAGTTATGGCGTCTGAGCTTGCCCGCACTCTCAAGTGTTCCGGTGAGTTACTGGAGAATCGTATAATTTTATCGTCATGTCCTGATCCCTGCGACCCCGGCAGAGTTGGCCTCGAGTGGTTTTGCGACCAAGCCTAACCAATGTGCATTAAGAACACTTAAACCGTGGAGTAGTGTAAAGTCGTGGGCCCCGTGTGGGCTCAGGAGCGCCGTAGAATAGGCCCACCTCGTTTCCTGGCCGAGTGTTGTAGAAGGCGACTGAACCAGGATAGTTTTGTTTTGCTGTGTTTTGCATTGTTTGCTTTTCTGTGTTGTGTTTAGTTTCTGTATTGTCTGTATTTTTAATTTGTCTTCTGTCCTGTATTTTCCAGCATGAATCAGCACTGTATAGCCTAAGTGTGCCGATGTGCCGTTAAGAAACTACTCACTCGCCCACTCACAGTGAAGTCGTAGCCACTGCAGGTCTCAGTGACTCATAGTGCTGGCATAGTACCTGGATTACTGCAACACAGCCTCGTAGTGCCGGCAGACGTGGCTCATCATTGTATGGCTGATGTAGGTGAAGACGCATCGGATCAACTGCTCAACTTGAGTCCTTTTGAGATGAAGACTCTACTGCATCATATTCTCAGTGGCAAAGAGTTTGGCGTTTCAGCAGGTTCGACTGTTTTTTGTCATCTCTGCTTCCTGGGTTTTAAGTTCTCGTTGTGTACCTGGCATAACGTGGAAGGTTGGGTATACGGTCGTTTCCCGGATGGTTACTATCCCGGGTGGTTTTTTTCCCGGAAAGACGTTTTCCGGATAGTCTTAAGTAAGTAAGTAAGTAAGTAAGTAAGAACATTTCTAAAGCGCTAATTACAAAAGTCACTAGGCGCTGAGGTCCCATAACCCAAACAAGTGGGTCTTCAATCGCCGTTTAAACTGTCC
>Ga0056129_1000444_pt1 | contig 10794 bp, 11 predicted proteins | sample WorMetLIZISLAND1_FD_71118 | JGI IMG/M metagenome (GOLD analysis project Ga0056129, IMG submission 71118) | Marine gutless worms symbiont microbial communities from Max Planck institute for Marine Microbiology, Germany - Olavius loisae LIZARD... ...
GAGGCCATTGGGCCAGGCGGACCGGCTGGTCCACGAAGAAGCCCATCCGATTCTTCCATTCTTGAAAGTGTTGATTGTACCAGAGTCTATGACGATTTGTGGTAAATCGTTCCATCTGTCTATGACATGGTGGGAGAAAAAAGGATCGTCGCAAATCAAGATGACATCGCGGTTTATTAATCTTTGCAGTATGGTCTTGAGTGTTCGTAACAGTAGTGATTGTGAAAAAGTGACCAAATTGAGTAGATGACCATCCTGTGTAAAGCTTGAATAATACCTGTAGTAAATCTGCACGACTCCTTCCAATGATAGGCCTAAATCTGCCTATACATAGCCTACATATACAGTAGAATATGTTGAAGTTATCTGGTCATGACTTGAACGTCTCGACCAGGCATTGTCTAGAACGTGTCCTCTCAGTCTCGTATCGGATTGATGGCACTGACGTCTCCGTCCCGATCGATACTTTCACTCCAACGTCTCTGATTCGTCTCAAGTTTAGCCAGTGTGAAATCTCGGTCTCATCTTAGTCTAGACTATAACTATAACGTCTTGATCCCAGCATCATACGTCTCATTTACAACCCTGATGCACATCACTCATTCTGTGTAACAGTTCAGTTAGTTTCTCCTTTGTTTTTGTCCTTCAGGAAACAAGGATTTTGGCAATTGGCCTCAGGCAATATAATGAGTGAACCACGACTTTCTCTAGTTCATTAGATCACATCATACTGCTCTCAAAAGCAATCCACAATTGTCGGCTCAATATGCTCTTGTAGGATTTACCACTAAACTGGCATTTTACCGAGCTTTTTTAATTGGTGTGTGTAAATGCAAAATAGACTGGCAAAAAGCGGCCGCAACCGAAACACATAATTGTTCTATATTCATTTCATAACTAGAGATAAAAATCTGAACGATGTTAACACGATTGTACGATCAACACAGTCATCATTCCACCAAGTACTCTTCATCATCATCATCATCAATGATCTCGGCTTAATTATACACGACTGCATCATCGATTTCGTCTCCGGAAAACAGCAGCCATAGACAAAGTCTTTGCAGGTGACGACGCCAACGTACTCAGGACATTATAATCAGCAGTTAGATCAATCATCCACACAGAGATACAGAGAGCATGACTATAATTCTGATGCCCACTGTTACCATAATGGGTACAACTATAAAGCATAATGTGCCAGACCAGGCTGTCATTTGTAATTTTTGATATCCGGGCACTCTGACGCTCAGCCCTGAGCGTCAGAGTGCCCGGATGTCAAAAATTACAAATGACGGCCCGGTCTGGCACAGGATGCTTTATAGCTGTACCCATTATGTCATCAGTGGGCGTCAAACAGATAATGGCAAATGCTGCTGAAACCCAATGGTACAACACTAATGTTCACTAGACAACAGCGGCTGCTGCTATGCGCTCGTGTGCTGAGCGACTGGTGATTGGCCGGGCTGGGGAAATCCACCACCGCGACTACTGCCGGCCGGCCCAGAGCCAATGCCCCCTACGCCTGCCATTCCCCCTCGCGCCATTGATAAACCGCCAACAGTTGCTGAGCCACGACCACCTGCATACCACACAACCCAGACCAGTTCAACAGTGCACTTAAAAAGTGGAGTCAAAAATATACTGATTGGGAGCCAAAACAAGAAAGCCCAGCTATTGCAGAGAAACCCAAGCGATGCTTCTTTAAGCATTGGGCAGTTTATCTAAGAACAGTGAGGCTTCTTATTATGTAACTTGCAGTTAACAGCACGTTACAAGTAAGAAGTTCAGAGGCCTAAATAAACCAGTAAATGCCAAAAAGTCTATACCCCACTTGTGTTTAAGGCTCCCATTAGGGACGATTCAGTTGGAATTTCGTAACGATAGTTAGACTCCAGAGATTAGAATCGGTGGGATTGGGGACTATCAGATGGTGAAAGAATATCGACAATATGTTAAGCTGTTTTGATACAATACCGGATTATGACGAATGGACTGTCACCTTTTGACAGTACATATTGTGCTTACACAATATGCATAGCATCAGGAAATAAAATTTAAATGTTAGTAAACGAACGTCAAATATCTGCAGCTGGGTTTAAGCATATACGTAGTAATTGTTATACAGGAGAACGAACTGAAACACGGCCAGAAGTATTCATGCACTGTACTGGGCGCCATGTGATTGTAAGTACAGAGACGCGGAGGACATGTGTATAATAGGTGTTGAGCATTATTACATTCAGAAATCTGACAACACACTGCTACTAGCTAAGTGTTTTCATTCATGCCAGTATATTGCAATGCAGCTAGAAATCAGTTCCACTTTCCATCAGTAACACAACATTAACTTCAACCTGGGTGGTCTTGGTTGCCTACAGGATGGTCACCAGCATCGAGGCAGATCAGCTTATGGCCCCATCTGTAACCCGGTGTTTCCAAGGACTCTTGCAAACTATAACAGAATAGATGAATGCAGCACAGCCAGCTACTGAGACGGTGTGACGGTGGGTACGAAAGACAGAATGGTCTAACCACAAGGTTTCCTCCTCTTTCTCCTCAAACCTGACAGCTCCATGACTGACCACGCGGCAGCAATCAGTTAAATGGTTTGTATATTAGTAAGATATCAGGCACTGTCGACTATCAAACAGTCTACAGGACGACAGAATACCAACCTGTTTTGGGCGAAGGTCCGCGAGGTCCGTACGGTGAAGGTCTAGAGGAGCCGCTGTCAGTCGAGCGGTTTTGCCTTGCAGCAGCGACATTACTGGCAGCCGTATCATGCATCTGCTGCTGGTGTGACAGGTACACACCAGCAACGCCAGCACCACCGCTGTTGACGACATCACTGCCTCCGCGAATACTTGTCAATGTGCCATCAGACCCTGCATCAAGAACAGCTTCACTAGCTTACAAGCACACTCAGTAACACTGAACAGCTCTCTCTCACAGCAGAGTCCAGACAACAGGGTGAACAGAATTCTGTTCAGATTTGTTTTTTTACCCTTTAACGCACACTGGTGCCATATGAAGCATCCTGTGAAGCTATGAAGCATCCTGTGCCAGACCGGGTTAAGCCATCATTTGTAATTTTTGACATCCGGATACTCTGATGCTCGGCCTTGAGCATCAGAGTGCCCGAATGTCAAAAATTACAAATGACGCTTAATCCGGGTTCACACAGGATGCTTTGTAGCTGTACCCATATGGCAACAGTGGGCATCAAAGGGTTAAGAACTGAATCGATCACTAAAATCTCAATGATGCCACCAGTTTTTCCATAATAAACTGTGGCTAATCCCAACTGTGACCTGCTAACCAATACCAGTCGACTGTTCCACCAATGAGAACTCTAAAGGCAATCAAAGCTCTGTTGTTGCCGGCCGGCCGGTCTGTGTGAAACAGCTGTTGATAGCAAGGCAATGAGAGAGACTGGCTACACAATCTTTGTTACAGTCATACATATGTTGTACCCTGTAACACAAACTTTGTACCCAGGTTCTTGTTACACATCAGCCAGACATTGTACAGTGTCGAATTATTACACCGTTTCCTGTGCAGTGTGCAGACATTGTGCCACTCAGACGTCAAAGAAAGCTGCCAGAATTCAACAACAAAGCAGCCTCAAACTACCTTTAAATTACTGGAACTTTAAGCACGCCTGCCTGCCATATACGGTTAACAAGGTAAGCTAATCAATGCACTGTGAGAGAAACAGCAAGAGGAAATGTAAGTCTCACTAACCGTCAAATGTATTCTGGGGCGGTAACGACACCGATGACTGAATATCACTAGCTGTGAGGCCGTGCCTGTGTACGCCAGCCGGCAGTGCACCTCCAGCCACGGACGATGGTTCGTAGACCGACCGAAATGTGTGCGAGTTCGGATTCATTGTCTCATTCTAGAAGTACACAACACATCACAAATCACATGCCGGCTCTCTCCGTGCATTAGTTCACATGGTTCCTACTACTTTGTAGAATTCATTTTCCTGACTTTTCCAGACAAAATGAATGATTTTCGCTGACTAATTTCTTTACGCACGACACCAAATAAACCAATAGTGTGTGCATCAGTCTACAACAAAAGTTTGTTACACTGTAAAGTATAGTGCACAATGGTTGTTACCAAACAGTTTCAGACCTAATGGTGTGTGGATGGCATGCGCTGAATACCTAATACAAACGATTAATTTAATAACTATAAAAGTGTAGGCCTAGGTCTTTTTTTTATTATTTTCAATAGATTTTGATTTTTGCAATGTGGTACTTCCCTGACCCTCTGAATTTTCCCTGACTTCCGCACTTCCCCTGACCATAGGAACCATGGTTCATCGTTCTTCAGAGCTCGATGTCATAAAATATGCTTCAAACAACAATAAAATGAACAAATTCTGTTATATTTTTGCGTAAACGGCTCAGATAATTAAGCCATCATTGAAAGAGGAGATATACTTCACTGGTGCCACTAACTTACCCAAAACGTAGGACTTTTGCCATTTTGTGCTTACTGGGGTAATGTAACTCGTGCTGTTAACCATACGACAGATGACATTTGTGATACTTTGTTGTTTTAGCATGCCAATTTTATCAAACGCCTTTCATGGCAAACAGTTTGATCAACTATGTGAATTTAACAGCAAACTAATGACAACTTCCGAATGACGGATGTCTCTCGTAAGTGATCGGCCAGTTTAGAGACGAGCCGAGTGCAGATTACTCACAAGAGCAGCAGCAGCGACTCCTTGTGGCTCAAAGCCGCTCATCGTCAACGACTGTCCACGTGCCACCTCGCTCGGCAGCGGTATCGGAGCGGGACACGACTCTTCCGGTTGACTGCTGGACGACACCAGGAAGACGGTTCCCGCGTGCTGGTTAGCGAAGCCAAACGCCGGTGATGTTCGCTGCGGCCCGTAGAACGCAGTCGTCGGCTGATGGTAGCCGGGTCCAGTGCTGAAATGATGAGGAGACTGGGAGTGATCAACCACCGGCGAATCACTCTGACCGACGGTGTACTGGGTGACAGGCGAGCTACTGGTGCCGGCGTACACGAATCCAGGGTTGCTGGGAGGTCGCACAGCCTGACCTGCCACAAGTCATCAAACACAGCCACACATCAGTCATACCCCATGTAACACCAGGTCAGACGGTTGACCCTTCGTACTGATTGATGACTGATGAAAAATTTCTGTTCAGATGCAACTCACAACCGACCTTAACCCTTAGATGCCCTCTGTTGCCATGGGTACAGCTATAAAGCATTCTGTGCCAGACCGGGTTAAGCCGTCATTTGTAATTTTTGACATCCGGGCACTCGGACGCTCAGGGCTGAGCGTCAGTGCCCGTATGTCAAAAATTACAAATGACGGCTGAACTGAGTCTGGCACATTAGGATGCTTTACACCTGTACCCATATGGCAACAGTTAGCGTCAGAGGGTTAAAGATGAATTGAACTGAGTAGTTTAATGTTCTGCTCATGCTCATTACATTACAGCGACAATCTTCCCAGCCAATCTATTGTCTGGTACAAAACAGCCAGCCTTCTCAGCCAATCACTCGACTGACATTGACAAAACTGAACATACCACAACCAGGGACTGCACAAAAACCTAAACAACGATGAAGAGATCTACTGACATGGCCTTTTTCGCCATTCAGCCAGTAAACAGATCAGATCTATTCTACAGCTCCTGGAACCTCTCCTGTCTGTCAGGATGTGCAGTTTTAATCAGCAACAAACAACTGTAGATGACAAAAGTAACAATAACTCAGTCGTTATCACATAACACAGACATTGAGCTATCAGTGAGAGCAGTATCAAGTGGCTGTAGCTCGGTGTATTGTGTTCAGACTCCACAGTGGCACAGTCTGTCTCACTCTCACGATACAAGTCTGTTATTGGTTACATTTATCAATTCATCTACACAGCACAGTAGACTAATGAGTTGTGCCATGGCAGATACATACTGTCCAGCTCAATCTGAGACTCCTGTAGGAAGTGAAAGCTTCCTTGCATTGATGACACGATGTCGTGCAGAGGGCGCTGTGGCCGTTGATTGAACACTGGCGCCGCCTGGTGGGCTCCAAAGTAACTATTGTTGTAGACGGCAGCAGTAGCCGCCGCTGCCGCAGCAGCAGCCGTATCACTCTGAGCCGACGACCATTGGCTGTCCAGCGCAACATGTGTACCATATGATACACTCGACGGGTCATCAATGGTGCCTGATGTCACCGCCGTTACAGGCCGTGGTGACAATGACGCCACTCCGGTCTCCATGATAATGTCTACTGTCACTGCGGTAGGCCGTCCACTGTTGACTGCATTAGAAGACGCAGCATCCGTTGTCGACGACATACTCCTCGATGCCGATATAGCTAATGATGCCAGGTCCGATGCACTGTCAGCCGATGCTGAAATAACATATCACACAAATGCCAGTTCAGCAGCGGATCACAAACATGCTGGCAGTTCTGATGTACAAAGTTCAGAGCACGTCCACTCCAAGTTACCTGTGCCTCAGAATCACGGAGTGTCTACAACCGAACCCTAGGCCTCGTTTGTCTGCCATCCCGCTGATGACAGACTTTTCCGGGTGTGTTTTACGGTTTTGTTTTCAGCACCGTCTGCCATGTACAGTTCTGATCAGCAACTGTCTGTTTTAAAATTGAGACTTAAAATGTTCTCTTTGTCCAAGCTTTCACTGAACACTGATCCAAACTGCCGCCAGCACCTCTACAGTTATGACCATATGGTGCTGTACAAATTGGATTATTGATATTTATTATCATCATTTTAGCCCCTCCGTACTAACTTTCCAAGGGTAAAATATTCAAGACTAAGCAACACCACAACCGCTTTTACTCGGATGTGAAAGTGCTGTGGAAGGAGACCACTTTCCAGTTGGAGAGCCACTGACAGCCGCTGGATCAGGTACGTTGTTTCCCTGGTGTCTTCAGTGACGGCTGTCATTCGTCGGCCCAGCTCCTGCACCAATTCCACTGCTCTGTTGTTCCAGGTAACAAGTATGGCAACTGGTACAAAGATGTGGCTGTTGGCCAGCTGCCTGTATTTGCCTTCCTTGTTAGCAGCAGTTATTATTATTAATAGTTTCTGAAATGATTACAGGACCAGTTAATCTGAACAACTTCTCTTGAACAAGTAACAATCATCAACTGACACTCGTCTGGTTCAGAGGTGACCGCGAGCTGCTGGTGGTTCGACTCGGCGCTGGTAGGTGGCGCCACAGCAGCGTCGAGGCAGTGACTAGTGTCGATAGTTTCAATGAGATCATATAAAGCCGAGTATGTTGTGCCGGCGATGGGACAGTCAGCATGGTCGAGATACAGCTGAAGATGCTCCGCTGCCGCAACCAGCTTCAGCACGAAACTGTGAAACCACACACAATCAACAAGATCAACTCGACAAATTACTGCTATTCATTCAACTTCACAGGCTTATTAAACTCCAAAATCATATGTACTGAACAGTAAAACTCAACTGTTATTCATACGTAGCTCTGAGGTGTGTACATGCAGAGCTAGGTCTATTAACCTTCGTCACAGTGTGAACTATTTTAATTCTGTGATTTAGAAATAACCCTATTTAATGACTTACTTTATGTTAGTACTTTACTATGTGCCTAACGAATCTGTAGTTTGTGTTTTCATCTGGTGCAGCGACAGCACGATATCAACATTTTAAAATGCTGTCACATGACTCATGCCACAGCCCCTGAGAGTTGTTTCTGTCCACAGGCTGACAATGTACAAGGCATATCTGCCTGTCAGCATTGATTTCAATCCTTACGAAGATGTAACTAGTTACCATATTTCAGAAAGCTGATCTCAAAAACGACTTTAAAAGGTCACTCTCGGTAACAGTACAGAAAAATTATAATTTCCTGTTGGCAGCTGATAGTAACTATGGATCTATCTTGTACTGTTTTTGAGACGCAGCAAAACATGGATTGAAACTGCGAATATTGACATAAAACCTACATTTTATGCTGCCACTGAATATCTGTCCCTTCGGAATTTCACACCTTGATATGATGACGAAGTACTCCGGTGAAAATGACTGTCCGTGTGTACACATTATGTTGTAAACTATACAATACATTAACAGACTCAGTGCACACCTGTCCTTGCCTTCATCACGTGTTGGCGCAATCAATTGATAGAACTCATCTAATTGTGCTAATGACTCCTCACTCACAGCCTGCACCACACGACACACCAACCAGTATTTCATCATTACATCTCAGTACATTTATGTCAACAGACAAGTGCAGCCGAAGCTTCAGTTCTCATACTCCATTAATCGCCGAGTGACTCTGGCATATGCCAATAAGCAGCCACGCCCACATCACCACACCTACCTAGATATGACTCCAGCTGATATCTATGCTAGTCACCGGTCCTTACAACTAACCTCCTGTGACAGGCAGCGCAAAGACTAAACTGTCCCATTGCTTTTTTTCAGTTACATCTTCATAAGAAAACTAGAAAGATACTTTGAACTACAGAAGTTTTCTTTGCTAATTTCACCACACAAACATTTTTGTTGTTACAGCTACGTCAAGTGCTAGCCACTGTGCCAGACAACGCCACAGTGACAATCACAATAGAACCGTAAAACTACCAACCAGGTCTCCGTTGCCACTCTGAAGAGTCTGTCGAACTGCGTCATCTCCTAGACTGTCTAACGTCGTCTGGAGACGTAGTAACTCCTGCAGACGCAGCAGCTCGCTCTGCTGCTTCTCTGATCGCTCTCTCTTCGTCTGTTTCTTCTGAGTCTTCTCTGCCTGCACAGCACGTTCACCCCAGACTATTATTGTTATTGTTAACGTCATTTGTATGGCACAAATTCGAATAGGTGCAGCAAATGTGCCATGTCGACTGTTACAGCCGTTGTAGTTTATGTCATCAGAAATGTTTTCAGCAGTTTACGAAACACAGACAGTGACATGTCTAGACGTAGTGCAGTTGGCAAACTGTTCCCGACGGTCGGACAAAGTGAACTACCAGACGTCGCGGGTCACACAGTAATAACTCGACTGCAAAATAATCACTAGAAATAAACACGAATAAAATGACTGACAGCAACAAAATCATTATCACTATATTTGTTTGTATCAACAGAACAAAGCAAGCAGACAAGCAATGTAGAGTAGGTAAGAACAACATTGAACAAGTTCTGCAACTTACGATTAACAATAGTAGCACACTTACATCACTCTCAATCACTTGAAACTGCTTCTGGAGATCTCGGGCAAATTCCAGATTCTGTGTGACAACTTCATACTTCGCAATCGCTTCCTGCAAATTATTACCATTATTATTATAATTATAAGAGTGCTTGTACTCAGCATGCAAGAAGCAACCAGTCACAATTTGCCGCCAACATAAGCAAAGTTCTTCAGCAAAAAAACTAAAACTAATTGTAGTTATGGCTTATCGTATTATGATGGTTAGTAATAATTCTCAGGCTTAACAGTATTTAACAGCAATACAAATGAAGTGTAACCTGCATAACGCCAGTTTTGACAACTGATCACTGTGATATAAACTCAGTGGTGTGTACGTGGGGCGATCATGTAGCTGTCGTTACCAAGAGACGGTAGTGGTGATATTACAGAGTTTGTTAGCACAACCACAGCTATACAAGACATACCCAGCGACCAGACACCAACAACACTGCTTAGCAACAAGTGGAGGAAATTATGTACATGTAGTGAAACAACAACACACACTGGACAGCCAACAGTTATACCTTCAATACTGGCTTTAGGCATTCTTTGAAGACATTTTTCTCTTAAAGTACTAGTGCATAGAGCACATTAGGGGCTTTGGCAAATATGCGTTATATAAATCTACGTTTTACTTACTTACATCACCAACTCCAAACATCATCATGACACAATAAAGCCAAATTACTGAAGCATACACAAATATGTGCACAGACAGAATCAGAAAATGAAACTCATTAACAAAAAACGTGGTTTCTGTCAAATATTTATTCCACTGCCAGCATTATTTGTGAATTACTGTTCAAAAATTGCCAGAACTGGTTTTAGTTTGGCACAAAAAACGACTCCCATCACCAGTAATGAAATATCATGAAACAGATCACAGATCACACAAGGTCGTTGAATGATGGACACATACATGACTGACGTACTTTCACATACGTCAAACTTACCTTCTGGTCCTTGTTCAGTTCTTCACCTCCACATACCTTCTCCTTGTACGAATCCAACTTGCCCTGAAATATAATTCTTCAGTTAAAAATGAATGTCGTTGTTAACAGTGACTACACATATATGCTCAATACAGTCGCAGGAAGACACCAACACTGACTGAAGTGGCGGTAACCCTAAATACATTAACAACAAACCCTAACCTAACCTAACTCTCTAGAGACTCACGATTCACGAAGGTGCAAAAACGGATTCTGGCGTCGTTGTTAGCATTTTCCGCACAGCTGGTCTGCATTTTACTGCACTGTCGGTTGAGAGATTGGCGTGGTAATCTGCGGAATGACAGTGCTCACGTGGTTTGGAGCGTCGACCAATCAGCGTCATTCCGCACTGCCTTTTCTCTATAGGATGAGAACAACGAACAGCCTATGATACGTGATGAAACACTATACGTTTTCCGACAACTACAGCGATAGAATTTATTATCGTACTGACCTTCCTTTTTTCTAAGTTTCTAACTTTCTTTTCAATTGCTGTTAAACACATTTTAACCGGCGTTTCAGCCTCAGAAGACGCCATTTTTCGTTAACTT
>Ga0056129_1000445_pt1 | contig 10790 bp, 6 predicted proteins | sample WorMetLIZISLAND1_FD_71118 | JGI IMG/M metagenome (GOLD analysis project Ga0056129, IMG submission 71118) | Marine gutless worms symbiont microbial communities from Max Planck institute for Marine Microbiology, Germany - Olavius loisae LIZARD... ...
ATTCCAACCTATGTGATCACAATTCACCAACGTTACAGACAGACAGACAGACAGACAGACAGACGACATGCGATGGCAATACCGCGCTTTGCACTAAAGTGCATCGCGCGGTAAAAACTCCGTTGACTATACCTGGACATTGTTGTCTTTTTCAGACAATTTTTATTCTGTACCGTCGTGTTCATTGTTATAGTTTATCGCACACCATGTACATTGGCTGACTGCGACAACAAATTACGTGTAGATATTATTATGTTGGTCATGTATTGTTCATGCACCACGTGTGAGCTTGTGAGCATTATAGAATAAGACCACTTCATTTCCTGGCCGAGTTTCGTAAAAGGCGACTAAACCTGGGTAGTTTTGTTTTGCTGTGTCCTTGCATTGTTTGCTTTTTCTTTTGGGTTGTGTTCAGTTTGTGTATTCTAATTTGTCTTCTGTTCTGTATTTTCAGCATGAACCAATGCAAATGGCACTGTATAGCCTCATTGTGCTGATGTGCCGTTAAGAATCTACTCGCTCACTCTCTCACTCACTCACTCACTCTGTAATGTGCATGTATTGAACTAGGTGACGCCTGGCTCAGCTGCAGAGGTGAAATGTCTGCAAGAGAAGCTCAAACAAGCCGAACTCAGGTCCGCTGAACTCAGAAACCACATTCAGTCTCTGAAGAATGATCTCAAATTGATGCAGAAGGTTAGTTTGATATTTGTTTACATTATACAAGCTGCGTACGGTCGTTTTTGTTCAACTGTCTGAGGTTTCTCCTGTGTTTATATGGAATTTGCAGTTGCTGGTTTTATGCCACAACCTGTATCGTGGTTGCCCTGTCGGTGATTTCATCATTGAAATGAACTAGTTGTTACAGTAGTTATCAGTTGTTGTTGGTTCTGTTGAATACATTGCTGTACCATGTGTGAATCTGGGTTGATCTTACACCATCTCTTGTCCATCTAAATGACCTGATCAAACACACTGTAAGCAACAGTTGTAACTGCTAGCTACTAACATATCAATTTTAACAAATTGTCTGTTGTCTAAGGTATGCCATGGTCGTGTGGTACAGTGCCAGACTTGCGATTGCATGGTCATGGGTTCGAATCTTGCCCGTGACTGCTGTGTACCAACGCCAATTCAGTGTTCCATATCTCTCAGGTTGGTTAATGAGTACCATCGAAAGCTGGGCAGTAAATGGGCATGATGCACGTATCCGTGGTCTGGCATTTTCGGCTGAGGGCTGCAGGAAACAGAGATCAGCACTACCCTGTGGGCTATCAGACTCAGGAATGACTTTACTTTTTAATTACCTTTTTGCACAAGTAGATTCTGCAAGAGTATCTGTAGTTCTAACAAATCGTCCGTTCTGCTCGAGTAGGTTCTGGTGCAAGAAGTTGGTGAAAACGTTCAAGTGCAGACTCTGCTCAGTTCTTCGTCAGGTTGGCAGGGACGTGCGCAGCAGATAACAGCCCTGAAGCAGAAGGTCTGTTTCTTCTCTCCTTCATATTTCACTTGCTGCCGGGATCTCTACTGTCGGCCCAAACTAACTGTGTGATTTCACAACTGTGGTCTGACTTAGAGACACCGTCATCATAATCGTCAGCATGTTGTTCTGTATTTGATACAGGTCTTTAAAAGTCCGTTTCCCAGACAGAAATAGAAGATAACTGATCTGTATGCTTTCTGTATTGGTTATGTTGTTCTAATTCTATGAACTGGTTACACGTATAATATAGCCATGTGTAGGCTAACTGTAGTGGAGTATTTTTATATCTGCTAAAAGTATAGAGGTGCTGTGGTTGGTGTTCATTCTAGTGAAGCACACAGCTGCGGACTATTTTTCAGAGTTTATAAAACCTTCTCTTTGCTGATATCTACAGGATGGCCCAATAAAAACCGCACATTTTTGAGATACCGTATTTTTGCAGCCACTACAGATATAATCACACGGTTTTTGATTACCGGTAAGTGTTCAGAAATTACAGCAGAAAACAACAAGCAACAATTTGTTTAAACGAGTGTTAAATATTCTTTGCAAATTAGCCAAAATATGGTACCTTGTAAATGTCACTGCAAACAGACTGACAATATTAATTTTGAAGTATGCCACAGAGTTTTATCACAATCTGTTTATGCCTTATTAAGCCTAATTCAGGCGATATGTCCTCCTCGAGCACGAATGACCACTTGACCAGGGTAAGTCATTTTGAGAACTGGTCTATGGCAGTGTCAACCAAGTACTGACTGATAATCACAGATGACATCAACTTATTCTATTTCTGGTTGCTTTGCAAATAATATTTAACACTTGTTTTAAAAATTTTTTGCTTGTTGTTTTCTGCTGTAATTTTCGAACACTTCAGCGAAAACCTCATGATTATATCTGTAGTAGCTGCAAAAATATGGTATCTCAAAAATGTGCGGTTTTTATTGGGCCACCCTGTACTATATGTTGGCTGGCACAACTGATCATTAGACTCGGTGACATGTCCCATCAAAAATCATTTGCTGTGAAGTGTTGGTATGCAGCATTCTGTGGCATCTCCTCGTAACATGAGATCGATGCTGCTTCATTGAACTGTTGTCAGTTCGTCACGTGTGTTGTTAAACTGCATGTGGACGTTACTTTGTTAAGATGTGCCGATCCGCCTCAAAAACTGAGGAGGTACGTTCCTGTTTTTCCTTCCTTCTCCCCCATGTTGCCTCTCTTTCCATCTTTTTTATTTTTACCACTTATTTTCCTTCCCATACCCTCTTTCCTTTGCCTTCCCTGCTGCAGGTGGATGGTTTGACCTGCATGGTAAATTGATGAGTTGGTGCGTTGTGTGTGTGTGTGTGTGTGTGTCTGACTGGCAGGTGAGTGAGCAGAAGAAGCAGGTGGAACAAATCAGGCTGCAGCAGCGAGACAGCTTGGTGATGGATGACGACATCGGCGATCAGGGAGACATGACGTTCAGGGTCGGGGGACCTACCAGCAGCTCCAATCACAAACAGAAGGAGAAGATTCGCCAGATTGAACGACAGAGAAAGGAAACGAATGACGTCAGTTTTGTACCGTACTGAATACATTGGTTGAGTTCATGTTTCGATTACTAACACTTTTTCTAATCAACGTTTCTCAATCTGAACGTTGTTAAGAACCAAGTTGAATTAAATTTATGATTAGGAAGCTCTCTTACCTGTTAATCAAAAAGTGAACTGAAAACTGACTGGAAAATATCTTATCTCTAGAGATTAAATAGAGACGTCCATTCATTTGCATGCTAGCTGGTTGGTGTCATTTGGAAATGTTCAGATTAACTTCGGTGGTATCTTGCATTTCATGGCCCACATTCTCGAAACTTCTTAGGAAAATCTGAGGAAGATTTCTTATCTTAGGACAATCTTTGACAATGTCTGGGGAAGCAATAACCAGGCATAATTTCGCTCTACTTACTAATTAAAAATTTAACAACAACGTCGCGTAACAATTTCCAACAAGACTTAAAAATAAAAGACTTTAGTTACAATTATTAGTGCATCACTATTTCCCAATTCAAGATTAGTGCTTTGCAAAATATTTTCGTATGATTTTCGTAAGATAAGAAATAAGATAAGAAATCTTCCTAAGATTTTCCTAAGAAGTTTCGAGAATGTGGGCCCATGTCATCTTTTTTACTTATCTATTACATAATCAGAATTGTTGGAACTTAACACTAAAGTTAACACCGATTATATCGTCAGTTCATGTTGACGATTAACTTTTTATTTATTGTTAGAAAAAAATCTTAACTATAGTGCTTATCTTTTTTTCTAATTGAAACATGAACTCAGCCATTGTATGTTATGTGTTTAGTTACATGTATGTGTGTATATGTTATATGTGTTACTGTTCGGTACTGTTAGGTGTTTGTGTTTGTGATTGTCTCTGTCATGCTGTGTAGTGTTCTGTGACTGTGGGGCACGATTCTCGGAATTTTTGGTTTTCCTAAGTTTTTCTCCACTATTTTTTACTAAGTTTTTGTTCTTCTCAAGTTCTTCATCAGAACTTTTGAGATTTGGGAATGGTTGTTTTCTATAGCGTTATTTAATGAAAATCTGAAGCCTAAGTTTGACGTAAGAAGTTATAGGAGTCAGCCCCTGGTTTGCTGCACTGTTTCTGTCTGGTGTGTCGGTTGTACGCAGAAACTCGCTGCTGATCTGAAGTCTTTGGAGCAAGAGAACGACCTGCTGAAGCAGAAACTGGATGTAGGCAAATCTCGGTAAACACAGAGCTGTAATTACTTGTTTGTGTGCATCACTTATTGTTTTGTATGTTAGTAAACATTGGTTTATATAGCGCAACTAATGTGTTTTGTGACATGATATCACAGAATGAACTCTGTTTTGTCTCTCAAAGTTGTTTTTGGTTTTTTAACTCTTTGGCGCCCACTGTTGCCATATGGGTACAGCTATAACGCATCCTTTGCCAGACTGGGTTAAGTCATCATTTGTAATTTTTGTGCACTCTGATGCTCAGGGCTGAGCGTGAGAGTGCCCGAATGGCAAAAATTCAACTGATGGCTTAACCCAGTCTGGCAAAGGATGCGTTATAGCTGTACCCATATGGCAACAGTGGGCGCCAAAGGGTTAACGCTTACTCTTGTTGGTTTGTTCTGTATGACAGCTGACTTTAGTCCATAAAAAGCCAACATGATGGCTCATGTTGGCTTTTTATGGACTGAAGTCAGCTGCAAGCTGCACTTGCAATCAGTGCAATGCACCAGCAGCTTTGCTGTTTTAGGCCCCTCCAGTGACCACAGTGTGCTTGGTCGATATGGTGCAGTTGTCTTCATTACTACTACGATTTTGACGGCATATTGCAACCTAAGTGTGGCCTTGTGCAGTGACATGAGTCACATTTATGGAGTATTTGGTGAAGCTCGGTATGGTAGTTCTGCATGTCTTGAAGTCCTGCCTAGATCCATTACATAGTTTTTGGCGGCTGATGCACTTAGTGCATAGCACCGCCTTTTGCTAGACCAATTCCATTTGTCTGTCCGTCTGTCTGTCTGTCCATGACAAGTCGGAGCACTGCAAAAACAGTTACTATTGTTACTATAGGGAGCCCTTAGGATGTCCCCCGCACCTCTGATTTAATTTTCTTTAACTCTGGTGCGTTACCAAATATTTTACATTACATTACATGTCACCACTGGGCTACTCGGGGGACCCGTCTCCAACCCCTATTACCACCCCTTTACCCAAACCGGGGCTCACAACCCCCATTCTAAACTTGCATCACAAATTGCGGCAAATGCATCGGCCATGTTGTAGCGTTTTCCTATCTTCTTGTTTTGGCTTGCTGCAGCTCTGCTCATGACAGTTGTCACTTGTAGCTGGTTGCCTCACTTCCTACCACTTGCCATCACTGTTGTTGCCAGATCTGGCATTACTTGGTCTTCTTGCCTAGAAATTAACCTCGAAGCACACATGCCGTTGGCATGAGCGACAGGAGTTTTGCGGTGGTCGGGCCACGGCTATGGAACTGTCTGCCACTCGCACTTTGACAGCAAGATATGTGCCTAACTGAGCAAGTTTGGGCGAATACCTAAGTCGTTTTTGTTTTGCTGAGACTCAGTACATTGTGACTTTTTCTGTTTAACTGTGCTGTGTATATGTACAGTTACTTACTTACTAATTGCCCCGACACAAATTATCCAGCCACATTGGAGATGTTCCGAGATATTCCGATGTACTTTTGACCAAAATATCTGGAAAATATCTAGATGTTTGCGGACATAGTATTGACAGCATGTGAACGACTGATATTTGTCTTGACATTTTGACTTTTTTAATACTGCAACTTACACCCAAAATAGACTGCACTTGCAGCTGCAATAGCTGGCATTTGTCTTTTACGTTAATTAATGTTAGTTATGAATTTACGTTACTTTATTTTATGTGAATTAACGTTAATTATGAACTTTAGGCTATTGTCACTGGCAGAACTGTATCTAGCTGTTGTATCATCATGATAATTTCAATTATGAATGAGTCTGTGAATGACATTGTTTGCGGTGTAGGATTACATCTCTGATGACGGAGAATAAGACGCACAAGCAGCATCTGCAGAAACTGCAAGACAAGGGTCGTCATGATGACGAACTCATCGAAGCACTATTTGTATGCATCGTTCTGTTATTGCATCTGGCTTCTGGGGAACTGGACCGATGTAATGGTTTAACTGGTTGAGTGCGTTAGATTAAACAAAAATGGATATGTAGCTAAGAGCTTTAGAATGCACTATAAAATAATCTCAGTTCGAATTTTTGAAAAGGTACATGTTATACTAAGTTGACCATACACCGTGTTATACACTCTCTGTCGTATATCGTATCATATTGTCAATGCAGACTTGGATTCTTTGGATCCTGGATTTGTTAAATACGATTCGTTATCAGACTGAGGTCCATCAAATCACTTATAAACTATGTTGCTACATACAAGTCTACTTATAAAACACTAAAATAGTCTGATTAGTTTTCATTTTGTCTGTGTGTAAAACACTGCTTTTGTGTACTCAACTGATCCATTTCCATAAAACTTTATTTTTGAAATATAATTTGATTGTGCGTGATGGCATTGCTACAGACTACGGTTGTTATATGGCAAATTTGTCATTAAAATAGTGGTTTGAGATCACTTTTTATGACATCTACAGACTGTTCTATGAAAGCTCTTCACGCTGTGTGGAGTTCAAAAACTTGTCAGCTGCTCATGAGTGGTCTGTTGATCATGGATTCTATTTGTCGGCTTGCAGTAGTGTAGCAGAAATGTACAGCAGATTATTGGATCGAATTTTATATTTATTTATCACGACATCCATTGCACTATAAACTGTTGGGCATGGGCAGTGCCTATCTAGACTTCAGCCTTCAATATTTGATGTGAGTGGTAAATAAGCTATTTCAGGTTGAGTAATGATAATCAACAGCGATGATGGTTGTTGACAATAGCAGAGTGCAGGCTGACTCGCAGCCCAGGCCAGTCGGCTTGGTGTGAGGGTTTGCGGCAAGTTTGTGTTCAGCAAATGAACTGAGTGCACTTGTGACATGACGACAGCAGTTTTATTTTGTTGTCTTGCTCGTATTATTGTTATTGCCGCACCAGAAGCAGCAGTCGCAACTGAAGCAGGCGATGGACGAAGCAACGAAGACGTCTGATGCCGTTCAACAAGTGAAGGAGACGAAACAGCAACAGGACAACAACGTAGTTGAGCAGTTGAGAACGATTGTGGCTCAGAAACAGGCAAAGATCGACAGACTAGAACTCGAACTTCACCAACAGCATGCTATGACGGTAGGCAGGCTGTCAGTACATTTCAGTATTTTGTGTGTCATTACTCATGCAATTTTTTCTTGAATTATTTCAATTGCAGTGACGATAAACATTTTTCAGTTAATAAGTACGGTTTTGGTTCGTTTCTTGTCGAGTGTTTTGTTTTAATATTGTTCTAGTTTTAACAGGTATTTTACGATAGAAAAAGTATCAATTATTATCATTGATAACCATGTTTTTGAACTGAAGTCAGAGCTGAACTGACTTATACCGGGTAATGCAGAAAAAAGTTGAACATGTGCATGTTACATTAATGCTGCATTCCACTAGAAAACTAGTTGGAAACCTGGGTTGGTAACCGGGGTTTCCAACTAGTTGCCAACAACTTGTTGAGTTGCCAACAAGTTGCCGACCTGAAAGATCTATCAAGACATGTCATGAAGGTCACATTCCATTAGGGGAACTAGTACTGTTGATTGTTGAAACTAGTTGACAACCCCTTTGGCTTAGTATGCAACGTCAGTATCTAAACTGCTTAGACGACCTATGCATTATGTTCGGTGTAGAGTGTCGAGTGCCGCCAGCCAGTTGGTGCAACAGTTGACGCGGGGCACAGCGCATTGCGACCTTCGTCGAGCCGTATTCGCCAGATGCCGATGGAAAACATTTATCCTGATCTTGCAGCACGAATTATAGAAGAAGCGTTGTCTCCAACACCACCACAGAATAACGACCCAACATCCAGGTATCCTGTCATATGTCCTAAACACTTTATGGGCTTATAGTAGGAAAAACTTTGAAGTGAAATTTAGTAACAGCCTAATATACCTGGCCATGTATTGTTTATATAGTGCTATTGAATTAACACATTAACGTAATGCATTAATTAGCACATTAACTTAATGTGTTAACACGTTAAAGAATTAATTGTGATTAATAAATTAACGCCATTAAAAAATTAACTTACATACGTAAATTCTGTGAAGCAGAAGTTCCAGTATTCAGTCCAGTTCCAGCAGGACTTCCAATATTTCATTAAACTGCAGTTAACTTAATGCAATAACTTAACCCTTTAACGCATTAAAGAATTGATCATTATAAAAGAAATAACGATGTTGCAAAAATTAACACACATACATAAATTTTAGGTAGCAGGATTGCAGTATTCTATTAATCTGTGGTCATTTGACAATCAAATGATATTTAAGTAATTTACTGAGTAATTAGTCAGTTAGTTATATACCATAAAATAACTTTTGTAATAGTTAGTTGAGTAATGCCTACAGTTTTTCAAACTGTTTTTGATCACTCTCATTTGTGGGACGACATTCCATGTGGATTGTTGACTTTTAATGTAGTCGAGTAGCTAAAAATGTGAAACTGAGTTATGTCATTTTTCTTGGCTTTAAAAGTTGTTACTCTAGGTAGTGAATATTGAAATACTCACAAAGATCACATTTCACAATGATATCATGCGTAGGCCTATGTGATTGTGCGGTCGTATTCAGAAGTCAAACTACATCCTGTATTTTGTATTTTTTTTACTCAACTCAAACTCAAAACTTTCAAGTGTCAGAAAAACGTATTATCTCGAGACTTGAAGTAAAAACAAATCAATAAAAAATTTAAAAAATACAACAACAAACTAACAGAGTAACAATCATTCAGATCAATCAACTATCGGTCAATCCTCTTAACAGCAGAGCGACTTCAAGGTTGAAACCTTTAACTTGTTTTTCGTCCAGTCTTTAGCTACCTATTCATTCCATTGTTAGTCAGTACTGCTCTAACTCAACAATTATGCAACAATTTAGTTAATTTTGTCAGTTGTGCATCGTTGTTTGATGGCAAATTTCACAGTAGTCACATCTTGTAGTTATAGATGAGACATGTAGTCGTTTGCTGAGTGTAACATACAACTTAAAGAGCATTGAATTAATGCAATAAAAATTGCATTAACACACAATTAAAATAATTAATCACATGCATTATTGCGATTAAAAACATTAGTTGCTCAGCTGCTATAATATTTTTATCATAATTGATATCTGCATAGAACAATGGTTGATTCTGTTTGGTGATTGTTTGTCATAAACGTAAAATTTAATATGCACTGACTGTGTAATTTTTGGATGTTTGTAGCCGGTCGCAATCGCGAATGATGCTTAATACAAATTCTGCAAGTCCGTCTAGTGCCAATGGCCATGGTTCACATCACATGCCTTCTCGGTATGATCACTCACTTACTTTTATCCTTCACTGTTGTCTAGAAGTATTCCATACTAAACTGTACTGTTTATTTTTACAAGAGGCTCAGCTATTGCTGAGGGGCCGCACATTAGCGGCACATTACACTGGAGATTGAGTACATGCTTTATCTGCAGCTGGACACATGCACCATTTTGAAATAAACACCTGTACATAGTACCGTGAGCTTGAAACCCTGGTTAGGGGTCATTCAAAGTTATTGGAAATAATACCATTTGAAAAATCGTATTATTGTATGCCGGTATGACTTCCTATCAATGTTCAATGGTAACTATGGCTCTATCTTGCACTGTTTTTGACATATTTTATATTAAAAAACACTGCAATCTTGAAATCCAGGTCAGGGGTCACAGAAGGTCATCAAAACTGGTGCCATGGTTTCCTCATATTAGCGTCCTCCATCCTGTAGTAACTTTGTCTCTAAAATGCACCATTTTTGTGATATTTGCCTCAGAAAAGTACCATGACTTTGAAACCATGGTTAGGGGTCGTTCAAAGTCATTGGAAATGACAATTTGATACATTGTATACGACTTTCTATTAATGTTCAACAGTAACTGGTATCAACTGTCTGGCAGTGAATGAGTTTTTTCGTGCTCGCTGTATAACGAATGAAGTAATAATAACGAATGAAGACTGATATCAAGTGAGATGCTCAGTTCCAGAGAATTGTTGACAAAAGTACTACGTAGCATAGCAACTGAAATTACATCTCTCGGTGAAATACATTGTGATGTGAATTGGCAGAGTGACTAGTGACGAGACGTGGCTGAAGTACCATGAACTCAGTACCCTGTACCAAGCGTCGGAGGTCCAGAAAGATCGATTGAGTGAGCTTGTCAAAGTCCTCGAGAAGAGGTCAACATTACTGATTGCTATCATTTGTTTCAGTTTATTTCATAGAGGATATGTATCAGTGATCATCTTGTCGAGTTGATTTTGTTAATGATATTCATAAATTGTGTAGTAACTGTAATAATATTTTGTTGGTTATCATTGACGCTAAGAAGGAGGATGGCCACATTACGATAGCACAGTCCATCACAGCTGCGTCATGAATCATGGCGACGTTCACTGGCTTGATGTGACCGATTGTGTATAGTGCAAGCACAGGCTCTGTGTCAATGTCAATGTCAATGTCAAATGTAAATTTATATAGCACATTCTCGTAAAAAACCTCTAATGCGCTGAACACACTAGTACTGCGAAAATAAAAACGTCTTCAG